>Ga0247770_1001984_pt1 | contig 13331 bp, 17 predicted proteins | sample UWRJL136409B6_FD_179943 | JGI IMG/M metagenome (GOLD analysis project Ga0247770, IMG submission 179943) | Plant litter microbial communities from Arlington Agricultural Research Station in Wisconsin, United States - UWRJ-L136-409B-6 | ecosystem: Environmental > Terrestrial > Plant litter >... | reverse complement strand
GACGGGTTGGTAATAAGTGGGAACTAGCAAGATGACTAACGGTTAGTCAACTTGCACATACCTTTTGGTGTAGCGGGCAGTTGTAGCAGTTCCCTGCATTAGCGTATGTAACGCCAGCCCCGTCACACCATCAACGACATAACAGTAAGCGCAGCCGTCAGCAACCCACCCCGGAACACCGCATCGGCGCGCTCTTCGGGCTTGCACTTATACACACCCTCCAAATTTTTTTAATTTTCTTTTTGCTACAGTCTGTTGCAGCAGAGGGTTTAGGGCGCAGCTAAAGCATCATAATTTTTTGCTTTCGTGTCTAGTGTCCTCTCGAACCGTCGTCTCTGTTACCACTAAGATCTCTTTCTGCACTTTTAGGCTGAGAGTGCGCTGCACCCAAGGAGGTGCCATCATCGACGATCTCGGTCGACTTTGCGAGCATGAACGACGGCTTTTCACACGAAGAGCTTATCGGAAAGTGAAATGGCTTCCCTGGCCTGTTGGTGCTGGCTGAAGGTTTCCCTCGCTGGACAGCTACTCAAGGCACCAAGCTACTGAGACAGCAAGCAATCTGTCTAAATCGTGGGTGTGCCAGCTGTACGCGGCGGCTCTTTCGTTTTGGGAGAACATCTATTACTTACTTAACCTTCACGATAATTTGTCAATGCTGGTCTGATTGCTTTATTCCGTCGTTGGCTTAGTCTTCTTTTCGGGCCAATTCTCATCCCTCCGCAAAAACTGGGAGATTTAAGGGGTGCGATGCCCTTTACTTCTCCGCAACAGGAACGTAGGCTGGAAAACATATCCGTCATATTGACTCCCTGCTGCCGGTCCTCAGGGCAAAGACTATCAGCCAGGGTTGCTAGCTTATATGTGCCACTGGTAGACCCGTGGCGAATTTGCCGCTTTTGGTTGTGGCACGATCTGCACTTTGTCTGGAGCGGGTTCTTTGCGATGGCTCCTCTTCGGCCCACCCAAAAACCCCAGATCCTCACAGTACGAATCTCCTTTAACTACGGGCAGGGCCGGCATTACCCGCGAGGAGCCGCTGGCGATGGTCAAGAGAAGCGCGGCGCACTGCAGCTACGTGCCGGTACGGACGCTAAGGCCCGCAATGTCCTTGTCGGGCTCGGCGTTGCAGAGGGTTCGGTTGTAGAAAAACTGCCACACGACATCCTGGAGGACACGGACGGGGAATTTGTAGCCGGAGCGGGCCCGGGGTCGGTGTGTGGAGTATATTGCCCACTGGAGCGCTTCCCCCGTACTGCGGGCTGGTGGGATTGATGAGAGCCGATATCCACCGGGTTCCCAACCGTCGCTTCCCGGGCGATTCTGCTTCTCCTCTTCTTCTTCCAATTCTCCGTTAGTCTCGACAGCGGGAATCGGCATGTCTCGGCCGTCCGCGCGCGATTCTTTCTCTGCAACGCCGCTAAGTGGCTCTTGCTGACGACTTTCACGCACAACCAGAATGAGGCCGGTGACTACGGCGATCCTCGGCCTCGCCGCGGCCGGCTGCAGTGTCGCGGCCGGCGCCGGGCATGGGCCGCGGCAGGCCACAGCATCGCCTACTTCGTCCGTCTTTGTGCTGCCCTCCGCGTCTCCGGCGCTAAGCATCAACGCCAGCGAATACGATCTCACCCGACACTACTGCCGTCTGTGGAGGCATGCGAGTGGGTATCCCCGCCATGGCCAAGACTAATCACCCCAAGCTCCGCCAACCTTGTTTCCACGTCGTGTCTCGACCAGGCTGTTGATGCGTGCTAACATCCCTTTCTCATCCCTGGCGTCGTCGCCGAGGGCAAGATCTAACTCTTCCAAGGTTACGTTGAGCAGCGATCCGACAAGGAGTACATCGACTACGCGGAATGGTCCGAGTACAAGTGTACGCCTCAGCTTTCTACTAACCCCTCCCGGCTCCGCTGACAGGTCACTAGTCGTTGAAGGACTGCTCGAACTCAACACTAGCGGCCAGCCCACCCTCACCAACATCTCAGCCCCGCTCCAGATGGGTGGCAACGACGTTGGTCCACGCATGACCGGTGCCATGGTCCACGTCCCCGTCGGCAAACGTGGCATTCTCGTTCAGATTGGCGGACAAATCACCGTCCATCCAACGCCCTACGGCAAGCAAATTCCCCAAGCCAGCGGGGGTAACAACAACGTCAGCTATCTCCTTCTTGCCTCACCATACCCCACCCCTGCTCACTGCTGACGTGCTGATGGATTCCCCTCAACTTCGTCGACATTTACGACATTGAGTTCGGCTTCTGGTTTCGTCAGCAGACCTTTGGCCTGGCACCGACATCTGCGCCATCGTCGTGCCGGCACCCGACAACTCGTCCTTCAACATCTATATGGTCGGCAGTGTCGACAACTACGCAACGCAAACGGCCAAGGGTTAGATATGGGTACTTACGCTGCCGACCTTCCAGTGGGTGCTTGTGCACTCGGCGCCCGAGACGGTGCTGTACGGGCACACGTGTCACGCGCTGGGCGAGACGCTCATCACCGTGGGTGACATGTTCATGACTCCCCACGGCGACGTCGGTAACTGCGCGTCGACCATGCCAGCCGCCTTCTTCTCGCTCGCCACGTTAAATTACACCTCTACCTACGACGCCGCCAGCGCCAACCGCGTTCTGTCCGTCCCCGAGCGCGTGGTAACCGCTGTCGGTGGCACTGCCCGCGGCGGCGCCTACATCCAGAGCCCCAAGGTCTGGAGCGACCTGTACCTGCAGTACGTCTTCAACCCATCACTGCCACGACCGTCCGCACCCAGCTACGCTCTGGCGGACCCGGGAGATCCCGCTGGAAACGGCACCACCAACCCCTCGGTCGAGGGATCCCCGACCAGCATTAGCGGCGGTGCCATCGCCGGCATCCTAATCGGGGTCGTCATCGTCGTCGCCGCGCTGCTTGGCGCCGTCTTCCTTTGCCTTCGGCGGCGACGCAGCAGCACCCTGGGCGGAGTCCACCGGTCAAACGAACTTACTAGGGATTCGCAAGTGTTGGAGAACGAGAAGCCGGCCGAGTACCACCTCTACGGCAACGAAATTGCCGAGGCGCCGGCACAGATGCGCAGCGAGCTTGGCAGCAGCGAGCCCACTGTCAGCGAGCTGGCCGCCGACAGCGCAGACCCCGCGGGGCGGGGAAGCGGGTATGCGGCATTTGGGTGGGATAAGAAGGACGCCGAAGGGTTGGGGGAGGAGGCGAAGAGAGTTGACGTGAACACGAGTCCCTTGTCGGCGAATTCAGGAACTAATAGTTAAGAAACGGGGGATAAAATAAGGGACGACCGGACTCGGGCACTGTCTATAATATTTGGGTTGATGCGACTGTAACGAGGTTCTCTGGTTACCAGCTGAGCTTGGTTCCCTGTTGATGGCCGTGCCATGTTTACTGTGTGTATAGAAAATGGCAGGTCGGGCCTTCTGCTGGCCACCTGAACACAGTGTGTTAGGCTAGCTAACAACAAGCCTGATGCAAACCCTTATTTTATTATGAATGAATCGTTGCAATAAAGTCGAGAGAAGAGCTGTGTTTTGTGATCTTCCCTTAAAGACGGAAGAGCAGGCAGGTATCCGACATCAACAACGCTGTATCATCCATGGTGTTATTAGCCAGCGTGCCAGAATGTTAATCGGGGGGCCCTCTGTACAGTGCTGAGTGGGGAAGACCAATAATCGGCAATGGTTACATTTTTTAGGGGCTGTCCTGGTCCGTTTTTAATGGGTCTATCATGAATTTGTTTTAAAAAGAATTCATTGGGTTTTCTGAGACGAATCTGGGGACATGAAATTTCCCTTTTTGGTACCTCGTGCACGTGACACTGCTCACCCCGGCTCAAGCCAGGCTCATTCTTTGCTCAGGCTTTGCTTTCCAGATGTCTTCTAATAGATATTGGCGTTCTCCAGCGCAGCACCTCTGCACTCAACCCCACTTTCTCCACTATCTACAATGTTAGCTTCTGTGTATAAAGCCAATATGACCTGCAGGTCCGGATTGTCACCCATCGTGGCCAGCATGTACTCGCGGATCTCGACCTCGGTGCCGTACACTCAACTCGGGCTCACCACTGAAGAAGTCCAGCTCTTGCGTGCCGGTCAACTAGACAATGTTGTAGACAAAACCGTCGACAAGATCGCCAAGTTCCATGATATCCGGCGCCAAGTTGACGAGCTGGCGCTTGACCTGAAACCTATCACACATATCCGGGATATCGTGCATGAGTTTCGACATAAGGCCGAGCAGTTGGAGAGAGTTGCGCCCATCCCGTCTATGCACGCTGAATTTGCAGAATCCTTGTCTGAGGCAACGCAAGCGGCCAGGTAGCAAAGTCTAAGCTACGGTCCGGTGATGCGAAAGCTTGCCACAACGAGCTTCATGACCAGGATAAATCGGCCCCCCACCGGTACCCTCGTGGTGTTTCCGTCCGGGACAGGTGAATCACGAGCCGCGGAGACTGATGGCACAGATATCCTTTGGTGTGTATTAAATACTTAACGGGATGGCTAACAGTCAAACCTTAGCCATGCCCACCGTGCAGGGTCACATCGACGACCAGATATTGAGCAACGGCCATGTATCACGTTCGCCGCGTCAAGGAGGAGCGCCAACGAGGGTCAAGGAAACAGGAAAAGGCTGGATATAGCCTCTCAGGAAAGCACACATATTTCGCGGTTACTCTCGTCGTCTCCCGCACCGCGTGCGACGATAGAAAAACACACCAAGCTTCAGCTCCATGTCTTTTTTATAGAGGTCTTACTACAGTATGTCTCTTATTTAGCGGACTGATCCATCTTTGACCTCGACTCGGATTCGGCAAGTGACCACGACCCCATCTCAGCCTACAACCGCTGAGTTCTTCCATGCAGCCCCCACCAAAGACACCCCCCTGAGCGGTCTTAAGCGGTGGGGAAGGATAAATAGTCGAGTTCGGTGTAGTCGCCTTTCTGTTGATCCCTACTCCCCGTTTATCCAGGAACTTCCCACCCCAGTGTCGCACAATTTTGTCATTGATCCCCCAACACATCAGTTCGGGTGTTCACCCAATCTATCATCTTCTTCATCTTCACCTTTATCCTCATCATCTTCTTTCTCATCATCTTCCTCCTCCTCTTCGTCCTCCCCTTCGTCCTCCGCTTCCTCTTGTTCGGTATCTCGAGTTTCTGCTCCCTCTTCGGAATCGTCCCAGATATACAATCCCCCCCTTTCGCCGTCCATCACCTCTACTTGCTCGTCCTCGTCAGCTGTCGATGTCAGGGTTTCTGAAACGAGTGACCACTCTCTCAAGTAGTGAAACCCCACATCTAGCAGTAGACTCGCTAGGTCCACTACTGAGTCCCGCGTCGACTCCTCTCCGTAAATGAACCCAGCCGTTACGACAAATACACTAGATGACCACCACGACCACGTCGAGATGACCAACAGAAACGCCAACACCAAGCTCCAGAGCTGCCAACGGTGAGCCCACGTCTTGTTCCTCAACACGCCTGCCCTGTGCGAGTACCAGTCCGATCTTTTGGAAGCGAGAAATGATTCCCATCGCTGGTGTCGGCCGAGGTGGTCGTCCTTCTTCTCGTGCTGCTTGTTGCTGGGTCTGCTATGATTCCTCTCCCGAAACTGATCGAGATGGAACTTCCATTCATCCTTAAGCCTCCAGTCATTGGTGAAGGGCCGCAGCGCGCAGAACCGAGCCCAGCGCTCGACAGCCATGTGCCCGACCTCCTCATCGAGCGTAAAGAATTCTTCGTGCCTCGTCCCGCAGCGGCAGGTAAAGTCGTAGCGGAAATTCGCCAGCTCCCTGTGCGCCAGCTTCTCGACCTGCTCGTAAAATAGGTGGACCTGGGTGTGTTCGGGGCTCGACTCGGACAGCGGTAGAAGATCGATGGTATTCTTGCAAAGGCCCTTGGTGATGGCTTTGAGACGGGTCTCGACCGACGGTTCAGCCGTGACGCCGATCTTGATGAGCTTTTTTCCGCTGGCGGTGTGTATCGCCGGCACTACGTATACGTAGCCTAGCTTCTTGTCCTTTTTTCTGAGCTTCTGTGGCTGACGCATCTGCTCCTCGATGCCTCCGTCAATGTCTTGGGCGCGTCTAGCTTTGGTGCCGCTGCTGCCGCCACCTGTGAGCGGTGTCGGGGCGCTCACGATCCGCCGTCGTTCCGAAATCGGCCTTACGGTACGGGAATTTTCGGAGGGTGCTTGTTTTTTCTTCTGCGCCGGAGATGGATCGGGCGTTGTCTGCGCGGTCGAAGGGTCTGGCTCCGACCCCGAATCGTCCGAAAGGATCTCAATGATCTCGACATGAGTCGGCTTGGAAACTTGAGACCGTGATTTTACATGAGGGAAGAGGAGTCGGGGAGGCGGTAGTGACGGTCGCGATGATTTTGATGATTTCTGCGGTAATGAGGTTGGTGATGGTGGAAGCGGTGGTGATGATGGGGGCGACGGCGAAGGTGAAGCTACTCGCCGTTTCACCCCCCGCGTCGGGATGCCAAGGATACGCCTTGGGCGAGACTCCACCCGCTGATTCAAGCCGCTCTTCCTAGAGGTAGTAGAGCGTGCGGAAACATCGGCAGAAGCATCTGAATCAGCCACCTGGCTCACGGTTACCTTACTGGAGGTATATTGTTCTGAGCTCCGTCCAAGTGAGCGTCTCAGAGAAGACCTATGCTTCTCTACAGAAGGAGTAGCATCGCTCATTTTCTGATCCGCCATTGGGGTAAATATTGGTTAAACAACAATCTGAGATCAAACAACGCTGCGGGCTCAAACGCGAATGATAAAGATGGATGCAATGAAGGTTTTGTGGTGAAGAACCGGGACCCCTCTTTGAAAAGCGCAGAACCGAGCGCCTAAATGCCGAGGGAGGTTGGTGAGCAGTCCCGACAGTATGGTACGAAACAGCCAACAACTCCTTGAGTGGGCGTGCAATGAAACCTTCCTAACCACCGCCGGCCACCCATGGCGGCCACCCATGGCGGCCACCCATGGCGGCCACCCATGGCGGCTGCGCCCCGTCCACAGCCCCCTGCATGACACTCTAACCGTCGTTAAAAGTGATTGGAAAGATTTTAATCGAAGCAGAAGCAGGGGTATTTTGCGCGCCCTTCAAACGAAGGGCGGAACTGCCTGCATCTGGCCAGCCAGGTCGCCCCCCCCCTGTAGCGACCTGGTACGTGAAGGGTTTTACCGACGTGACGAGCATAGCCAACTGCTGCCATGGTGCGGCAAAATCCAGGAATCTCCCTCTCGGTTACCTCAATGGCTACTCTAAATCGAAATGATGCGCCTTCGGAGGCCGCGAGGGGGTGGGGCTAGTCCACCATTTCTTGGCCTACTCCGCCAGAGGTGAAGTAATTCCCAACCTACCGTAGTAGAGCTAGCTCTAGAAAACGCGATGGACAATCGGATACGCATTTTTCGGCTATTTAATTCCTGCGGCCTAAGATTTGGTCGACCCGTTATGAACAGCGCGGGAGTCTCCAGATAAGAAAACAGCCTGGTTATGAGACTAATATAGGCACTTGCGATTACCATTTTGTTGGCTTAACGCTTTCGCATTTTCCACCTCCAGAGAATACTACCTATCCAAGCATCGATATCTTACCTGAGACAGCACCCAATGAGGGTAGCCGAACATAAGTCGCCCCTTGGCTACGGGTCTCTACCGCTTGTCCGTGCATTATCCCATGAACCTAGGCATCCCCAACAAAGGAGCATGGATTCGCTTCAGAAAGGACCAGTCCTATAGCCGCCATCTGCCGTCGAAAGATGAAGGGAAGGTTCCCACCGTAGAGGGTCCAGACCCCATCCCCTCTCTCTCGGTTAGGCGGTCTAGCCCCAACATACCTACCCGCCGCTACGAAGAATTCTTGATTGAGGACCAGCGGTCAGAGGCTGCCCTCTAGCTGAACAAGGCCTAGTGTTATGGCTCGCAATAGCTCCCCTGGTGTAGTATTGTAGCTGCACCACGCTGAGAAGAGCCCCATGATCACATGAACGTTCCTTCACAGTGCAATCCGCCCCCGCCGCAAATTTTCACCCTCGTGGTTAGTAGTCGACGAGGACATTGGGCGTTTAGTGCAGGGAAAGACTGGAACCGAGGAGCGATAGGGCTTCACCAAGAGCGAAAGATAGATGCATTGTTGGTCACGGGCGCGTGCGTATTGCGTGTAGAAAGCAAATTTACTTGCTTGTATGGCGATCTGTAATGACAGGCAGGATAACCAGTACATGGCAAGACGAGTCAATGAAAGTATAATGTCCCTCAGACCCCCAAGACATCTGCTCTCGCCCTGGTGCTCAGCATTCCAAATACAGGGAAAAAGAGATCATTCCTCGCTCTACAGGACCACGGCGTACACAATATATCCCTGAATGACTTTGGAAGCTGTGATGGGATTGGACTCAGGAAGCGGGATGCCGCGGATTGTATCGACGTCGACGAGCTGCGGGCTATCGTCTTTGGTGGGGAACTTGACCCACTTGAGCGCCCAGACAATTTCGCCATTGACAATTCCGGACGAGACAATCTCCAAGAACTCCGGATCGAAGCGGATATCGACGCTGGAGGGGGTCTCGAGCGGGACGCGAGCGGAGATGGTCAGCTCTGCGTCGCCAGGAAGATATTTCTTGATGGGCGGCAGCACGCTGCTAATGCGGAGGTTGTTGAGCTTGTTGATGACGTCGTCCTCGACAGAGGCCGTGCCGACAGCGGCAACATCACTGCTTGTTTTTGGGCCAAGGCCGGTGTAGTGAATCTCCACAGTGTAGGTGGCGGTGCCAGTCTCGACAAGGACGCTCTTGCTGTTGAAGTGGTCCAGGGGCAGGTTGATGTGAAGCTCGTACTTGAGTTCAATCAGCTGCTTTGGCTTCTCGCCGAGCCCGCCGGGGTAGCCCTCAAAGAGGAACTTAAGGCCGCCCACGAAATGGTCATCCCGGCTCAGAGAGGCTCCCAGCCAAAAGCCGTCAATCTCACCTTTGAGAGTGACAATGAGAAGCTTAAATTTAGTATCGTATAGAGCCTCAATTCTGGGAGGTGAAAAGGGGATGAGGTAGGGTGCCATTGTGCGTAGGCGGTCAAGGGACTTGTGGGATGGGAATTGCCGGCTTGGTTGTTTCTCGACGTGGAAGTTGGGTTGGTTTGGAACTCAAGAATTTGCAACGACAAAAAAAGAGCCGCAGGTTTTTATAGAAAACCCTCTCCTATCGTCCTTCTCAGATCTGCCCATCTGCGACTAAGCGCACGTCAGAACACAGCCAAATGACGCTTCGTTCTCCCAACTCAGACCAGCCAGCCACTTTTTCGACCTTCAGCTGCCTCTTGACTCAACTATCATGCCTCAAGCATTTATGGTTGTGTCCCGTGCTTGCTTGGACCCAATGATGGATCAATGTCAAGCGACGTGGGGCACGGAAAAGGCATGTACCGAGCCATTCCGGAGCTGATATCTTGATTTCATTCGCAACCCCTGCCTGGGGCCCCTACCAGCAACAACAAATCTACGGGCCTACAAGAGGCACGCCTAACAGCTGACGGGATTAAACTTGCCCTCCTAGTTAGCCACGACTTTATACGAGGTATACTGTCCTAGGTTCTTAGGCAGGCCCATTGAAGGACGAGGCGGCCTAGCGACAAAAGTGGCTTGCTGTGTCGGAACAAGTATTCCCTTTTCGCACTCTCAGCAAGCCACACCCCTGCAAGGCGATGCCTAGGCCGCGAGCGGGGTTCGACTCCCACTTCCGTACGGGGCCATGCCGGCATGGCGACGGCAGATGCTGCAGTCATGGCGTTAGCGCCTATGCTTGGTTCGCCTTGAGCCGCAGGCCTAGGTACTTATTGGACACTTGAGGCAATCGTGCCTGTTACCTTGGCGATCGCCAAGGTTTAACAAGAACGCCGCCTTGGCCATGTTAATCCTCGGCGTACATACATTCCTAACGCCAAGTATACATGGAATCCGAGCAAGTAAACCCCCTGTATGCGTTGGCAGTGGCTTTCAATGTTTGGGGGAGCGTCTCATTCAAACCGCATCACATCTCAGCTACTCGTCATTTTTTGCTGACGCGCGCATTCGCGCGGGGTAATGCATCGTCTGACATGACGGCAGGTAGGCCGTCCCCCCGGGCCCCCCACCAACTTCGAAATCTCGAAACAAGCACCTTTTTCGCTGATGGGCGCTCGAAAGATTACCTAAGCGAGGGATTCTTGCTGCTTTCTCAAGGGCGCGTTCTCAGCTATGAGTTGGAAGATTCGAGAGCATATCTGGATGGGCACGCCGGCTGCTGTTCCCCTCGCCTCCTGGACCTCGAATCAGACCGTTGGCCTTGAGACAGTCTCTGATTCCAAAACACCTTCGTGATCATGAGTGAGTTGGGGCTAGAATATCTCTGGAGGACTCCCTCTGCATCTTGCATGATTGCCTGGATAACTGGTAGGAGACAGCCGCCATGATGGTTATTTTACCTGATAAGAGGCAATCAATTTCTAAGCCTGGTTGGGGCCGGATGAAGATGGGGAATGCGCATTTGCGCTTGGGAATCAACGATGGCCGCTCGATGCTGCAATTTGTTCTTGCAATATGTTTCCAACTGAGTGCAGAGTCTTGGGCAACGCACGCTTCGGCGTGCCGGTAATAGATGGTTATGATGTGCCATGGGGACGGCATTCCCTGTGCCAGAAACACCGCTCACTGGATTCGCTCCAAATAATGGGGGTTGCAAAGATGTAATTGTATTATTCATCCTCGTCCCTCTAGCTTTACCAGAAGTCCCATTCTTATAGTTTGTGAATAATGGCAAAGGTTGTGTCTGAAAGAAAGGGGGGTTTAGGGGCCCTAGACATCGAGTCAACGAAGCTGATGCCTGGTACTACCAGAGCGCCGGTAAGCCTTAGTCACTGTAAGTTCAAGGGTCTAGTCTTCATTAGGCAAGGAAGAGAGCAAGCACTAACTTCGTTTAGCATAACTGACCATAAACTATTAAGTAGGTTCGGGCGATTCAGAAACATGATCGAGCCAAATCGGGGAGGGAGATAAAGACCACTCCTGACACCATTTCCCTTCGATAGGTCTATGCCCATTTCCAACATATGATACAGTACCCCAAGGCACAATTTAGCGAGGACGGGGTATAAGGGTTAGGTGTAATCGTATAAGCCATATCCAGATCTTTTTCTATCTCTCTATCTTTTCTCCGAGCGCAATGGAACTGAGGCTTTCCAGAACACGTCAGCTGCGCGTACGGCCGATTCGTCCGACAAGATGTTCCGCAGATAGGATCTTGGCTGTGTGGAGCATGTAGCCCATGGTGAGCACCTTCTTCTGCTCGCCCTCTGTCGGTGCCTTCTCAGACTCCCGCGAGAACAACAACGCACTTCCCGAATGTAACCATCGAGTGCCCGTTGCGAGCTGAAGGAGGGGAACCCATAGTTGAGTATGGGTACCATCGACGTTTTGCCATGTTAAAGGCCCAGAGCTCGTTAAAAGTCGCGGCCGCTGGTGAGTCGCCCCCCAAACACATACATCATGTCGCCCACAATGGCTGCTGAGTGGCCCTCTCGGGCAGCGGGGAAATAGCCCCTGTGACCGATAGCGTCTCGTCTCACTTGGTCTCACGTGTTTTTAACTGGATCGTAACTCCATACATCGTTGTACCATTCCCTGCCATTAGTGCCTCCAAAGCTAATAACGTAGGTGACGAAAGGTGTTAGCAACATATATAAGTAGATAGAACCAAAACACCACGATAGATAAATGAGAGAAGGAAATTGGCAAACAGACACCCACATATATCTTATCCTTCCACACCACGGCGCTATCATTAGTTCGCGGTGATGCTCGCAACGTCTTCTGATCAGCTAGCTTTAGCAATACCTAGTTGAGGCCATCGAGGTCGAAGAGAGTGACGTCGTTATAAAACTCATCATCGAGCTGTCCGCCAAAGATAGCCAGGAACGAGGCAACAAGCGACAGGCCATGCCCATAGCGGCCAGATGGCGGTGACGAATCAGATGTATGCGAACGAGAGGCAACGTACCAGTGAGATATGTCAGGGTTTTTCCACCAGTGTGAAAGAGTATGGCAGAGGCGTGAAGGGAGCGCAATAACAGCGAATATTAGGTGGTGGTCAGGGATAACATTAAAACCGAACAGCTAAAATACAGGGGGGGCCGTAGGCCCCTAAATAGCCCACCCTTGGCTGAACCTGGGTAAATCCCCTAACAACCTTCAGGTGGGAAATCCACTATTTACTTCCCCATCACCGATGCCCGAATCTAGCCATTCACTCTTTACCATCTTCATTCACTCTACCACCAGCCCCATGATGCAGTTTCCCGCTCCCTAACAGACATCTTGCACCTGAAGACCAATGCAATAGAAGCATTTACAAGCCAATTCACCAGTTTGACCGGCGTTCTTATGATTAAACAATGGAACTTCCAAGCCAAAGAACCGGCAAACTCCCAGCCTCCACCAGGGAGATCTATATCAGATTGTATAGCGGACCCTTTGGGGTACAGAGTTTCCGTCTCAACAGCTCTATGTTTTACCCTAAAGTTGCCCTCAGCAATTTCCATATTCGTCCGTGATCCTGAGCCGCTCCTAAGCTAGGGTGAGCTGGACCCTAAAATTACCCATAGGTGGGTAGAACCCATGGCTGTCACAGACGCGCGGCATTGGAGGGGGCGTTGTCATAGGGTTAAGGTTACGCATGGGGTTTTGGTGGAGTCATGGAACAGGTGAGATAAGAGCCATAGTACGGGGATGCGTTCTCTAAAATATTCACCTTTACGATCGCGAGATACTGTCCAAATCAGTCTTGAACACGAACACACCAGAAACAAAAGACGACCAAATGAGGCTTTCTACTTGCCTTTATGGTATCACGGGCTTTGCCTCTCGGGCCTTGGCAACGGCTCCGCCTCAAACCCCGGGACCTCGATCCCAACGCTGTCCAGCTCATGAAGCCCCCTGGACTGCCATCTTCGCAGAATTTGAACCTCACCTCCGCCGACCTCCTCAAACCCCCTCCGTGGGCCGTCGAAGCCAACTCGACATCAAGCAACCTCGATCGTCGAATCATCTGTACCTTCAGACTATTGGAGGACCGCAAAGATTGCAATTGGAACGGCGGGGCGTATCCCTCAAACATGGGAGAGCCCAATGCGCTCTACGGAGCCTACAACTACCTGATGGCGCTAGGGACTAACGTTTGCCATGTCCACGATTCGATCACTTTCGACTGGAGCTGGGTTGGCGACTTCTATGTCCAGGTAAATGGGTGGACACGCAGGGGCGTCCCGTATGCGTCCAGCTACTGTATGCATGTTGCTA
>Ga0247770_1001982_pt1 | contig 13368 bp, 14 predicted proteins | sample UWRJL136409B6_FD_179943 | JGI IMG/M metagenome (GOLD analysis project Ga0247770, IMG submission 179943) | Plant litter microbial communities from Arlington Agricultural Research Station in Wisconsin, United States - UWRJ-L136-409B-6 | ecosystem: Environmental > Terrestrial > Plant litter >... | reverse complement strand
CGTCTTCTGGGGGGGTATCTGCATGTAACTGCAGCTATAGCTCGAGAACGAGCCATGGGTCATTGACGACGCCTGCCACTGGCGCCAACATCTCGTCGGCAAATCCACATCGTCAACAAAAAAAAAAGTACAGTGGTCACACTAGACTAGACGTGCTGCTGCGAGGTCTCCAGCTCAGCAGGTCCTTGCATCAACGACTGTTCTTGGCCAGGCCCTCGGCCTTGGTCCAATCGGCTTGTTGCCTATCGCCAGGCCGCTATGCGACGCATCTCGCCTAGGAAGGTGACTGCTGGGAAAGGCGTCGCCTTCTCCTCTTTTGACAGCTGAGAAATCATGCACCGTCCTCTTCGGGCGAGTTTGTGAGCCCATGGTGCGATGGCAATGGTATGCCCCACGAGTCAACCACTTTTCCCCAAGCGGCACCTCGGTGAGACCTGAGCTGAAGAAGTGCCAGCACATCGCCCGAGGGCTCTGGGGCAAGGTCTCAGTCATCGGAACGGCCCCGAACCCGGGCGGCGCCAGTTCCGCTTGTGGCACGTCCTCCCGTCGAAATGCTACCTTCTCCTCCTTCCTGACCGGGTTTCCTCGACTGTGCTTGGGCACTATGGCGGACTGAATCTGGCATAATCGAGCGAGTTCCCTGAGGTCTGTTCGAGGAACAGATCCCGCGGTTCTGGTCTGATGCAGCGTTACTGCGGGTGCAGATGACCACCGGCGGACGGCCTGGATTCTTCTGGAGATAAAGATTCCCAGGGCCACGGCGGCTAGAGATATCGGAGCTGCAGCATCCACGCGGACTCTGCTTCCTCAGCACTCCCCGCTTCAATAAAGAAGCACCCAAATGCGAGACAGACGCATGGCCTACTGGCAGGCGCCCGGCATGAATGCGGACCTCACCCGGGACCACGTCTGCGAGTCGTTGAGGGCCTTCCCATGCAACCCTTCTTGACTTCTCGACATCCGATCGGCCTCGGAGCTGCCGAGATGCGGACAACTATTCCGACTAGCGCGAGAGAAACACTCCCCGAGTGACTGGCGAGACCCGCGGCACAGGTATGCGGCCGGAAGACCTCGAGAAGGGTCGTACAACCTGCTCCGCCGCTGTCACTCTCCTCCTCCTCCTCCTCGTCCCACTTTTCCTCTATCGCCGAAGGGAGAACCATGTGAGTCTCCAAGCCGCAAACATGCAACAAACACAGTGTCAGCAACTACCTCGACGAGATCTTTGAGGGAGTCTTGAACTACTGCACCTCGATGGTACCCACATCGGCGCTGGATCGGGTTGTTACTCAACAGTTCCCAGTTATTGAGGCATCCTACATTGGGCGAGGCTCCAATAGTTTCCCATATCTGCTCATGTAATACTGCAGACTGTCATTCGACCTTGACGCGGCCGCATGCTGGCGCCGAGGGCATGCATGTCCATACCCCCTGGTCATGAACTCTCTCTCGGAGGGGTGGCATTATGGAAGTGAACCGGGAATGTATCCCAACCCGGTGTCGGGGTTTCTCTACTAGCCTTGTAAGAGGGAAGAGGGGAGGGAAGGAGATGAGGGACCTACCGACTATTAAACGGTAGCCCTTCCTGCCCTACTCCTATCGGTGGTCCTAGACTCGTGTCGCGCAATCCTGGACAGATATCTCGCCATCGACCATGAATCGACGTGCTCTCCTTATTGGCCTTTCGGGCCGGAGGCTTACATGTAGCCCAGCTCCCTCTGCGCAGTATATGTGTGAGCCCATCGCTGTGTCTAGAGACAGACCATGGGGACGGAGATCCCTAGCTACCATGAACCGTATGACTAGTAGCCACAACTCATACAGCAACCCCTTAAACTGACCTCCCATGGCATCGCAGCTACCTACGATGGCATCCAGAGTCTGCCACCATGCCCTTACACACGACCTGTTGAAATCATCCGTGAGGATGAGTACCCTCACATGAAGAATGGTAAGCCCATCCCCCCTGATCCGCACCCAGCTAGGTATCCTAACAATACCACCCAGGCATCTACCTCGACCACAGCGGCGCCACCATCTACTCCCGCTCCCTCGTCTCCCGCTTCGCTCACAAGATGAACACCTCCCTCTACGGCAACCCCCACTCCGCCAACCAACCCGCCAAAGCCTCCGGCGACATGGTCGACTCCGTCCGCGCCAAGGCCCTCCGCTTCCTAGGCGCCGACCCCCGCCACTTCGACCTAGTCTTCGTCGCCAATGCCACCGCCGCCATCAAGCTCGTCGCCGACTCCTTCCGCGACCTCGCGGAGCAGACCCGCTCCGGCAAGTTCTGGTACGGCTACCACCGCGACTCCCACACCAGCGTCGTAGGCGTGCGTGAGCTCGCCGGCCAAGGGAGCCACAGGTGTTTCGAATCCGACGGCGAGGTCGAGGCTTGGTTGGGTGGTTATCACCAAAAACCAGAGAATGACACCACGGGGCTGGGCCTCTTCGGCTACCCCGGCCAGTCGAACCTCACCGGCAGGAGACTCCCGCTGGAGTGGGCGCGGAGGATAAGGGGGGAGAAGCACCTGAGGAATACGTATAGCTTGTTGGATGCGGCGGCGTTGGCGATGACGAGTCCAATGGCGAGGGCGTTTGAGGATCCAGAGGCTGCGCCGGACTTTGCGTGTGTGTCGTTCTATAAGGTGTTTGGGTTTCCGGATTTGGGGGGGTTGGTGGTGAGGAAGGATTCGGGGCATATTTTGGCGTTGAGGAGGTAGGTTTGAGCTTTTACTTGGTTTTTTGAGGGGGAGGGGAGGGAGAGAGAGTGGAAGACATGTCGCCGGGTTGACCACATGCTACTGCTTGGTAAAACGGGACTAACTCACTTGTCATCAGGTACTTCGGCGGAGGCACAGTATCCATGGTCAGCGCGATCGGCGGTGCATGGCACGTCTCAAAGGGGCTAGAAGCTGCTACCAGCGGCGCAAAGGACGGGGAGACGGACGGCCATGCACACGGTCTACATGAGGGCCTGGAGGACGGCACACTGCCTTTCCACAGCATCTTGGCGCTGGGAGAGGCGATTGATATCCATCGAGAGCTGTATGGATCCATGGAAAACGTCTCGCTCCATACGACCCGGCTTGTGCGGAGGCTTTTTGAGGGTATCAGCTCGCTGCGGTATATGAATGGACAGCCGCTGTGCAAGGTGTATTGCGAGTCCGAGGAAGAGTTTGGGGATGCTGTTAGGCAGGGTGCGACTCTGGCGTTTAATGTGTTTCGTGAGGATGGGTCGTATGTTCCATACTCGACCGTTGAGCATGCCGCGAACGATCAGGGGGTTTATGTTCGATCTGGAGGTGAGTTTACCTTACCACCTGCTTTATTTTGAGGTTGGGTCGTGGATACTGACAGCGACTAGGGATTTGCTGCCCTGGTGGAATCTTTTCCTCGCTGGAATATGAGCCATGGCAGCTGAAGCGTGCGAGATCCGCTGGCCACCATTGCGGTAAGTTTTGAAGGGAAGTGTGGGTAATAGGGGCAAACTGACTCGGGGCAATACAGGTTCCGATGGGCTGAGTATCATCAATGAGCTACCTACCGGGTAAATTATTCTGCTCGTATATGTACGCAACAGCAGATCTCACAATGCTGACATTCTTTAGGGTTGTTCGGGCAAGTCTCGGCGCGATGAGCACTACGCAGGAAGTTGACACGTTTCTATCATTCTTGCACAGCACTTTTGTCGAGAAGGAAGAGCGGCGCCATCACCGTATGTCGCCTCTACATGTAGTCGATGTGGAGATGGAGCGAGAGCCTGCGTACTCTACCGGCTGAGCGGCCGTGTTCACTCTGCTCTTATCATTTTCTTGGGCGGTTCTGGCGTAGTACGGTCTTTTGTTGGAGTCGTGGTGTTCTGTTTCGAATGGGAACTTGGGGTCGGGATCATGGAGTTTGGATTCCCCTAACACCGGTTGAACATACACTGTCTTTAATGTCAGTATGCATGGGCATAGATCAACATGTATCTAGCAGTGGCTCGCCGCCAGTTTGGGATATTTTGAGGCACAAGAGCAGATAGATAGGTATATTTCACGTTCAATCTGAGCCTGGTACTTTCTCCTGCTATAAAGATCTAGATAGGAATCTGACTGAAAGTAGAGAGGCTGGACACAACACATCAATGTGACACACATCAACAGAACCATCCCGACAATAGACCTCAGCCCCCCTTTCCGCCTCTTCCGGACATGCCGCCACAGACACCTCACGGCTCAAAGCCGCCGAAGCCCTCGTCAAAGCTCTCCACTCCTTCGGCTTCGCCAAGATCACCGGCCACGGCTTCACAACTCAGGAAATTGAAGAGGCCTTTGCCTGGACCAAGAAGTTGTTTGACTTGCCTGTGGAAGAGAAGATGAAGGCACCGCATCGGGACGGACTGCTGCCCCATCGGGGGTACTCCGGGCTGGAGAAGGAGAAGTTGTATTCGAAGGATGAGGTTACCGTCCAGGATGATGTCGTGGGGGCGTTGAGGAAGATGGGGGATTTCAAGGCGTGTCTCTTCAGTCCCACATGGGAGGGTGAGAGGGAGGGGTGCGCGCTGACATGTTTGCAAAAGGAAAGCTATGAGATTGGAAGTGAGCATAACGATCAGCAGGGCAACATATGGCTTCCCGAGGAGGTACTGCCGGGATTTCAAACGTATATGTCTGGGCTGTACGACCGGTTTGCTGTTGTAGGGAAGGCTGTTTTCGATGCTATTAGCGTCGGTCTCGGCTTGACGTCCGAGGACCGCGCTGCCCTGATGCAGCTCAACTCGGCAGCTCACAGCCAACTGCGTCTCTTACAATAGCTAGCCATTTCCAAGGAGAAGGTCCAGAGCCAGGTCTTTGGTTTGGCAGGCTCCCCACCAAACCCAGGAATACCTCTCGGCCGTTTTCGAAGAGGGTGCCCTTGTCCTGAACATCGGCGACACGCTGCAGCGCTTTACTAACGGTATTTCCCTGACATCCGCCCAGATTACTTCATCTCTGCTCTCCACCGCGTCACCGCCCCCGGCGCCGATAACATACCCGGCTCAGGGGTACCCGCCCGATACTCGATCCCCTTTTTCGTTGTCGCCCGGCCTTCACATCTAATAAAGACGCTCCCTCGCTTCATCACGCCCGAGGAGCCTTCCAAGTATGAGCCTGTCAAATTCGAGGACTACGAAGCACAAGCAAGCAAGTACACGTATGAAACAGGAGAGTCCCTGCCTACACAGCTCCCGCAAGGGAAAAAAGCTTCGACTGACTGGGAGGGATATCGCTGCCTCTCTCCCTCCTCAGGGGCTATGAGGATCGTTCATATCAATTTTCGTATATCCTGCCCTGTTCTCAGTCTCATGGAAATCGCATGTTTTTCTCCATCTTCAAGGTCTATGAGAGTACTCATGTAACAATTTTGTATTTCCTACGGTTTGTAGAAACCAGGGAGCTCCCAGATATAGGCCCTATATGCCCCAGCCGCGTCCTAGTTTGAGAGATTTCCACCAACATCCCATTGCGCGCCGCCGGCAACCTCCCGCCGACGGGAGGCCGCATGGCCGCGCTCGGGAATCGGTGATCGCCAACAAACAGTTGTGAGAACTGACAGAGATACGCGCTAGGAAAGCCTAGCGTCACGCCCATCTCAGCCCTGTGCAGCCACGCTGCCACAGCAAATGGATGCCCTCCCCCCCCCCCTCACGTCATGAAATGACGAATGGCCGCAATGCTCAACAATCTCGGCTTTCTCATCCCTTCATTGGGCGGGAACCTCGAGGGCGCTGCCAAGACAACTTTCTTCTTCGCCCTGTTCAGCTCCCTCGACGGCGCATGCAATGTAATGACTTCCTGGGTATGAAAACGCCAGGATTCCAGATCCGTCGCGCTACCGACGCGTCCTAGCAGGGGATTCCCCCTCCAAAAAGGCCCCTAAAAAGGCAAAAGCTCCATTACCCCTCGTAGACAGCCAACGCCCCATGTTCACAAAGTTCCCTCGTAATGATTGACTATCGAATCTTTGTCGAGGGTCTTAAGGATGCCTACGAAAGGGTACTAGAGTAGGTAGTAAGTAAAGGGGCAAGAGGGCGTGATACGACTGCATCAGCGAGCCTGGGCATCCTGTAAGAGGAAACCCAAATACCACCCTCTCCTCCCCGCCAACTGGGTTCCTGAGCCCTGTGGAAGGAGGGGCAATCTCGTGGCGTCGCGACGACGCTCGACGCGTCAAGCTGTCGCTGTCGTCATTCGCGTGGGGGGGTCAAATGAGACATTGTGCGTGGCGTCGGGCACACATTTCCACCACAGGCACGTTTCCTTTTGTCTGGCGGAGCTGGCCTGTGGACAGCAGCAGCAAGGAGTCTTCGATTCGCTGTCACCTGGCGAGAAGTAAAGGAGCGTCACCCCATCTCCCTCGGATGTGATTGGATTCGAGTTCCTTCTGTACGGCTATTGGTCTTTTGCCCTGGCTGAGAAGCCCCCAAAAGCTCAATGACATCCGCAACAATGGAGCAAGCGTCCTTGCTCAGGACGCCGAGCGAAACCGTGGCGAGCTGGACAAGACAGTCGGGTTTCAAGCGACGAGAGTCTGACGAGAGTTAATATCAACAGGATAACGTGAGCGAAGATGATATTGGAGACCTGCCTGCCCCAGTGTGTTTGTGGGGGTCACCCGAGGCTTGATGGAACGATACCTTATTAGTATCGGTGTCGCTGCGCTTGCAAAAGCTCAATGATACCCTCTCCAGGGCAATCGAGACATTGGGCCCTGGTGCAGCCAACTCTTCCCGTGCAGACAGCGTTCCATCAGCAAACCCAAGAAGCTGCCGATGGCCAGATGCGATGTAACGACTTGCAGGCTTCACTGCAGAGGCGGGAATTCCGTCCGAGGAGGCTCTTGCCCATCTCCCGTCGACGGAAATCCCGTGCTGGTCCGCCCGCGCTGGCCACTAGACCGGAAGTATTCTAGAGCCATGCCACGCGCCGTGAGGAGGGCCATCTTCGACGTCAACGATCTAGCTGCCGGGCACCTTCACGATCCGCCTGATTTCTCGACGTAGAGGCAAAGACTCGGTCAAGACCCAGACCAATCGCCCTGTCCGATAAAACAGCCAGAAGAAGCATCTTTGATAGGTACTTCGCTTCGTGCAATCAAAACAGACGCACAAACACGAGCGCGGGATAGCACCACTCCCATCGAGCTGGCTCTTAGAAAGCCTGTCTTGTAACCGGCACCTGTCTACATGCTTATTTCCCCTTGCAGGCGGGCAGACGGCTGCGGCGGTGCGTTCGGTTGTGCCGCTGCCGCCGGTGACAAGTGTCTTCCTGATATTTCGCTTCCACAGCAACTGATAACATAAACAGCAGAATGGACTTTTCCCGAAAGGCGTGCTGCACGATTTCCAGGGTGGTTAAAACCGGGCCGACGGCCGATTTTGCCAGATTCTTGTCTCCAGCCAGGCACTTTATGGCGAGTGGGTACAAGAAAGGCGACACTTATCGCAGCATTCCGGCTAAAAGAAGATCAAACATTCACAAGGCCTAGCTTCCCATGTCGGCCCATGCTGTCTGATGCGGTGGAAATGAAGTAGCTGGAACTTCGAGTAAGCCAGCGCAACAACTGTCCGGTTTCCCCTGTGTATAGTGCCACAGAAAAAAAGATGCTGCAAAAAGTGGTTCCACCAGGACAGAGTACGCGAGTTTCGTTCTCGGGACCGCATTGAAGGATTGCCGACGTGAAGCAGCCGGGGCTCCCACAGTACTTCCAACCCTGGCGCTTTTCGAGATCTGCCAACAGTGCGAGGAACTTCACCCGAACACCCGAAAATGGGCCCCGTGCAGACAATCGAATTGAGCGGTTTTTGACACGCAGCAGCGAGAAGGGGAGAGAAAGGTTGCGGGCGTCCCTGCGAAATCGAAGACACATCGAAATGTAATTGTAGCTGTTGCTGGGACTTTGCGGTTGCGCCACCAAAAGAACGGACGGCAGCGGCTCGCACTCCACGTTTTCGCCCTGTTTGGCAGGGCTGAACCGAACGTTGTGAGCCGCTGCGGTTGCTCAGGGATGGGGTGGGTTGTTTCCTGCCCGCACCGTTCCCTCTCCGCCTCGCCGAGATAGCCTCCAATTCCGTGGGGAACGGGCCGGTTCGGTGGACCTCCCTAGGCAGCCCCTTCCTCGATACGTACGTCACTGCCGGACGCGTTCGCACATCGTTATCGTGACGGCCCGTGTTCCTCGACAGACCACCCCAGGACAAGTCTTGGGCACTTACTTTGCCTGCGCGTGGACTGCAGCGATTCAATTTGCTGCGGGCGTCGATTGCAGGCTGAATTGCGTCGGATGCAACTCATGATTGCTGGCACCTGGTTGCCCAGGGATCCAAAGACAGCTCTGCAGGGGAAAGGTCGCTCGTGAGTGCTGAGCGAAGAAGCACGCCAGGCGCTAGGGCCAGCACCAATCTATTCAATACCAATTTGAGAACAGCCATGATCGGGATGATGGGCTTGCACGTGCGGAAGGAAGTCGTTTGAAACCCCCGTTGACGGACAGTCGAACGGAAACTCTGTCGTCACTTCCGAGAAGCTGATGATCTCAAAAAGGTTGATCCCGGGTGCCTGCCGTGTGGTTTAGCGCAATGCACCACACCTGTCGAAGTTAAGGTTGGTGAGACCAAGGGAAGGAGCTGTCACAGACTTCTTCCTCAATGAATTTCGGCCCTTCTCGAGACAGAAATCAGGGGACGACATCCGTGCGAGGCGCCAGCGAGCTTCTCAACCACGTCTTGATAGCTTGATAGCCAGATGGGATAGCCGGCCAGCGATCCTGTGGCATGCACCACTCATGATCGTTCATCTGATGTTATTCTCCGCGCCGCATGGGTGATAGTACTGGCGTTAAGTGCCTAATCACAATCTAAGACTCCCACCCACCTCACCGTTGAGGTGGTGTCTGCCCATCCCCTCCCCCACTCGGGTTTGTGGTTTGATCGCCAACTCAACTTCATTGGGTGAGGTGGCCCCGGGCCTGGCGGCGATTGATGCGCTTGATGTTGCCTCACGGAAGAATTGCAACTGCTCATCCGAACTCTGCCCCTCATCAAGGGGACCCCAACAAGGAGATCAAAGAAACCCCAAGGCCTTCGGAGTACACCATACAGCCCCTGGCGAAGATCAGTACCTGATCGACCACCACAGCACTATGCGACTCACTTGTCGCATAGAAAGATCTCTTTCGTCCCATATTCGCCCCGGCAAGCTTTTACACGCCCAAGTGTCGCAATCCTTGTGATCGTCGGGATGTCAGACGTCCCGGGGGCGATTCCGTGATGTTCCCTGATTCCACCGCCGGCTGGCCCAGAGCGCCGGGCTGCAAGTGCGTATCGGTTGGCAATCTCCCTTCAATGGAGATCTGCGTCAGAGTCCAGCACCTTCTCTAAACCTTCCAGAAGGAAAAAAAGACTCCCAGATCACGGCAAGCCCGGAGAGTTAGGAGTTTGATTGCATCACGGCGTTGACGTTGAATCTGACTCGGCTTTCCACGTTGTCGTGCAACGTTTGACGGGTGGCGTCCTTTCACAGTACCACCCTGCTGATGACTCGCAGCTTGCAACCGGCAGTCAAGCCCCAAAACTCCCCCGAGATCCTGGAAAAACACACCATGCTCTCCACCGCGATATGCACAGCACCTAACACAGCTGTGCGACATCGGGTTGTACAATACGTCCATCTGCACTTCGTACCTGCTTCTAAACAACCTAGCAACAGTGGCGTTGCATGATCTCGAGAGTGGGGGAAGCGATCGATTCAACGACGTCAACAGTGTAGCCGGCATTTTGCCAGCGCGCTGTCATGCTGAAGCCGATGACGGGGGCGGTTTCGTTGTGCAAGCCTAAATAGCCAATATCGACATTTCACATTTCTGCGTCGCACTGCATCTCACAAGACGAAGGGTCTGTTGCGGGCAGTACTCTTGGAGGCGATCGCCCAATGCCATGATCCCCCCCCTCTTCCCCAATGTCACTCTCTGATGAACTACCCCATCCCAATCCCAGACTTGGAGTCTCACTAACGGCTATCCGCCAGCTTGATGCAAGGTACCCGAGCGTCATCAGTGCCCGCCAACGGCCTGGCCGGGCGGGGAGGGGAGGGGGAGGGGGAGGGGGAGGGGGGTAGCTTCTCCAACAGCTTGCATGACCGGCGCTTGTTGCTGATGGTCGTCCGTCAGACCACGCGACGGAGTATGGACGGATACATTGGGGGGCTTGCCCTACTATCCGCACGTGCTGGTTCGAGACGAACGGGCACGAACAAATGCCGCCGCCGGGTCTATCTTTCACCGGCCTCATTGGGACCTTGACGGCGATCGCGTTCTGGAAGCTTTGTGCCCCTCATTCCTCGTCGTTGCCGGCTTCTGCTCGAATGCTCCCGTTGGGCCTGAATCGGGGAAGAACTGAAACGATGTTCTTCCAAAAACCCATAGCACTGGCTGTTGGTTAAAAAAAAAATTAAAAAAGGACGCGAGCACGCAGCGAACAGAGGCAAAAGTATAATAATATTAGAAATCCAATTATAACAACGACACAAGCCCAGATTCTTGCAGCTCGTGGGCTGGACAGGTGTCTGCGACAGAGCGCACCTCGACAAGGACAGGGGCGGTGGTGTCGACGGCCTTTGAGCCTATGAAAAGCCTTGCAGGGCCGTTCCTTGGCAATTATTAGTCAGGGATTCGCAGGCATTGCTCGGCCTGTGCAGGGGATGCATTCTTTGACAGGGACGATGGCCGAACCCAACGCAATTCCTCATTGAAGCGCAAACACAGACGAAGAATTGGCGGATGCCTGCTCTCGGACAATCCAGGTCAGGTCTGGCAGTGGACCGATAGCGATGTTGCAATGTATCCTCTCGCTTCCTTTTGCATACTACTTGCGTGGACTAACCGACACGACTGCCATAGCGGCTCCCACTGCGGCATGTACGGCATGTACACTCAATATAACGTTGGTCTATACCTCAGGTACGGGAGAGTGGCTACCTAGGTAATACAGCGAGCTCAAAGACCTGGACTCACAGCAGCGACCTGGAGCTGAAGCATTCCACCAATCTTCTTGATCGCCCTTCCGTGCCGATTTCTCAGGTTCCAAGATCGGATCTCCTTCATGGGGTCGTTCCCGGCCGAATGCCACCCTTCTGCGCATGAAGGATTACAACCTTGGACAGGGATTCAGCTCGAGCTAACCAAGCGCGCTGAACCCCGAGAAGCCCCTAGGTCAGAAATCGTTGCGATCTGAGCAGCAGTGGAGGAGTTTAGCGGGAGCATGAGGCACCTACGGCGATAGCCACAGCTCTGACACCCCCAAGCAAGTATACCCGGCCAACTATACCATGCAGTCCCCTGAGACGGCGGGTATTGAGGATTGGCCATCCCCGTACCCAGCGGTGGTTCATGTCGCCCACTTGGGACTTCGGGACGGAAGCCGGGGTACAAGCTGGGCATTTGTGGCAGAATGAAGCCTTAGAACAGGTACCTCTCAGGCCACATGGGTGAATGAGGCGCCTTGGTAGTTATGCTCGTCGCATATCACCAGATCGGTTAATCATCAAGGAGACTGGCTAAGGCGTCCGTCGATGGAAGCCATGGAAGAAAATCCGCTCTTCTTTCCGGAGAGCCTTTGCTGGGAGCAGTGTTTCAGCCTTTGGCACTGGTCAAAGGATGAATTGGGCCAAAGATCCTAACAGCCTTTTTTCCATGTTGGACGCGGGGGGGGGGGGGGGGGGGGGGGGGGCCCCCGTTGTTGAACCAGCGCGACACGAAGCCGACTTTGATGAATATCCTCCTCAAGGTGGATGGGCAACCAGCAAAAAATTAATTCTCCGGCGACTTTTTGCTATCCACAGCATCACCACACGCCCGTGGTTTCTGAACATCCTGGCATTTTGGCTAGAATTCGACCTTCCATCTCCGGCTGCCGAGCTCATTGTTGTTCGCTCGCCGCTTGTCCGTCCACGTCTCGTGCCTGCCTGCGGAATAAAGAGAACGTCCGAGGAAAGAACGACTCCCGTACAGCCACCCACTCCATCCATAGACGGCTCTCCTTTAATTGAATGACGGAGTGATATTCTTGGGTTGCCCGGTCTTTGGTCTTTGCTCCCTTGCCTTTGCACCTAGCTCCTTGCCACCTAACCCTGCTCGTGGGGCAATATAAACGTTGTCGACTCTTATAAACCTCGCGGCCACCCTGCGCGCGACACCCACAATCGCTACCCTCATCGGTGCAGCACCTGTTCCGCCTGCATCTCACATCTGGAACCGTGTCTGACACAAGGACTCGCCCTTGCATTGTCGACCGAATCGACGGCATCCTTGGCCCTCGCCCCCAGACAGCCCGCGCCAGGGAATGATCACCGAGGGAGAGTGAGACAGACAGACAGGGCCAAACAAGTCCAACAAAAAAAAAGGAAGGAATCCCAACGACGAAAAAGCGACTCCACAAGACACGCATCTATCCTGTCGACCTGTGGCCAGCGGACGGTGCCGCAAAACCGCCCGCAGCTGCCATCCCGGATTACATGGACCGCTCCTGACCCACGATCTCACGCGCCCCTGCCGCCCAGCCCGATCTGGTTGAGGCTCTCATTGTCTCCGAAAGACAGAGGCCCGTCGCGCTATCTCCACGCCAATCATTCTGAGAAATCAACAGAAGCCATCTCGTCGGTCGCTCGTCTCTGGCTGGAAGGGACGGCTGAAAGACCAGCAACCTGAGTGGCCAAGACGCTGCTTTGCTTATCCTGCAATCCGGCAATAGAGCACGCCGCCAGCGACCAACAAGATCTTAGCCAGCGACCCCGAGCTAAAAGACAAGGAGTAATCACTCACCTCCTACTAATAACGCGGCTTCAGCTGCCAACTTCCCTCTCCAGACGGTCGGCTCTTAAATCAAGCCTCAACCCTCCCGTGTGGTGCCCCCCAACCTCCCACCCCCCGCAGCTCACTAGCACCCCATTTATATACACAACCTACATACACGCTTTCCCAAACAGTCAGGAAGCGACGTCGCAAACGTGCGAACTTGGACCTCGACGGTCCCGATCTTGCTGTTGTCGTTGCCGCGAAGCGCTGCACGCAGTAACTGACAGCCCTGGAAGGTTGTACAGAGACTTCCAAAAACAGCAACTGCGGGAACCCCCTGCCCACTTTCGACCATCCCTCTCTATCAGGTACGAAAATTTGTGGTGCGAGCCGTGTTCTCAACGCGGCCTACCAAACTCCCTTCTGGACTCCGGTTCCATTCCAGCCAGCACTCGGTTCGTTTCGTTCGTGCACTGCAGCGCCTCTCCACACTGCAGAGAGCTGCCACTTGACACCCCCCCCTTCCGCTCTCTTACCCCGGCCTCCTCCAACTGC
>Ga0247770_1001981_pt1 | contig 13401 bp, 15 predicted proteins | sample UWRJL136409B6_FD_179943 | JGI IMG/M metagenome (GOLD analysis project Ga0247770, IMG submission 179943) | Plant litter microbial communities from Arlington Agricultural Research Station in Wisconsin, United States - UWRJ-L136-409B-6 | ecosystem: Environmental > Terrestrial > Plant litter >... | reverse complement strand
GGGGGGGAGGTGTTGGCTGTGGTGGGGGGAGGGAGGAGCAGTGCGAGGATGGTGAGCGGGGATGGCTTCATTTTGCTGAGCTGTTACTTGACCGTACCCGAGCTAAAGAAAGAGAAGGAGGTATCCCTCTGCGTGATTCGAAGCGAACAGGGGGTTTGAGATCGCTCAAAAGCTGGAGGGGAAGTTCGACGTTTTTAATGTTCAAGTTTGTCACCCGGGTTTGGTTGCATCCCGTCATGTCCATATTCGGCTGCTGCAGACAATATCTGCTGCGGTGTTACCACGCAGATGGGTTTCTCCCGTAGCCGAGGGGACGACGCACCAGTGATAAGAGATGTAAGTCTTGGGAAAGCTCAGCGACCTGCATAGAGTTGCACCAGATGTGCCGTTCGATTGTCGTCTTTGTCGATTTCGGAAGATGTACCCTGACGATTCGGGTTTGTGTGGGTAGCAGATCAGCGCAGTCTCTGGTACACACCAGGGCCGAAATTGGCTCTACATTAGTCTCTGCCTCCTTCATTAATATCATGAGCTGATATTGTAATAAGAAATAGCAGGCACAGAGCGGTGTCTTTCCCAGACGCCAACTGGCTGCTGGGATTGCCCAGACCCGGAATAGCTTCGGCGCTTGCGTGGCCCTATCAGTCTGAACCAGAGGATCTGCCAAGGCGGCGAGAACACCTTCAACAGGCAATGAAAACACTCAACCGATCCCCACCTATAAGGCTGGCTACTGTTGCTCAGCCCTCACCTTTGACCGATGCGTCGCATGTTGTCTGAATATTATTGCACTCATTTTATCAGATCGCCCACCGAATGCCACGGGAGTGTAAGCCTCAATCAGATCTTTTCCCGCAATTTGATAGAAATCGGGGTTTATATGTCCACTTCAAGTTGTCAACGGTTTTATCCATTTTTCATCGCTTTCTGTTGGATCTGTGCGTCAATTTTCCATCTTCTCCAGATCGACGGACTAAAATGTTGTGCGCTCTCGTGTGGGCGGTATTCCTCCTCATGCCAGTCACGGTAAATGCCATATCACCGGACAAAGATGACGTGATCACAGCGAAAGACCCGACAGAGTCCGCTGCTCGACCGGAGCCTGCGAGTCCTGCTCTCAAGAAACGCCAAACCAGCACCAACACCACCTTCAACACCCCAGCCCCCGCAACCTCCCTCTCGCCCCTCTCGACAGCCTACTACGCCCCAATGACCTACACGCCCCTCCCGACCTGCACCACCACCAGCTTCGAATACATCATCACCATTCCCCTCAGCATCACCGCGCTCCTCAACACCTCCGACCTCGACATCTTCGTCTCAAGCACCATAAACATGACCATCGGAACAACCACAACCCCTGCTCTCAACATCGTGCTCAATCCCATGGCCGTCGACCCAGACATCCTCTCCTCTGCGTCAGTCAGGAACGAGCCCCCTGAGATTTCGCGCTGTGTTGAGCCAGGGCGCACGTCCGTGGCGCCGTATGTGCCTACTGAGACGGCATCATGGCGAGGTGTCAGGTGTAGGGATGCGAATCCGGCTTGTGAGGGATGTACATGGTATATTAGGTACTGTAATGGGAATGGCTGTCCGCCGGTGTCGGGGGGGTTTTATAACTGTAGTGGGGTGATTTATGAAGGCGCTGCAGATCGGGAGTGGAGGGTTGCGCTGGCTGGCGGTGGTGATGTTGGGTTTGTGGGCATGTCTTTAGATGTGCTGAGTGGCTGTGTGCTCTGTATCTCGCCCACAGTGTGACAATCAAAGAGAGGGAGGCTGAAGAACTACATGGAACAAACAGAAAAGGATAGTTGCTGGAGTACCTAATTACCTATATACCTATCATCTACGTTCTAAGAGTGAACGGAACCGATCTCTACATCTACAAGAGACATCACCAGTGCCCCCCAGAAGCAGTAGACAAGCCGACGTAGCTAACCCATACCACCAATCGTCTACATGAATGCAAAGCAGTCATCCCCCATGTCATACTCAAACGCGCCCTCAGGCGGGATCCTCACCCTTCCCTCGGAGTCCAAAGCCTCTGCAACCGGTCCTGACCCGCCGAGATCTGGAGCTGGTAGATCCATGGCAACATAGTCCCGGAGAGCAGTGCAATATGGCAGAGGTTCCTCTGTGTCCCCAGCCTCAGGATCCCACTCCTCAAACCATTCCAACGGGTCGTCGCCGTATGTCACCTCGCCATATCGGGAAGTAAACCTCCATGTTACTGTCGCATACCCCTCGTCGCTCGTGCCTGGTAGTTGGTAGATAAAGACTTGGCCCTCCTTGCTGAACTCGGGTTTGTGGAAGTATCGTCCCCAAACCCACTTTGGCGCGGTGCGCCGAAGGTAGTGACGACTATTTTCGGAGCTGGTGTCGCTCGCGGAGTCGGCCGCTACGTCTGCCTCGCTGTCCGATTCGGTGGTAATGATCGTTTCTTCGCGAAGCAGTGCATCGTGTAGTTTGTGGTCCATGTCACAGATGGGGGGTTGTCCTCTCAAGTATCGCAGCAAAGCGGTTTCGGTGACAGTCACCCTCACGTATGACCACTCGTTTTTAGGCAGGCATGACCCAACGGATGATGAATCTTCGTGCGCTGACAAAAGGCCGTCGTCGGACTCAAACTCGTCGTGGTACCATGTTCCTTCGCTGTACAGCAGTTCTTCGTGAATTTGAATCTGAATGGATGCCAATTGAAGCCCCGGAATTTGAGCCATATTCTTTATCAGCAAAGAGAATACGGGCACGTCCTCGAGGGTGAGACGACGCAACGAAGCGACATTACCCTCGATGAGTCGAAGCAGGAGAGTTGTCTCGAGACCCATGGAGCAGAGGCTCAAAGACTCCAAAGCGAAGCCGTTGATGAGCCATCTGAGAATTATGCATCCTGGATGTATATCTCGCCAGGCCCCGAAGCTCCAAGGGAAGTCCAAAGCAAGCTTGAAATGACGCAGGGTGGGGATCGAACTGACGAACGCTTTCATCAGTCCATCGAGTAGGGTACCTGCCCCCGAGTCGAAAGGTTCCAAAGGGTCGTTCATCCAGCGGCCGATGGACATATCCAGCGATTTGAGGTTCTTGAATGCCCAGTCCGGGTATTGGCGCCAATAGCCACAACCGGGGAATTCGTCGAGCCACCGTAGCCGTGTCACCGTAGATGTTGGGCGATTCATAGCGGGGAGAAGGAAGAGGAACAGACCGTCGTTCGTTTGGGATTGCGACAAATCCTTGAACACCGGTGGTTCCTTCAGGAATTGAAACTGGCTGGCCTCAATTGGGTATTCCAGATCAGAGAGGACCCTATTTGATGTCATGGGACGTGACACGAAGGTGTGGAGGTTGGCCAGTTTGTCGAGTGCCGACTCAAATACGGGACGGAAAATGGCGATGGCGACCCTCCGCGCAGCGTCGATTGCCCGAACGTCAACTTCATCGTCTCGTGGACATGTGGGCCCGTTGAAAAGCCAAAAGAGCGACTGGGACGCCGTTTCAAAGTAGCGGCAAATATCGACGCACTCCTCAATGCGCACGTCGGTTGCCACATGCTCAAAGTCGCCGAGGGTGTGGGAGATCTCAAGCCACTCGATCTCCCGCACGTGCTGTGCCAGGTGCGGGGTGTTGCAAATGGCGAGAAACGCGTCGCGGTCGGCAACCAACTTGGAGACGTAGATGCGGGAAAAAAGCCGAGACGCGGCCGCGGGAGCGAGGGTGCGACAGCTGAGTCGCAATGCCTGGAGGTCTTCTTCTGTGAGTTGTTCGTCCCAAACAATCGCCGAGAGCAGTTCAAACGGCAGTGATGTGATGAGATTTCGCGCCGGAGCGACGGCTGAGGAAGTCCTGCTGCTGGTGATCTGGAGATTGCCGATGATGGGACTGTCGGCCATGTTGCCAGCCTGGGTGTAATAGGTCGAGTTTTTCCTTGTTCTGCTCTCTAAAAAGTGATGGTTGTTCAGGAAGTGGTGAAGGCAACCGTGGTGTTGTTGTGGACGCCGCTTGGTGCGGGCAATTGCCCCACCGCCTCTTTAGCGCGCTGGCAGTATTAGGCAGCAAGCAGCTCTGGCGCTCAGCTGCGGGAGACTAGCCCTAACCCTCCATTGCACGGCGAGATGGGCTCAAGTACCTATGTACCCGACCTGTAGGTAATTCACCAGGCACCATGGCCCGTTCGGCGGTCGTTGCTATTGGACCAGATTCTCATCTCCGTACTGGGACGGCAAATCTCGAGCAAGACGGATGTCGGCAAACGAAAAAAAAAAAATTGGCTTGCTTGTATTTAGTTCTATATGCATAACTGAGATGTCCTACAGTTCAAACCCGCAAAACTCGACACTCAACCGGTCCCACCATCTTCAACCCCCAGCGTTCCTTCCCTCTTTCTGTTGACCCATAGCGAAGTAGGCATCATTCACCCCGCCCTCAGTTTGTAAACAGAGGAGGACGTCCTCGGCGTCCTAGTTCTTTGTACAACGATAGCTGGAAGCTGCAGCAGGGTCTCCTCGCCCATCAAACTTGGCCACTAAAGGATAGCTGCATATTTTCCGCGTAAACTGAGATTTTGCTGTCGGCAGCGTCGCAGCAGCAAGCTCCCGTGGGGCCTTCCCCTTTTCGACCCAGTCAATCAGCGATCCGAGCGGATTCGTCGGGCCCGCACCGTCAATGCTCCCGAGGCCGCAGTGGTCCACGCCGGGCGCCATGAAAAGTCGAAAGAAGCTGTCGACGTCGGATCCAGCGCCCAGCCTTTCCTGCACCTCTTTGCGGTACTGAACCGAATCCTGCGGGAAGATGATGTTGTCCGACTCGCCGTGCCAGACCATGAGCTTGCCGCCAGACCGCTTGAAAGCTGAAAGATCCGGATTTGACGAGTCGATAATTTCCTCGAAGTTCTCAACCGATTCGGCGAAGATCCCCCGCAAAACCACCGAATCAATCGCACCTACGTCAAAAGCCCCTTTTGCCTTGACAAAATATCTCACCCAGTCCGCCGCAACCGAAAACGGAACCCCGGTCCTCGTCCCATTCACCATCTCCGTCGCCGCCAGACTCTCCAGCGGCGACCCAACCCCCAAGCCATACCAAAGCCTCGACCCGTCCGCCTTCTTCGGGCCCTCCCAAATCCTTTCCACAACATCCGCCAGCTCCCTCGTCAACACAACCTCCTCTCCCCCAGGACACACCCCCCTCTTCCCAACCAACTCCTCCGCCCTAAATCTCCTAGCACACCCCTCCACATCCGAAACAACCCCATCCTTCACACCATCCAGCCCATCACACGCCTCCACCACCTTCTGCCTCGCCACCTGGAACTCACAGGCCGAGGGGAAATACCCCCTCTCCTTCATCACCACCTGCGGCCAAAGCTCCGCAACAACATATTTCGTCCAGTAAATCGCCGGCGCGCCTGCCAAAATCCCATCAAAAGCCCCGGGATATTTCTGCGCGGCCACCAGTCCCTGGCGACCCCCCGTCGAGCAGCCCTCGAAGTAAGAGTAGCTTGCAGGTGTGCGGTAGTAAGAGGCGGTGACCTGCTTCGCGGCGAGCGACATGTCGAGTATAGAGCGGGAAGCGAAGTTCGTAAGCAGGGGGGTGTTGATCTCACCAGAGGGGGTGAGTGCCCATCCGGCGGGAGACAAAAGGTTGCCGTCGAGACCGGCGTCGGTGGATGCCGCTGCGAAGCCCTGGGCAGAGTAGGGCGCCAGAGTGAGGGGGCCGTGGCCGGCGGCCCAGGCGGAGCCGCCGAGGGAGATGAGGCGGGTGTTCCACGCGGAGGGAGAGGGGAGCCAGATTTGGACGTGGACTGTGTCGTTTGCGGGGGGGTGGCGGAGGGTGATGGACACAGAGCAGATGTCATGGACGGTGATGTTGGTGTTGAGGATGGGAGGGGCGGCGGCGACGGTGTGGTTTTTGAGGGGAGTGCTGGTGATGGAGAGGATGATGGCGCCGGGGATGTGGGGTTTGGGGATGTTGGAGCACGGCGGGTCGGGTTTTGTAACGGCTGTGGCGGTCGCGATGGCAAGGCAGGCCAGCAGAGCTGTCAGAGCGGGAAGCATTGCGCCGGTTTTCAGGTCCAGAAAAAAGAAAGCTTGGAAGATTTAGAGGGCTGGACGAGGCTGGAATGAAATGTATGGGACGTGTCGAGGCGGGTGATATTCCTTCAATATCGGAGCGGGACGTCTGTCTTATATGTCAAGTTGCCATTGAAAAAGCCGGCGAAGGTATCGCAACTCTTTCTCATTCGGGCAGTCGTGATTCCATTTTTCGCATGGCCACTCAATCTCTGGCCCTGGAGACGGTGACGCCGGCCTCGCCCGCAGCAGAGACACCTGTGGGTATCAGGCAAGTAAGCTTACCAAGGCCAAATTTCAGGGTCAACCACGTCGATCACGACAAACCGACGGTGTGAAGAAATGCCAAGTTCTTATTGGTCGCAACTAACTCACAACTCCGCCAGGCCCGGATTTATGCGCAGCTCCGGAGCACTCCGTCCATATTTCCGGGCTTGTTACACAGCGACACTTCCCCGCGGACAGCGGTCAGCCCCTTTGCGTATGTCATACGGCAAATTGCTTCTGCCTAAGAAAGAGGATCTTTAATGATGAAGCATGTCCGTGATGTGTATCATTTCCCTACCAATTAACTGACACCCGTCAGACCAGCAACAAATCATAACCGCGACACCTGCGGCGAGGAACGAGAATAGAGAAATATTCAACATTAAAGACACGGCAAAAGAAAACAGTTGCAGCGATACTCTCACTAAGGTACGCAGCTCCTGTTTTTTCAATCGTCGGAACATCCTCATCTGCGACGATGGCCAAAGTCACCTTCCAAGCGCGCATTCGCCGGTGGCTATATCACTGGTGCTTCCTCAACAGAGCGTACCAGGCTCCGGTTCCTGGCCCAAAATACGGCATCAACTTGGTTATCTCCTCTGCAAACTCAGCGGTCTTGGTTGCGTCTTCGTGGAGCTGGGGATTCGGCCTTTAGTGATCGTTCCAATACTTATATGCAGCGCAGCAACCACAAACCTCAATGCTCTCCCACCCAAGGTAGTAAATCCCCAACCTCTGGTTACCCTCCGGGATGGGTTCGTTCGGATCTTGCTTACTCGTCACTCCGCGAGTTTCGTTAGTATCGATCGCATACTGCCAATGACCACCAGTGAATCCCTTGATCTGGTACGTATCGGTGTACGTTTTATTCATCGAAGCCTTCAGGTCAGGGTCAGACAGCAGCGCGTCGTCTGAGAGCCTGATGCAGGCCTTTCGTACAGTTAAGCGCTTGGTTCAAGATATTGGGGCCGCTTATGCCAGGACTTACAAACTCGCAAACTGGCGCATCGAGGGCTTTTGTCAGCTCTGGGATTTGATCATCCGTGAAGCGCAGCGTCAACCATCTGGAGTCTCCGGTCGAGATCGTGTCTAGGTCGGTCATAATTCGGTTTCGGTTGCTATCCTCAGGCCATTCTATTTCAACAGATCATGTTAGAGCTAGTATGGATTCTAGACGTGTAAATCTGCACCCACGTATTACCCAGCAAATCTCGTGTCGTTCTCGTGGCAGAGCCAAGGCCTTTGTCGCGATGGTGTAACCGAAATATTGAGCAAAAGCACCCGCGGATGCGGCACGCTGACGAATTTTGAGAAATTCGAGTGAGGATGCGGTGCAGGAAGAGGGGAGGGTGAAGCGGATGATTTGTGACAACATCTTGATCTGAGTATCTTGAGCTCCCGAGGGCAATGGGCAGATAGATGATTTGACATGAGACAGGAGGATATTTCACTAGAACAGATACAGCGAGAGCTCTCGGCGGAGCCCGTGCGTACCACCGAAGTCCGTCGGTCTCCGAAGTCCGTCGGTCTCCGTAGCCCACCCATGCTTCCGGGTGAGCCGATAGGCCTGCGGCCAGCGACTCACACCAAGAACACGTTTCTCGCCTCGGCAACTATTGAGATAGACATTATGCGCACGGGCAGTTTGGTCCTCAGCGCTCGATATCCGTGTAGCGGCTACAAGAAGCCTGAACAAAATCGCGCTCAGCAACAAGAGCCTTGGCAGTCCTAGCCCTGGTCCCCAAAGCGGTGGGTACCTACCTTGTCTTCGAACCTCAGTCACACGGGCACCACCCCCTCTTCACTATCGTTTTCCCAGAGTCTTGGCGCTAATGATAAGATCAGATTCGGGAAGTCGTACCTCAACTCAGCGGCGGATTTCGGACGCCAGCTCCCAGTTTCAGTCGGATACTGTCTCAGAACCTGCGTCGGACTTCACTGACTCTCCCTCGCCGCCAGAAATCAACATTCCATTTTCAACCAACTCGATGCAATCCGAACCCTTTCTCCTACTCGCTGTCTACCTTCTCACCCACCGATCGAGTCAAAGTAACCCGTCATCGTGGCATAAAAGTTGCAATCCTGGGGCCGCCTTCGCAACACTCCCGAGTCTTCATACGAGTCCATTGTGTACGCGTTATTAGTATGCTGTATACTAAAGCAAGGTAGGTACGTAGTTGCTACTACCTTGATAGAACATTCTCGTGCTCTTTGTTCTGAACAATCCCTCGCCTCACCACGTAGGTACCTAAGGTACCTGAGGTTTCGCGCCAATTGAGTAAGAAGACTAGATCCGGGAGTCGACACGGATGACGCTGGTTTACCGAAACTCGACATGCACAATAACAGCGGCGGGCGCCTCCAACCCTCACCACAGGTATTTTTCCCGACGCAATCCTCTCCCGCTTAACCCGTGTATCATCACTGGATTGTTTGATGATGACATGGCGGCTTCAATCTTTAACAGTGGCATCACAGACTGGAGAGTGCAGCCACTGTTTAGGCGTGGCTGGGTCTTAGTGGAGCAGATGCTGTCTCCACACACTTTAAACTTCAGCAGCAAGAGTCCCTGGTGGAGTTAGGTATCCGGTAGGGCAGACGAGGTTAACGACAAAATTAAGGGTAAGAATCCTTACATCGCAAGCTTCAGAAAGATAAAGCGGACGGTACGACCCGACAGTCTAAACATAAAATTACACGAGCTCCACCATAAATTGGTTCAATATTGTCGGAGGGTACACTTAGCGCGCGCTTACTAAAGGAAGTGACAAGCTGATTACACTATCAACGCTGGCACATCACGCTAAGATAATCACCGGGTTAATTCATCACGCCAGATTGTGGACAGAGTCGCTCATTTACAACCTGCACCAGTGCGTTTCCGATTCACATCGGAGCGAGAGGCCTACGCCCTACCGCACCCCGAGTTGGTCGTGGGCCTCTATCGACGGTTACGTGATCCGATCGCACTTCGTTAGTTCGCTAATAGCAAGGCCGCCTCTATCGAGACGACCACCCATGAACTTAACAGGACCAGACTGGATCTGTCACGGATGGATTCTAAATCCTGTCTGGGCATCTGATGGAAGTCATATTCGCTGATCTTGCCTTCGATCTAAGTGGTAGAGTGAGCAAGCCCAGTTAAAAAGTAGGGGTCCCTGGCCATCTAATTAGCGAAGCTGACTGGATGCTTGGCACTGCCAGAACGCCAGTGAGCCTCAGCCACTGTGGTGACGAAGTCTTGAATCCCACAGAATGGTCTATAAAGAAGGAGGTTATCGCTGGAAGCCAGAACCACGCAAGAAATATAATCACACCATTGCAATCCAAGAGTGCCGTGCTATCTGACAATTCTTGTTTCTCAGGCTAGTAATCACATTATTCATTTATTTACTACTGTTAAGACTCACACCCTGCGCATTATAGCTTAGCGACCTACAGTGACATTGTATCCCCGTCTGAGTGTGCTAACTCTTTATTCAGTCTTCTGATCACTTCTTTCAATTGGCGTCCTGCCATACGCTCTGTCTTAACCTGTCCAGTCTTGACTGTGCCAGGTGCAAGTCGTAACAAACAAGCCACACCGGTACACTACTAAAAGTAGAGTGTTATGCACTTAAGCACCTGCACCGTTGTTGCCCTGCACCTAGTGTGGTACCATGACATCTGTACTTAGTAGTGTATTAAACTACATTCCTTGGGATTTCGCCGTCGCGAACATTAGTGGGAACGCCGCCGTTTGCGGTGGGTTAGGTGCATTTCCAGTTACCGTTTAGGATCACTCAGGAAGCCACAATCCAGAGCGGGCTTGGAGTGCAGCAGTTCACTCTTTTGAAATCTTGTTTAGCTTGCTGCAGCTTGAGCGTAGTCACATTTGCTCTTTCTGAGACATCAAACTTCGGTTCCTGGACACTGCCATGACTAACTAAATATTAGTCACGGGCCAGCCATGACATCCGGATGCATGTATATCACTCACTGTCTCACACCGCTACGCATTCGGATGCTGCAAGAATGAAGCAGTATTCAATAGTTCTGCATTAGCTTTTTCACTAGCTCCGGGACGTCCCGCGAGCCAATCCATCCCCTGAAGGGCCGGGTAGTTGACACCGCTATTTCATCAAGGATCCTGATGTTTGAGAATAACTACGCCACAAAGTCATCCGGGAGGGGGGGGGGGGGGGAGGGGGGAAAAAAAAGAATAAAAAAGGGCAATCAACCCCCATCCTCCACCTACTGACTACCATTAAACTTTTGAGACTCCAATTCGGTTTAGCTGACTATCTTCCCACATACGAGTTTCTCTCCTGAAGGACGAATCATACCCCTTAACATGGTTGGCAGCGACCTTGGCAATTCCTTTGAGGACTCTGTCGTCTCCACCCACTTGAAGGAGATTCACATTCGATGCGAGTCGAGGGTTGACAGTATCCGTTGCGTGTATGCGGATGGCTCCCAGACTCCAAAGCACGGCGGGGACGGCGGTCGAGAGGAGATCTTCGTCTTGGGCAAAGGTACTGTTCATCACCGTTTTTGCACACGCCTTCGTCTCCGAGACGGTACATGTATGCTGACCGCCCTCTCGCCAGATGAGGCTGTCATTGTGAGTTTTAGCTGATCCGGGCGTGTTCTGCATCTTGATGCTGATTTTAGCAACAGACGGTGTGGGTCTGGGCTTGTGTCGACATCGACGCCATTCAGTTCCAAACGACAACCGGAAGGTTATCGCCCAAGTATGGTGGCAATAGCGGCGTCCAGAACCTTTTGCGTGGCCATGATGGTCAGCGGGAGCGTGCGCTCATGGGGTTCAAGGGTCGCTGCCATGGCATCCTGTACAACATTGAGGTTAGTCACTATGTTCATAAAGCATGGTATCCCGGTTCTGTCTGACAAGTGGTTCACTAGCCTATGTGGTCCGACTCCCGTCAGCTAGACAGCCTGAGCGTTGCTATCGGCGAGTTGAAGGGCATCGCTCCAGCACCTGACTTTGACATGCTCACCTGCGTGAGCGATCCATTTCCGGCCAATCTCAAGACCATCAAGGTCAGATGTGGACCATACATTGACGCCATCGAGGTGAGATACCTAGATCCTCACTGCACACCTATGAGAATTCCATGCTTACCACCTCCCTTGCCGAATAGTGCATTTTCAGGCTTCCTAGCGGCCAGGAGATATCCACTGGCAGCAAAGGCGGCAACGGTGGCGTAGAGCACCAGTTCACGCTCAATTCCAACGAACGCATCATCCGTGTCGAGGGTCGCGCAATGGCTTGTATTGACCGACTGCAGTTCTTCACCAGCCAGAATCGTACGTTTAGTCACATACCACCTAGTGACCTAGGTTTCCCCACAAGGTACTCTGACACATTTCTTCGCTAGGTTCCAGCCCCGTGTACGGCGGTAATGGCGGCAGTCCGTTCGTCTGGACTCCCCCGTATAATGGAACTGCATCTGCCGCCAACGCCAACATGTGCCTCCTTTGCTTCCAGGGATCTGCGTCGCATGGAGTCTTCCGCCTCGCTCCCGTTTGGGCTGCGGATCCCCCGATCAAGTTCTCGTTGAGCATTGATTCCTTCGATTCCATCTCCCAAGAGATGATGGGCAAGCCCGAGATCGGCTGGACGGATCAGCACCAATCCGACAACAAGACTGACCAGACCGTGACACACAAATCCGTGTGGACTTTGCAGGCCTCTAAGTCAAGCAGTGTCACCTTGTCTGAATCAAGCCGGAACAAGGTGGGTGGCAAGGTCACATCCGAACTCAGTGTGAAGGGCAAGGCTGGCGTGCCCTTTTGTGCAGAAGTTGAGGTGGCAGCCAAGGTCGGGTTGGAGGTTAGTGCTGAACACGAATGGGGATCGTCTGCGACCGACGGAAGTACTGTCTCCAGAACCTTCACGGTGAGCGTGGAGGAGTCGATCCCCATCCCTCCCAAGAAGCGCTTCGTGGGCAAGGCTGTTGGCTACCAGATGAAAGTCACTGGTCTGAAGTGGCTGGGCACAATGACTGTGACCTACGCTGGTGGTTCTACAAAAGCCATTCCCGTGGAGGGAACGATCGACAGCGCTAGTGTGACAAAGATCCATACTTTCTCCGAGTTTGTGGATCTCTAGAGCTCCTCTTGGGCGGGCAACCAAAGGATGTCAACGCCAAATGCAGATCTCTTTGCCGTAGAACACAATCAGGACGGCAGCACAATTTGTGCCTAGCACGCAACAATACAAATCGTGTTCGAAGACCATCATTTGCTTGCTAATTACCTAGGTAGCTTAAAACCGCGCCTGAAAACTGAAGTTTCAAGTCGCAAGATTTGGGGTACTAAATTTCATTCCCCTTGTCCATTTTGGAAACTAGTCACTGATGTCTACCCAGTTCTGCTTATAATTGCTAAAAAGTTCCCCATTGGCAGCGATCAGAGCTCATTAAGTCTTAGTGAAAGCTACATACCTAGGTATCATTATATGGGCTTACACTACCCCATATACCTTCCCAGGGGTGTAGGCTGCTTAAAGCACGGCACTCTTAGAAATGATGGATTCCACTGCGTGATTGTATTACTTATATACTTCTGGCTGTAAGCCAGAACCTCCTTCTTTTATGAACCTATCTAAAGGATTCGACTTTATTACCACAGTAGCTCAGGCTCACTAGCATTCTAGCAGTGCCAGTGTGGGATTGGTGTGTGGGATTGGTGCGTGCGTGCACCCGGTTCTGGTTCAGGGGCTTGAGGGCTCTGGTGTAAATCGTGTCTGACAGTAGCACCGCTATATGAAAGCCGTAACGACTACCTAGCTTAACTTTTCATATAATCTGGATGTTGCTGTTCCAATCTTTCCAGCCTATGTCATACATCGAAGAAAACGTGAAGAGGGGAGGAAAAGAAAAGCAATCAAAAATATAAGACATGAAAACGTGCGAATTCCTTCTCCCACTAAACAGCTCCCTCGCTCACTCAGCCTTCTCGGCGTTCTCCTTTTTCTTCTCCTCCTCCTCCTCAGCCATCTTCGCAGCCGCAACAACCGCCCGATGGATCTTCTCATCCTCATCTTCGTCTCCATCCCCCACTT
>Ga0247770_1001979_pt1 | contig 13424 bp, 12 predicted proteins | sample UWRJL136409B6_FD_179943 | JGI IMG/M metagenome (GOLD analysis project Ga0247770, IMG submission 179943) | Plant litter microbial communities from Arlington Agricultural Research Station in Wisconsin, United States - UWRJ-L136-409B-6 | ecosystem: Environmental > Terrestrial > Plant litter >... | reverse complement strand
ACGTCAACCACATCCCCCAGCGCGCTCTCGGGCACAAGACCCCGCGCGACGCGCTTCTGGACTGGTACCAGAACCGGCCCGAGCTCTTCCGTTCAGACCCACACAATCTGCCGGGTCTTGACATATAGATCCTTCGGCCCGCGGGAGCTTGTGCCGGCGCCGGTTTCGGCGTGACCGGCCTCAGGATGAGGAAACCAGGAGATGCGCGGGTTGGATGGGCATTCGTATGAGATCCATCGCGCGCCGTGCATCTCCCCGCGGAGCGCATGATCGCGATCGGAGGGCGGGAGATGGGGATCTATCGCGCGGCGAGGATCTCCAGGAGGAGGCGGGCGGTGAGCTTGGCGGTGCGCGCGTCCTGGTCGTAGGGCGGCGACAGCTCCATCAGGTCGATGCCGACCAGCTTCGGATGGGTGGCGATGGTCTGCACCAGGTCGATCATCTCCCGCGCCGTCAGTCCGCCGATGCCGGCGGCGCTGACGCCGGGGGCGAACGCGGCGTCCACGGCGTCGACGTCGATGCTGACGTAGAGGGCGTCGGCGTCCCGGGTGGCGGCGTGGAGCGCGGCCTTCGCGCACTGCACGGCGCCCTGCTTCGCCACCTCCTCCATGGTGATCGCCTTGATCCCCTCCCCTTCCGCCCACTCCAGGTAGTGCCGCGAGTTGGCGAAGCGGCGGATCCCCACCATCGCCACGCGGTTTCCGTCCAGGATCCCCGTCTCCAGCGCGCGTCGGAACGGGGTGCCGCTGGAGAGCGAGGCCTCGTCGTCGTACTCGCGGACGTCCAGGTGCGCGTCGATCGTCACCAGCCCCAGGCGAATGTCCGGGCGCGCGGCGGCGAGGCCGCGGAGGACGGAGCCCGTGCACCCGTGGTCGCCCCCCAGGAAGACCGGCCGCGCGCCGGCGGCGAAGATCGAACGCGCCGCTTCCTCGATCCGCGCGTGCGCCGCCGCGCCGTTCATGGTCGGGAGCGCCAGGTCGCCCAGGTCGAGGGCGGGCGCCACCTCGCGCTCGCCGTCGAAGGTGCCGAAGGCGGAGAGCGCGTCGCGGATGGCCTTCGGGCCGAAGCGGGCGCCGGGGCGCGAGGGGACGCCGCCGTCGTAGGGGAGGCCGAGGACCACGGTGCGGCCCTCCAGCGGCTCGCCGTCCACGCGCGGGCGGAGGAGCGTGGGCGCGCGCGGGTCGCGGGGGTCGGGCGCGGGGCGGAGGCCTTCGATGGGGTCGGGCACGGGCGCGGTTTCCGGGTTGCTGGCGCTGTCGCGGGGCCGCTAAGTTAGGCGGTTCACGGTCGGGCGAGCCAGGGGCGGCATCGGCCGACGCGCATCGACGGATCGCGCGCACGCGCCGGTCGCGGCTCCCGGCTCGGACCCGCATCGTCCACGAATCGACGTCAATCTTCGCAAAGCGGAATCGGGGGATCGGATGGCGCGCATTCTCACGGGGATCCAGCCTTCGGGCAACTTCCACATCGGCAACTACTTCGGGGCGCTGAAGCCGCTGGTGGAGATGCAGGACCGCGGTCAGGTGATCGCCATCCTGGTGGACATGCACGCGCTCACCACCGTGCACGACCCCGAGCTGCTGCGCGCCAGCACGCGCAACGGCGCGGTGGACTGGCTGGCGTGCGGGCTGGACCCGGAGCGCTGCGTCTTCTTCCGCCAGTCCGACGTCCCCGCGCACGCCGAGCTGACGTGGATCCTGAGCACCGTCACCCCCAACGGGCTGCTGGAGCGCGCGCACGCCTACAAGGACAAGGTGGCGCGCGGGCTCTCGGCCAGCGCCGGCCTCTTCTTCTACCCCGTCCTGCAGGCCGCCGACATCCTCCTGTACGACGCCGACGTGGTGCCCGTGGGGAAGGACCAGAAGCAGCACCTGGAGATCGCCCGCGACATCGCCGTCAAGATGAACGAGACGTACGGCAGGGGCCAGCCGCTGCTGACCCTTCCCGAGCCGGAGATCAGCGAGGAGCTGGCCACCATCCCGGGGCTGGACGGGCAGAAGATGAGCAAGAGCTACGGCAACACGCTGGAGATCTTCGCCGGGGAGAAGGCGCTGCGGAAGCGGGTGATGTCCATCGTCACCGACTCCACGCCGCTGGAGGCCCCCAAGGACCCCGCCGGCTCCACCCTGGTCACCCTCTACAAGCTCTTCGCCACCCCCGACGAGGCGCGGCGGATGGAAGACGAGCACCGCGCGGGCGGCGTGGGCTACGGCACCTTCAAGCAGCGCCTGTTCGAGGCGATGTGGGAGCACTTCGCCCCGCAGCGCGCCCGCCGCGAGGAGATCCTGGCCCGCCCCGACTACGTGGAGGACGTCCTCCGCGACGGCGCCCGCCGCGCCAACGAGATCGCCGAGGTCACGATGGACCGGGTGAAGCGCGCGGTCGGGCTGAGGTAGGGACGAAAAGAAAGTGCCCGGTGCCTGGTGCCCAGTGCCCGGTGCCCAGTTCCTGGTCGAACGCTGATCCCCTGGGCACTTGAACCTGGGCACCGGGCACTTTCTTTTCGTCCGGTATGCTATCTGCTGAACGCGGGGCGAACCTGAGCCGTGAGGACGGACGATGCCCGAAGACAACAACCAGCGCTACGACTCCGACGACACCTCCATCGTGGCGGGGAAGCAGGCGCACGAGCAGCCCCGCGACAACCCCGCCGGCGACGCGGAGCCGGGACGCCCCGTGGAGACGCTGCTGACGCTGGTCTGCGAGACCTGCGGGAAGGACTACTTCTTCGACGACGAGCCGCCGCCGGCCGGGATGACCTGCGAGAAGTGCGGCGGCACCGTCTTCCGCAGCTTCCACGACTCCGTCGGCGGCGAGGCGGCCGACGACTTCCGCGACTCCACCGAGCGCGACACCGACCCCGACGACCCGGAGGGCGACGTGATGCCGGGCGACATCATGGACCTCAACCGGCTCTAGGCGCGGAATGGCGGACGGACGGATGGAGCGGGCCCTGTTCACCGGCTCGGGCGTGGCGCTGGTCACGCCCTTCTTCGAGGGCGGCGGGATCAACGAGGCGGGGATGCGCGAGCTGGTGCGCTTCCACCTGCGCGAGGGCACCGACGCGCTGGTGGTCAACGGCAGCACCGGCGAGGCGACCACCATGTCGCCCGAGGAGCAGCGCCGGTCGGTGGAGATCGTGGTGGACGAGGCGGGGCGCCGGATCCCCGTGATCGTGGGGTGCGGCGGGAGCGACACGGCGGCGGTGGCGCGGCTGGCGGAGGGGGCGCGGGCGGCCGGGGCGGACGGGATCCTGGTCTCGCCGCCGCCCTACAACAAGCCGCCGCAGCGCGGGATCGTGGAGCACTTCCGGCGGGTGATGGACGGGGCGGACCTGCCGTGCATCGTCTACAACGTCCCCGGCCGCACCGCGTGCAACATCCTCCCCGAGACCGTCGAGGCGATGGCGGACGCCGACCCGCGGGTCGTCGGCGTCAAGGAGGCCAGCGGCGACATCTCGCAGGTGGCGGAGCTGTGCCGGCGCGTCGCGGACCGCGTGGCCATCTACAGCGGCAACGACGACCAGGTGGTGCCGCTGATGGCGCTGGGGGGGATGGGCGTCATCTCCGTGCTCGCCAACGTGGCGCCGGCGCAGACCTCCCGGATGGCGCACGCCTTCCTGGAGGGCGCCGTGGAGGAGTCGCGCCGGCTGCAGTTCCTCCTCCTCCCGCTGGTCTCCGCGCTCTTCCGCGAGCCCAACCCCATGCCGGTGAAGGCGGCGGTGGAGATGCTGGGCTTCGACGTGGGGCCGCTGCGCCTTCCGCTGGTGGAGACCTCGGACGCGGTGAAGCAGGAGCTTCGCGAGGCGATGAAGGCGGCCGGGATCGGCGCCGGAGTGGGCGCGGGGGCGTCCTGATGGCCTCGCCGGTCCGCGTCGTGTTGAGCGGCGCCACGGGACGGATGGGCACCACGCTGGCCTCGCTGATCGCGGACGACGCCTCGGTGTCGCTGCTGGGCGGGATCGGGCGGATGCCGGAGAGGGGGTGCGACATCGGCTGCCCCGTGGTGGAGACGCCGGAGACGGTGGGCCACTGGCTCCGCGACGCGGACGTGGTGGTCGACTTCTCGTCTCCCGAGCTGCTGCGGCGGCTGCTGGAGACGCACGGCGAGCACCTGGAAGGGACCGCGCTGGTGATCGGCACCACGGGGCTGGCGCCGAAGGAGCAGGCCATGCTGGCGCGGGCGGCGGAGGGGTCGGCGGTGCTGCAGGCGGCCAACTTCAGCGTGGGGGTCAACCTGCTGCTGGCGCTGGCGGAGCGCGCGGCGGCGGCGCTGGGGGACGACTACGACGTGGAGATCGTGGAGGCGCACCACCGCCGCAAGGTGGACGCGCCCAGCGGCACCGCGCTGGCGCTGGGCGAGTCGGTGGCGCGCGGCCGCGGCGTGGAGCTGGCCTCGGTGCGCGTGGACGGCCGCAGCGGCAGCTCCGGCGAGCGCCCGCGCGGCGAGGTGGGCTTCCACGCCCTCCGCGGCGGCGACGTGGTGGGCGAGCACCGCGTGATGTTCATCGGCGACCGCGAGCGCATCGAGCTGGCCCACCTCGCCCAGGACCGCGCCCTCTTCGCCGAGGGCGCGCTGCGGGCGGCGAAGTGGATCGCCGGGAAGCAGGCGGGGACGTACACGATGCGGGACGTGCTGGGGCTGTGATCGGATCTCTGACCCCGATCCAAAACGATCTTCGTTGTCTCTCTGCCCCCAGTTGCCGTCACGCTCCGGTGAGCGCCCGTCTGAAGGGCGTCAGGGGCAGACGTACACGCAGGATACAGGTTCGCAGTTGGTCAGACAGCTGACGCACGTGCCGGCGCATGAGTCGCCACAGGTGTTATAGCAGCTGTAGCAAGTTGCGTTGCAACTGACGCAGGTGGCGCAGGTAGCGCAGGTGGCGCCGCAGGTGCCAGTCGGGCACCCGAGATCAGCGCACGTCTCGAAGGGTGAAACGCACAAGTGAGAATGCCCCTCGACCGTGCCGCGCCCTGCGCTGTCGGGCGGAATCGTATCGAACGATTCGACGGTGAGCTGGTCCAGATTGAGTTCCAGCTTGCGCACGAGAGCCTCCGGGGTGAAGGGGATCACTGTGAACGCGGCGGATTCCTGCAACCGATCTTATGGATTCAATTTATGATGCCGCGAATGATCTGTCCAGTCAATTTTGATTCGTTGGACACGGGGTCGCCAGTGCGTGCCGGTGGTGAACGCGCCCGATGGGCGCGCCTGTTTCCCGGGAAGGTGGGGCCGGGCGGCGTAAAACGAAGGTTCAGGGCACCACCCCAAAATTCGGGATGACTCATGTTCGCTTACGATTACGGAAGCTGTGATCCGAGATACGGTCGCTGCGTGATGATCGAGCGCCGGGCTGCGATGAAGATCCGTTCGGCGGCATGCTTGTGCCCTTAGCACAGTATCGCGGCGACGCCAGCCTCTCGAACGCTCAGGCTTCGTCCAGACTTGCCCGGAGCGGCAGGAGTGTCGCAGATTCGTTGCGGACCCGTGACGTGCATCATCCCCACACGCTCCTCGCCGGTGACCGACTTCCTCATCTCGCTGGGCATCCCCGAATCGATCGTGGCGGCGCTCCGGCTGGCCACGCTGGGACGGCTGCTGCTGGCGTCGGTGCTGGGCGGGATTATCGGGATGGAGCGGGAGATGTCGGGGAAGCCGGCGGGGCTGCGCACGGTGCTGCTGATCTGCGTGGGCGCGGCGCTCTTCACCGAGCTCTCGGTGCGCATGGCGGGGATCGGTGACTACCGCGGCGACCCGGCGCGGCTGGCGGCGCAGATCGTCCCCGGGATCGGGTTCATCGGGGCGGGGGCCATCCTGCACGGGCGCGGGAGGGTGACGGGGCTGACCACGGCGGCGACGCTGTGGACCGTCACCGCCATCGGGATCGCCGTCGGATCGGGGGCGTACCTGGAGGCGGTGGGGACCACCCTGCTCGTCCTCTTCACCCTCCTCCTCCTGGCGAAGTTCGAGGCGTGGGTGGCCAGGCACCGCGCGCACCGCCGCTACGTGGCGGGGGTGGGCTCGGAGCGGGCGGACTACGAGCGGCTGGAGGAGGCGCTGCACCAGGGGAAGCTCACCGTGCGCATCGAAGGGGTGGAGCGCCGGGGGGAGCTGCTGGAGGTGCACCTGCGCGCCATCGGACCCGCCGTGGACCACGACGAGCTCTTCCGCCGGCTGGCGAAAGACCCCGCCGTCCTCCATCTTCGCCGCAGCTGACGCGGATAAACATCCGCATCCGTTTCCATCCACGGAGCCACCGTCCCGATCCGACGCGCGTTTCGCGGCGGGTCGGGCTTTTTGCCACGCTTGTGAGCCCCGCACCGAAGCGCCATCTTGTTGCATCGAAATCACTTGCCGCATCGGAACGACCCTCGCATGAGTGACCTCGTCTCCCGCCGCCGCATGGTGGTGAACCTGCGCGAGCGCCGCCCCATCTGGGATCTCCCGGAGTGGGCGCTGGAGGAGATCCGCGCCGCCGTCCCCTCCGACTGGGAGGTGGTGGCGATCCCCGAGGCCGCGGACTCGCGCGGGGACGGCGGCGGCATCGCCCCGTCGGTGCTGGAGGCGGTGCGCGGCGCCGAGGTCTACCTGGGCTACGGCGTGCCGCGCGACCTTTTCGCCGCCGCCACCAGGGCGCCGGAGGGGCGCCTCCGCTGGGTGCACTCCGGCTCCGCCGGCGTCGGCGGCGCGCTGCACGACGAGATGCGCGCCTCCGACGTGGTGCTGACCAACTCCGCCGGCGTCCACGCGGAGCCCATCGCCGACACGGTGCTGGCGATGGTGCTGCACTTCGCGCGCGGGCTGGACTGGGCCGTGCGCGCGCAGGCCGAGCGGCGCTGGGATCCCGAGCCCTTCCTGACGGCCGACGCGCCCGTGCGCGAGCTGTCGGATTCGACGCTCGGGATCGTCGGGCTGGGCGGGATCGGGCGCGCGGTGGCCTGGCGCGCCGTCGCCCTGGGGATGCGCGTCGTCACCACGCGCCGCAGGTCGGCGGAGGGGCCGGAGGGCGTGGAGGTGTGGACGGGGGACGATGCGCTGGATCGCCTTCTCCCCATCTCCGACTTCCTGGTCCTGGCGGCGCCGATGACGGAGGGGACGCGGGGGATGCTGGGCGCGCGCGAGCTCGCGCTGCTCCCGCCCCACGCGACGCTGATCAACGTGGCGCGCGGCGGCATCGTGGACGAGGCGGCGCTGATCGACGCCCTCCGCGGCGGAACGCTGCGCGGCGCCGGCCTGGACGTCTTCGCCACCGAGCCGCTGCCGGACGATTCGCCGCTCTGGACGATGCCGAGCGTGCTGGTGACGCCGCACGTCTCCGGAGTGACGCACGGCTTCTGGCGGCGCGAGACGGACCTGATCGTGGAGAACGTCCGGCGCTACCTGGCCGGCGAGCCGCTGCGGAACACGGTCGACAAGCAGGCGGGATACTGAAACGGAAAGTGCTTAGTGCTTAGTCCTTAGTCCTTAACAGACGAGGGGCGGCCATGTCAGCGGCCGTGAGGGCCCGGCACTTAAGGACTAAGCACTAAGCACTAAGCACTATGCACTTCTGTTTTCTGTTTCAACGAGCACCCATAGCCACCACGTGATTGCCGTGAGCACTGTACTGGAAGCCCCCTCGGCGAAGGCGCCGGAGCTTCGCGAGGCGGTCGAGAACATCATCAAGGCCGCCGTGCAGCGCGGCGCCAGCGACCTGCACATCAAGTCGGGCGACGTGTTCCGCTCCCGCATCAACGGGCAGCTGATCCCGTTCACCAAGCAGCGGCTGACGCCGGAGCAGACGCGCTCCATCGCCGAGTTCCTGATCCCGCACGAGCGCGACCGGAAGCGGCTGGACGAGATCACGGACTACGACTGCTCGTGGGGGCTGGCGGGGGTGGGCCGATTCCGCGTGAACATCCTCCGCCAGCGGGGGAGCTTCATGATCGTGATGCGGGTGATCCCCATCGAGATCCCGACCTTCGACCAGCTGGGCCTTCCCGCGGTGCTGCGCGACGTGGCGGCGCACGAGCGCGGGCTGGTGCTGGTGACGGGGGTGACGGGGTCGGGGAAGAGCTCCACGCAGGCGGCGATGATCGGGCACATGAACCAGAACATGCGCCGCCACGTGGTCACGCTGGAGAACCCCATCGAGTTCCTGCACCGCGACATCAACTGCTCCATCACGCAGCGCGAGATCGGCGTCGACACCGAGGACTTCCGCCGCGGCCTGCGGGCGGCGCTGCGGCAGGACCCGGACGTGATCCTGATCGGCGAGATGCGCGACACGGAGTCCATCGACATCGCGCTGAAGTCGGCCGAGACGGGGCACATGGTGATCTCCACGGTGCACACCAAGGACGCGGCGTCCACCATCTCCCGCCTGGTGGCCGTCTTCCCGCCCGAGGAGCAGCCGATCGTGCGGATGCGGCTGGCGGAGCAGCTGCAGGCCGTGGTCTCGCAGCGGCTGCTCCCGCGCAAGGACGGCAAGGGGCGCGTGCTGGCGGCGGAGGTGATGGTGGTCACCGGCACCATCCGCGACTGCATCGCCGACCCGGAGCGCGCCGAGGAGATCCGCGAGCTGATCGCGGAGGGGCGCACCACCTACGGCTCGCAGACCTTCGACCAGTGCCTGATGGACCTGGTGAACGCGGACCAGGTGGACTTCGCCGTCGCCAAGGCCGCCGCGACGAATCCGAACGACTTCGAGCTGAAGATGAACATGCTCTCCGGGCGCGCGGCGGGCGGGTCGATGTCGCAGTCGTACTTCTGAACCGAAGGGGACAGGGGACAGGGTACAGGGAACAGCCAGCGGGATTCGCGCGGTTCGGGCGAGGGTGCTCGGGGCGGGCCGCGGCGCGGGGCCCCCTCCTGGCGCCTGGGGGCGCCGGTCCTCCCCCAAAAACCCCTGGGGGAGGACGGGGAAAGCCATCGGTTGCGCGGCTGGAGGATATAGGAATCGAGGGGGGTCTCTTCGCGGAGATCCGCCTCGTTTTCGTTGTCCGCTGATCGTTATCCGCGCCGATGCTGTGGTTCGGCGCCTCGGGGGACGAGGAGGAGGATGGAGGGGGCGGTCCGGGGGTCGTAGAGGCGGAGGTAGAAGTGGCCGATGCCGGCGATGCCGAGCATCAGGTTGGGGGTCTCGCCGCCTTCGGGGACGCCGCAGGGCCAGGGGGCGCGCGGGAGGAGGTAGCGCTGGATCCCCATCCGCCCCACCTGCTCCGCCACGCCCCGCGTCCCGATGCCCAGCGCTTCGTCGGCGTACAGCATCAGCTCGGCGTTGCCGGCGTCGCCGTGGCAGAGGGAGAAGCCGCTGCTCCCGGCCTGGATGGAGGCCTGGAGGGATGCCACGGTGGTGCGGACGGCGATCTCGGCCTCGTGGCGGAGCGCGGGGTCGCCGGTGAGCTGCCACGCGCGGACGCGGGCCATGCCGATCCCCGGCGCGCCGTGGCACCACGCCATCGCGTAGCCCGGCTCGTCCGACGGCGGCTGGCCCAGGCTTTCGAAGGTGCGGAAGTCCGGCCAGTTGCCGTGGCGCGGAGAGAAGACGGAGCGCTCGTAGCGGAAGCCGTCGTAGGCGGCGGCGCGGAAGCGCTCGTCGCCCGTGGCGCGCCACAACTCCAGGAGCGCGACGGCGACGCCGGAGGTGCCGTGCGAGTAGCCGGTGAGGTCGCGGCTCGTATCCGTCTGCAGCGTGCGCCACGACGCGCCGGCGTCGCTCCGGCGGGCGATGGAGAGGAGCCAGCCGCCCAGCCGCGCGGCCGCGGCCACCAGCGCGTCAGAGCGGAAGCGGGCGGCGAGGTCCAGGAGCGCGGGGATGGCGCCGGCGGCGCCGGAGATGACGTCCACCTCGTGCGGGCGCGGCTCCAGCGCGGCCACCTCGTCGGCCAGGCGGCGGGCGGCGGCGGTGTACTCGGGCGCGGCCAGCCGCTCGCCGGCCTCGGCGAGGGCGTGGGCGGCGCCGGTGGCGCCGGTGTGGAAGGCCAGGCGGCCGCCGGCCCCCAGGCGGTCCAGCCGCGAGAGGACGTGGCGGAAGGCGCCGTGCGCGGCGGTGGCGAAGGGGCGCTCGCCCGTGGCGCCGTGCAGGCGCGCCAGGAAGAGCCCGATGCCGGCGGTGCCGTCGTACAGCTCGGCGCCCATGGCGCGGTGCGCCACGCCCCACGCGCTCCCCACCACCTCGGACGAGTCGCCCAGCCAGTTGCAGCGCGCGCCGTCCCACACGGCGTCGCGGCAGAGGCGCGCGCCGATCCCTCCCGCGGCGTCGATCCACGGGAGGCGCCCGGCGGCCGCGGCGGCGGGATCAGGCGGCGGCGGCAGCTGCGGGGAGGTCATATCGGTCGATCGATCCGGCGTTCAGGTAGGGGCGCTCCAGGTCCACGCCGCTCTCCGCGTAGCGTCGCGCGACGATCTCCATCCGCCCGTCCAGCGTCTGTACCTCCTTCTCCCGCGCCTCCCACAGCGCCTCGGCCAGCACGCGGCAGCGCGCCATCCCGAAGCTCTCGCCCGTCTCGGGGTCCTCGGCCAGGGCGATGCCGGGAAAGAGGGCGCGGGTGAAGAGCGGGGTCTCGGGGCGCAGGAAGGGGGCGAGGCGCGGGCGCACCTCGCTGTCGGCCAGCTCGGCGGAGATGTGGAAGTAGCGGCGGTTGACGTAGAGCACGGCGGCGTCGCTGCGCACGTACGCGCCGCGGCGGCTGAGCGTCTTGAAGCGGAACGGGACGGCGTAGCGGTTGAGCGCGCCCGTGAGATGGTGGACCAGCGTGGGCGCGCCCTCGTCGCCGATGTGCCAGTAGATGCGCACCAGGTCCAGCTCGGCGTCCTGGTCGCCCGTGGCCTCGCCGAAGACGTAGTAGAAGCCCGGCTGGATGGTCGCGGAATCTCGCGGGCAGAAGACGCTGACGTGCATCCCCGCCCGCGGCTGCGTCCCCGGCGCGTCGCGCGTGGCGAACTCGCCGGGCCACAGGAAGCGCGAGGCGCCGTGCCGCGTGGCGATCACCTGCCCGCTCTGCAGGATCTCCTTGATGGTCCACCCCGCCTCCCACCGCTCGCGCCCGGGATGCGCGCGCTGGAGGAGCGGGACGAGGTCGTCGTCCGCGCGCGGGGCGTACGGCAGGTCGGCCGCGCTCCCGGCGAAGCGGCGGACGTAGCAGTACTGGTAGAAGGCGTTCTGGAGCGCGTCCACCACGCGCGGGCGGACGGGCTCCGGCTCGCCGGGCCTGGGCTGGCGCGGCGCCTCCTGGAACGAGCGCCCGGCGAAGCGGAAGCCCGTTGGCGTCAGCACGTCGACGGCGGCGACGATGCCGCGCAGCTCGGCGAGGAGCGGGAGGGTCATGGAGATGCGTGGCTCTTCAAGTCGGCGGAACCGCGGTTCACGTCTATTCCGATCGAGATCGGGGGATGGTTGGCGATGCCAATCATCATCCCACTGTCCCCTGTACCCTGTCCCCTGTCCCCTGTCCCCTTCCCCGTGACGATGCCGAGCAGGTGCTCGATCGCATCGTCCGGCCGCGTGAGGACGTTGATGCTCACCTGGAGCAGGCAGAGCGCGTTGGCGGTCAGCTGCGGCGAGTAGGTGAGGTACTCCCAGGCCGTCTGGATCATCCGCGCGGCGCCGTAGCGGACGCTGCGGCGGAGGAGCGCGTCGGATTCCTCGCCGGCGCCGCGGGTGCCGGCGTAGGCGCTCCAGAAGGCGTCGATGGCGGGCTGCATCCGGTCCAGCGGGAACTCGGCGAGGCCGGGGAGATGGTCGGGGCTCACCTGCTCGGCGGGGATGCGCATGGTGAGGATCCAGTGCGCGAGGTACGCCTGGAAGACGGCGCCCACGTCCCAGCACCCGTCGCCGATGTCCGCCAGCTCCCAGTCGACGATCTTGAGCCCCGCGGCGGCTTCGGACGGATCGTCGTGGCGCGGCATGACGCAGTTGTCCCACTTCATGTCGCCGTGGATCAGCGCGTCCTGGCGCCACTCGCCGCGCAGCTCGTCGAGGGCGGCGTGGAACTCAGGGTACTGCGCCACGATCCCCAGCAGCTGCCGCACGCCTGGGCTGACCGGCCCGAAGTGCGAGGGGTTGTGGAAGTGGATGGAGAGCACCCACGGCACCGCGCGCGGAAAGACGGCGTCCTCGGGGAGATGACGCCGCTGGCCGCCGGCCTCGCGGTGATACGTCCCCAGCAGCGTCCCCAGCCGCGCGGCGATCTCGGGGGGGAAGCGGTTGAGGCGGCGGTGGTACTCGCCCAGCGACTCGGTGTCGGGGACCAGCTCCAGGACGAGCGCCTGGCGCGCGGGGTCGAAGAGGTGGTAGCGCGGCATCATGGCCGCCAGCGCGGCGAAGTCGGGATCGTTCCCGGCCAGCCAGTAGCAGGCGGCCTCGCGCCGCAGCGTCTCGGCGGAGAGCGGATCCCAGTCGCCCACCTGCTTGACGAACAGGCCGGGCGCCTCGCCGCGCGTCACCTGCAGGTTGTGGTTCCTGCGCGACATGTCGACCACCGCGAAGTCGCCGTCCACCACGGATGCGGGGGTGACGAGGCCGCGGGCCATCAGGTAGTGCGCGAGGTTGGCGGAAGTGAGGATCATCGGCGCGGCGGCGGGGACGGGGCTGCGGGCGGGGGAAGATGGGGGGAGGGGGGGCGGGCGTCAAACGAAGAGAAAACGAAGTGCTTAGTGCTTAGTGCTTAGTGCTTAGTGCTTGGTGGAGCTTCGTGGTGGATCGGGCTGATGTGCGTGCTTCAGCCCCCGCGCCCCCTCCGCTCGCTTGGCTCACACCTCCCCCGTTCCGGGAGAGGTTGCGGTTCGGGGCTGTGGTGCGTGTGGCAGCAGGATCGGGATTCCGCTGTTTACTAAGGACTAAGCACTAAGGACTAAGCACTTCTGTTCACGCGGAGGCCGCCGCGCCCAAAAGGACACGGCGGCCTCGCGTCACTCATTCACCGCATCCCGCTCAACGACACTGGCGCGGGTTGACCGTGTAGCCGCCCGCGGGCGGGCAGTACGCGCTCCAGGCCGGCTGTCCGGAGCCCTGCGGCCCCTGCTGCTGGCGAAGCTGCGGACCCGGGTTCACCACCGTCCCGCCGGGATTGCGAGTGATGGGGCACCCCAGGGTCGGCCGCGGGCAGTTGAAGCCCGTGGCCACGGGGCACAGCTGGGGATGGCTGGTCGGCTGCGGAAAGCAGCCGCGCGCGGGGCTGGTCGGGGGCGCGCACATCGCCCCGGCCACCGTCTGCGGGATGCATCCGCGCATCGGGCTGGTCGGCGGGGCGCACATCGGCCCGACGGCCGTGTGCGGCGGGCAGCCGCGCGTGGGGCACGCGAACGTCCGCGGCGGGCACGAGATGGTGCGCGGGCACCCGATCGCCGTCGGCGCGGCGCCGTAGTAGACCGTGTCCGCTCCACCGCCCGAGCCGTAGTAGACGGTGTCCGCCCCGCCGCCCGAGCCGTAGTAGACCGTGTCC
>Ga0247770_1001978_pt1 | contig 13435 bp, 21 predicted proteins | sample UWRJL136409B6_FD_179943 | JGI IMG/M metagenome (GOLD analysis project Ga0247770, IMG submission 179943) | Plant litter microbial communities from Arlington Agricultural Research Station in Wisconsin, United States - UWRJ-L136-409B-6 | ecosystem: Environmental > Terrestrial > Plant litter >... | reverse complement strand
CAAAACCCCCATAACAACCAAATACCCCCCCACCAACACCCCCCACTCCCGCCCCTCCCCTCTAGCTACTCTCTCCCCCACTGCCCACACACTCTCATCATCCATCTGCCTCCTCAGCGCAGCAACCACCAATCCCACCACCAGCACCACCGCCATGCGACCCACAAAGTCCCCTACGAACGGGAAGGCCATGATGGGCCCAATGATGGCTACGGCGCCTAGGCTTGCGACTTGGGCTGCTGCGGAGGGGGTGTGGTGGGAGTCTTGTTTTGGGGAGGAGGACGGTTTGGATTCGAAGGGGGGTGAGCTGTGGTGGTGGGAGCCGTCGACGCTGTGATTGCGAGAGGTGGTGGTTGTTGTGCTTCGGGAGGGGGAGAAGCCTGATTGGTTAGACATAGTTTTGGGTCTGGGGAGGGTAAGGGGGAGGGGGGTAAGGGAGGAGGGCTTACCGAAGGTGGTTTTGAGGGGCATGGGTGTGAGCATGTCCTCTGAGAGAGAAGGGGAGGTGGAGGAGTAAGAGGACGAGGAGCGGCGGGAGTGATTTGGGGACGCGAGGCAGACGAGGTCGTCTGCTGGGTCGAGGAAGCGGGTTTCGATCTCGGCGATGGGGTTCTTTGTTGCGAGGTAGGTGCGGTAAGTTTCGATGTCGGAGAGGGAGGCGGGCGGGAGGGTTTGAGTTTCGGTGAAGGAGGTGAGAACTTGGTCTGGGGGTTGGGGTTAGTGATTTGGTTTTGGAGATTGGGGAAAAGGGGTCATACTATAGTGGCCGAGTTTGAATCCGATCTTGCCGAGGATGTCGGTCTTGTGCCATTGGAGCTCACCGCCAGCCATGAACTCGGCTCGTCGGGATGCGGGTAGGATGCAATTCGCTAGTCGTCGCGTTTGCGTGTCGGTTGTGTCTAAGCGGTGAAGTTGTTCTTCGAGCTCGCTCAACTCATCTTGCAGGTGGAGAAGTAGACGATGATTGAGTGCTTCGAAGCGTCGATAAATCGGTTTGATAGGAGCCTCGCCGTCGTCGCCCTGGGCTGACCGGATAGACCCCCGCCTCTTTGAGCGGGAATCTTCCGAGCTGGAGAGCTTTGCCGCCAGAAGCTCATATCCTGACATGGGGAGCTTTTCCGCTCTTGGCAGGTGTTTTGCGTGCCCTTGGCCGGGCGCAGCGATTCGTGGCTGGAGCTCCTTGGGTGGGATGTGTGGGTGTTTCATCGGCCCTCGAGTCATTTCAGGGGTGCCGTATCTATCCACTTCCTCTTCCGCATCCAGTTCTCTCGGTGAGTGTCCCTGACCCGATGCCATGGGCGCTGAGACGTCGCCGTTTACGCTGTGCTCGGGCGTAGTAACGTCCGTATCGGCCGTGCTGCGCTGGCCGGTGCTGTCGCCGCTTGAGGACGACGACGACGACGATGCACTGCGTGGTGACCACTCCCCAGAGGACTCAACAACCACTTGCCTGATACGCTCTTCAGTGATTTCAGGAGAGTCGGCGTCCAGAAAGTTCAAGGCGTTTGGCCTCTTTGGAGGGCTGGGCGCGTTTGCTTCCACATCCTTGAAGCCGTCTTTCGAAGCCGTCCCGCTCCTCTTCCGGCGCTGGGGATGCTCTAGGGTCGGCGCGGAGCTCCTGGCGCGGGTGACCTTGCGTGCCCCTCGAGTTCCAAAAGGGTCCGAGACATCTTCCCCGATGTCCATGGTGCGTGCATCCGCAATCTCGTCTTCAAAATCGGCCTTGGTGATTCTGCTGCCGCGATAGGGGCGCTGAGCTTGCGGCGCAGAACTTTGCGAGCGTGGGATGGCGCGTCTCTCTGGTTTGGGCTTCCGATCGGAGCCCCTCGGCCGTTGCTCCGCGGCTTGCCGCTTTGGCGAAACGGCGGTGCCCGATTCCGAGCCAGAACCAGAGCTTTCGCTAAAGCTCTGCCGCTCCTCTGCCGCTCCGCGCAGTGCCCATGATTTGTTTGCCACTTCTGCGGCGTCCTGCAGCTTCGACATCAACTCCGACTGTGGCATCACCGTGGGATACATGGCGCAATTGCGTAGACAGTCCGACGGCTAACTAGCTTGGGCAGCGAATATGCGCGGGAGAATGGAAGGGTAATGTCCGTAGTTCGGATGGGGCGGTCGCACCGAGAACACTCAGATGCAAACTGCCGCTAGGGGTGCGACGTGCGTGATCGGGTTGGTCGGCTATTAAAGGGCAGGGCCCGTCGAGAAATGCCAAGCCGAGGATCTCGTACAGCATGAGGAAAGACACCACAACGCCGGCAAGCCCAGCGGCGGAGGCGAGCATCATTATGAATGGCAGCGACGATCCAAGTGCGCCCAGGTGGATGGGTCCTTAGGTAAGGCTGAGGCAAGGGGGTGGAAGCGGGTGTGGGCGAGAGGGCAATTGTGGCCTGATTTTTCCTTCGCTGTGTTTTATAAGGCGATCCTGACCAGTCGGGACGGCCATTCGGGGGTGTCATCACGAGCCTTGTGTTTGCGACCTTGCATGGAGATCCGAGCCAAAAGCGGGCGCGAACTGCCTTTGCCGCTTGCGGAGACCGATCGCTGGGCTCCGAGGTAGCGCTGCCGCGGCGCAAGTATGGCGCAGGTACTTGTGCGCTGCGCTGCAGTTCAGGCCCCGAGCGTTTCACATCTGGCAGGCGAAGGGGCAGTTTTGCTGATGGGGGTCGGCGGGTACACGCGGGGTGGAGATCGGTAAGATGTCGCGTGTCGCGAATTGGAGTCTGGGCTTTCACCGCCCACGGTCGTCCACAAATGCAAATGCCATTGTAAAACAGGAGGAGCATTGATCGAAAAGTGGTGATTCGGTGCAGGTGAATGCGCATTCATCGCAGGAATCTGGGGCCCTGTCCTGGTTGGCGGGTGAATTGGGAAGGAAGGACGAGCCGGCCCCACTTCCGGCCGACTCAGCCAGAAGCGGCCTGGATGATAGGCATGGCCTAGAGTACTGCGCCAGCGTTTGTGCGGGCCAACTTAATTGCTCGAGTGACGTCGGCCTAATCTTCAGACTTCAGATGACTGCCCCACAACCCTGACGGACGAGTTTCGACGTAGGTGCTGCATGCCCGTTATGCGATTGTACTCGGACTTGAGAAGTTGACTCAGTTTCGCCTGGTCGAAGTCTGCAAACTCCGCCGTGGCATCTGCGAAATTCTTCTCCCAGGTCTTCTTCTCCTGGCCCCCGGAACCAAGGCCCTTCGTGACCACAAGCGTGTTGGGATTCGTGCCGCGGCTCGTTACATGCGTACAGTTGGCACGCGACGCGTCAAGGCTATTGTGCAAGTGTTGCCGACGCCCTTTGCCCGCTGGGAACCTCCAGACCTGATGGGTTGACGAGCGTAGGAAGACATTCAGGGGGGTGCAGTCGCGACAGCCGCAAGACAGTGGGGGTTGGGAATGGTTGACCACGACACGGGGCTCTTTCCCAACACATGTTATGTACGCGTCGAGTATGCAACACGCAAGTAAATGGTACCGATGGGTGCTGAGCGGCAGGTTGCGGCTCTCCAGGGTGCTGATCAGGCATTGAACGACAGGAACCCAAAATGGTCGGAACTCGGAGACTGAGATCTCGCCAATGTCGGCGACAATCTTCAAAGACAGCTGCATTGCTAAGTCGTCCGAACACTGCATGCAATACTCAAGGAAAACGGCAAGCCGGCGAGGGTTCATGATTCTTGTCGGTTGGTAGGCAGTCTGGGGGGCAGAGTCCTGGCCGTAGTGACTTCTCGTCGACTTGTTCGCTTCTCCCCGCAGACCTGCCTCGGTGCAAAGTTTCGATATGTCTAGAGATGCCACTATCGACTTCATGAGGGGCTTGCAGATGTCAAGAGTTTCGGGCACTCCAAGCGGCGGAGTTCATGGTCTTTTGAAGCGCAGCCAACACAAAGGGGTGGAGTTGAGCCTCAAGTTGAGAACGGGAACAATGCTATCATGATCAAGAAGATAGAACAGCTCATTCGGGACCGTTCCGACACCACTTTAACAACTTATGACAGCTCCGCTGTCATAAGTTGAGTGATGCCCAGTTTATTGGCGACAAACTTGGTGGCAATCTTCTCGGTCTTGGCCCAGTCGGGGTTGCGGATCTAGAACTAGATTAGGTCAAGCTCCCATGTGTTGCAGACCGAGGTGTTGACGATGGTCTCGCTTCCCCTGCCGTACGGGGCTATTGATGGCGAGCGTCAATTGTGCGCTCACTGGCCACCGGAAGTTTGGAAAAGGGAGTCAGACCTTGCCTGGCTTTTTCGATGATCTGGTAGGCTTGGGCCTCGCGCAGAGGGAGAGAAACAGGGCCGACATCGTTGACGAAGAGGTCGGGGTGCAGCTCTGGGAGCTTGGCGAACGCAGCAAAGGACCCTCGTGTGGTGATATTGTCCAGTTCGGTCTCAAGATTCTTTTTGAGGCCCACACGGTATTCTGCTGTGCTGAGGTCGCCGGCCTCACTTTCGTCGCCATTGTCGTCGTTATTGTTATCGTCGCCATTGTCATCGCTGGACATTACGGCGTCGGCAGCTGCTGCAGTGACGGCGACCACGGCGGCCAAGACAGGATTTGTGGGCAGTGAGGCCGCAGCAGAGGCCGCCTCGGGGGCAAGAAACATGGGAAACATGGGGGATACTAAGCGGGAGAGCTTTCAGAATATATAATTGTAATAAATACTAAACTCGCGTAACTTTCATTCCCCAAGTGCCGCTGCTAGTCTGGCACAAAAGGGAGTACGCATTGATGCTGGGAATTAGCTTCCATAAAAGCATTAAGTTCGGCAATAAAAGCAAAGCTCGGTGACGTGGCACAATGAACAGACTTGTCCTAGCTGACTCGAATTATATCAAACAGAAAATCGTCGCATCTTCAGACACGACTTGAAACACAACACGCCCCCCCACTCACCCGAGAACGAGCAGCCACGCAGACAACTACATAAAACAAAGGCTGCCCCCCAGAGAGGGGAACACGGAAGATCCTGGTGTTGAACGGGTTGGAAGCACCGCTGGTCAGCCTGGGCAGTAACTCTGGTGCTACCGTGTCGACTCAGCCCACGCTGGCTTCGCCGAAGGTATCGAAGCAGACGGAATGAAGGTCGACATCTTTGCCGATTAGCAGTGTCAGAATCTCATTGAGATTTGGACGACGGACGGGTGTCTTGTTGTGAAGGAACATCTGATGCCCGCCCTCAAGGGTATGCTCGAGCTCACCAAAATGGATACCGACCTTGTCGCTGCCAGCATAGCCAACAAGACAATGACGGAACTTCTATGGCTCCTCGACGAAGTAGAACGCATTAATCCGGACTCCTATTTCTAGCCTCCCGCTATAAGGCTACTCTAGGACGTGGCTCGGCCTCTGCTGCATGGATACCCGATTCATGTACTTGGGAATCACGGAGGGGTCGAGATGATGAAATATATTTATGATGGGATAACACAAGAGGTTACTACTCTGAGGGAACACGAGAAGAGCTTGGAGGTCATGGGTTCGACAGTCCTTGAATATACCGAGATCGCGAGGGTGAAAGTCCTGATCGAGAGCTTCATGCCGGAACTTCAAAGCATGTTATGTTGGCGGACAAGACGGAGGGAACGACTCCAAAGACGCCTAAAGACGAGTTTGATGCAAACGGGTATGTGGGTTCAAACCGATCCTTGGGGTCCTTGCCGAGCGAGGATATTGAGACGGACATCACCAGCGAGGGCAAGAACCTTGTCAGCGAGATTTCGTTGCACTTCTGCAACACTGGCGATTCGGCCGTGATTTCAGGGGAGCAGCAAGATGTCTTGCCGTCGGAGAGAATCAGAGCCGGAGGGATCGGCTGCAGAAGAACTATCAGACTGGGTTCCTGTTTAGGCTCCACAGTGAAGACGAGAGCTTAGAGTCATGGACATCTGATGCGCCCAGTTCTATGTAAGTAATTACTCATCAGGTAGCAGATAGGTAGGGAGCTTATGGATTAGGTTAATATTAACCAGCTTTTGTGCAGTCTGGATCCAGTTATGCTGCCGCGGCTGGTACTTCCTAACGAAAATGTATTCAATAAATATATCCAGTTTCGTTCCGTTCCTCATGGTTTCCGCTCGGACAACTTAAAAGGAAGAGGCTTAACCTCCTCAACCGGCCATAAATCGTAGCCCCAGGCCTTGGGCGTCATTCCGGCGCGTGCCTTGTTTATAATGTCCCGAGAAGAGAGGATAGACTCGTGGCCCTTATTTGTGATGTCTTTCTGGAACTCGTTTAGCTTTACCTGGAGAGTGGCAAACTCGGCTGTGCTGTTATCACCAAGTAAGTTACTTAACTACATAACATCTTTAATTATGAAGATGCCACCTTCACCTTAATCTATGACTGTCAGGAAAGGTGGGGAGAGGAAATGAGTGACTGAAGAAGTTGATGGAGCGCCCATGGTTGCGGGGCTTCACCTCTTGGCTGCGTGCAGCTAGACCAACTTGGATATCGGGCCCAAACCACTGGGAGGGGAGGATTCCGGCTCCGGATAGGAGTGGGGCTAACTGCCCGCGGAGGGGCATGCATTGTGAAGGCTCCGTCTCCACGAGAGGCCTGGCCCGCCTCAGGCTCTCACCTCGGTGTGGGGAATCGAAATCACGAAGTGGGGTGAGAAGATCGGAAAAGATAAGAAATACCAGGCCCCGAGGCCCCACATTCTCAACGTCAATCCCAGCATCTGCCATCCTTATCATCAGACGACAATGCTTGGTGCCCCGCCTCTTATTTCTGCCAAATGCGGATGGGGTCCAAAACGCCCCCGTCTTTTATTCTCCGATTGCAACGGGACACGGCAAGTCGCAACCCGCTGCGGCTCTCTCCCAAAGCGTACTTTCGGGTCGTCGGCTAACCTCAATTAAGCTTGTTGGCAAGCAGTCCGATTTTGCTTTCTCATTTCATTTACGAATCGAGACCATGGGACGTGAAACCAGATCGGTCCGAACTCTCGACTCGGCCATGTCGAATGCCTGCCTGTCATGTCAGCTCATCGCAGTCCTGGTTTGCCTGTCATGCTGATCACCCAAGCCATATTGGAGGAAAATAATTACCGATTGACTGGTAGGGTCGGCAAGATGCACAAACCCGCTTCGGATCACTGGTCAAACCCGGCTCCAGGTTGCAGTCCAGGGGCCTCACCTGAGGTCGAAGTCGTTGTGCGTATGATCGACGCGGGCGATCATCAACACCACCCCAACACCACCCCGGATCTTGGCAACGATAAATATGCAGCGTCTTCCCGTGCCGAGCACCGCGCTACTTTCTCGCCTAGTCGACGCGGAAGCAGTATTCTGCACCATGCCCGGCTGATTGCCACTCATTCAAGATGAAAAACGCACCGGGTCAGCAGAATGGCGAGAACGCCGATTTCGGTCCGTTGCTTAACCTTTCCATCTGGACCCTGTCGGTGGCGTCCACGGGCTTCCTCAGCCTCCGACTCTGGGCGAAAGTCCAACGTGGTCGGTCGCTATGGCACGATGACCACGTCCTTATTGCCGCATGGGTAAACCAGCCCCTGAGCCCGATTTTTCAGTGGATGCAAAACTCACCGCTTCTACAGATCTCACTCATTGTATCCTGCATCATGCAGAGCATCGATGTTCACTTCGGGTTCGGGAAAGACTCCAGCACTATCGAACCAAGTCTCGTCAGCACGCACCGTTTGGTCTCGGTCATCGCCGGCTTCCTCTTGATCCTAGCGGCTTGTTGGAGCAAGACGTCGTTTGCCCTTACATTGCTGCGTATTTCGCACGGTTGGCCTAGAAGATGGATAATATTCGTCATCTGCACCACCAACTTCTTCTTCGCAGGCAGCGGTCTCGTCCATTGGGTTCAGTGCTGGCCGTTGCGTCTGCTCTGGGAGCATCACCTGGAGGGGCATTGTATCCCTCGCCGTTACGTGAATTTGTACAATATCTTTGTTGCAGCATACTCTGGGGTCATGGATATTGCTTTGGCCATGTTGCCTTGGATAATATTTCGCAACCCCGACAATCTCAGCACTCTTGATTTGGAGGTCAACAAGATGCGCCGGAAGGAGAAGATTGGGATAAGCGTCGCCATGTCTATGGGCGTTTTGTAAGTACATCCTCTTAGCTGGAATATCAGGCGTTCACTAACGGCGATATCTAGCGCTGGCATAACATCGTTTTTGAAGATATACGCGATCATACGCGTCAACATACCTCATGCACAGCCAGGTTAGAAATCTTCACCTCATCCTGTGTAAGCATCCAAGCTAACTTGCTGCCCTGGGCAGGACACTTCGTAGCCCTCATGGTATTAGGCACGGCCGAGGGCGCCATCACCATCATGGCCGTATCAATCCCCGTGCTGAGAACCCTGCAAGGAAATTTGAAGGCTGAAGTGACGAGCTGGGAACTGAAATAGTGAAATATACCCTTATTCCTCCTTTCCAACTGCGGTCATTGTAGTTTGACCAATGCCCTACCTCAGGATACCGCTATTCTCTAAAGCTCCCACCCCAAAACCTTAAAACCACTTAACATAAACCACCACCACCTCAATCCCAAACACAAAGCAATAGTACGCCGACTTCCCATCAAACCACCCCGGCCTCCCCACCGGCCTTACATGCCACGCCACGCCACACCAAAAGCCAACCTCCACCGTCAACAACACCGCCGTGCCCAGCAACACCCACTTCCTAATCATGAACCTCCTCCTCTGCTTGTTGCGTTGGGTTTGATGAAGAGGAAAAAGTTGGTAGGGGGAGTCTTGGTCGGATTATATTCGTTTCTACGGCCTCGCCTGAGCGTTGCCACTTAACAGCCTTGTTTTTTCCCTGCGCCTTTAATGTCCATCTTCCTGTAGCTGTTCAGGTTTTGCTTTACTGATCCGACATGAACCTGCTGTCAATCCATTGTTGCCACTTAAATACAGTTACCCTGTGTCACGGGGCTAAGGCCCCAAAGTGGGTCTGGGCTGGGAGCCCAGACCACCGCTCCCATGGAGGCGGGTCTCCGCCTATATAGCTGCGCTCCGCGCAGCTCCTGTATCTACTTTTGATCTTCTTCTTCATAGAAACCATAATCGATTCAGTCACCAAGTAACGGTATCCACCTTACTTGGCCCCTCACACCCTGAACTCTAACCAGCCCAGTTGATCAATACCGGCTTTATGACTTTCCCGCCTTTGACATCGTCAATGGCTTCGTGGAGCTCCCCAAAGTCATAAAATGTTAACAGTTCGTCAAACGGAAAGTTCCCTATGCTGATGTTAGTGTGTTGTTCAACTGCCTCAGCCGTCCCCCTGAACATACCCTGACGCCACAACCCGATCAAGTGTGGAATTGCCTGGCATGATCATATTAGTCTGGTAGGTTGTTATCGACTTCTAACAAAGAGCTCACCATAGATGGCACTGAATTCCCCTGATGCGTCCCCTTGTAGGTGATCCCCCTTGTCAAATGCTGTGACAGCGTAACCTGCAACGCCATGTCCGTTGAGCCACCCACTGTTACCATCGTTCCCCTTGCCCTCAACGCCAGATGTGCTAGCCTCACTACATCCCCCCGCCCAACACAATCTAACGCATAATCGAACCCTCTACCGTCACTAGTCAACCCCTTTAACTTGTCTACAAGCTCATCCCCATCCTTTATCGTCGAAGAGTTCACCAACTCTGATATCGCCCCTTTGATACACGCCGGAAGAACCCCCAACTTAGCACTCGAATTATCCACCAAAACCAGCATCTCCGGCTCCGTCAACCTCGCAGCCAAACAAGCAGCCAACCCCACCGATCCAGCCCCAAACACTAAAATCCGACTCGCCCTTTCTGGCTTCGCAACATTGAATATCGCCCCCGCCCCTGTCTGAATCCCACACCCCAAACTTGCAAATATGCGCATTTCCTCCTCTGTCGTATCATCCGGCACCTTCACCGCACATGCCCCCCGTGCAATGGCCATTCGTCCCATGCTGCTCTGTCCGAAGAAGTGCCCCTTTAACTGCATCTCTTTTCCGTCTGAATCCGCGAACGTAGCAGCAGTGGTTCCATCTCCCCTTACCCCCGAGAAATTCAACTCCATCAACCTCTCGCAATACGCGTTCGCACCGGATAAACACTCCCTGCATTCGTGGCAGCTTGCATAGGAGAGAATAACCTTGTCTCCGGGACGGGAGGAAGTGTCGCTGCCGGCTTGGATCACGGTCCCGGCGGATTCGTGCCCGAGGATCATGGGTGGACCCACGAGGAATTTTCCGGTGGCGGCTTTGAGATCTGTTGCGCAGAGGGAGACGGCTGAGGTAGAGACGAGGATTTCATCGGGGTGGATTGGTGAAAGGGTGATGGGGGAGAGGGTGATGGGGGCATCGGGGGCGGTGACGATGTAAGCTTCTGTTTGGATGGGAGGAGGGGATGGTGAGGCCATTTTGAAATTCTCGTGTGATATTTTTTGTAGTTAGGTGAGGGGTGAGATGGTGAAGAGCTAAGATGGAATTGGAATGGTTAAGTTGTACATATACTACCGGATAATAGGGGCAAGTGGGGCTCGGCTTTAACTGCTGCCCACTGGGACATGACGGGAGACGGCTAGGCCGGGTGTGAGCCGGCGCTAACGGAAACACGAAACTTCTGTTGTTGTGAGACGAATCTTGGATTATAAAATTCCCATTTCGTACCTTACCTACGTGACATTGCTTGCCCCGGCTCAGGCTCGGTTCAGGATTGGCTTAGGATTTACTTAGGCTTACTTACCCTGATTACCATTTTCGGCAGTCTGCGCTACAGTATGCTGATTGCTTTAACTCTAGCCAAGTGGCCTAAAATTGGTCCTGTTGGAATATAGCCATTGTTGCCTCCTGGGCTGACTGAGCCAGCCGTTCGCTCCTTGCACCACAGTTGCGGTTGCGCAATGGGACCCCGGCTACTCTGCAGCCAATTAGCGGACTCTGCACTGGGTCCCACAGCGCTAAACCGTAACAGGGTTGATTGAATCTTCTAAAGTGTTCTCGCAACTGTGAATTCGCCCTAGGTGCCCCATTCCGCAAAAGCGGGCTTCTGCCCATCCAGGTCACCCTCAACAGGCAACGGCAATACGGCACGCAACTAGCCACCCTTGGCCAAACCTACCTATGAATTCGGAAAATGTAGCCGGCCGAACCCCCCAGGGCGCGCAAACGCTTTACACATCCCAGGTTGAACCACTCCGGGCCGGAAACGAGAAATCATCATCTTCTCCAGCAGTCAAGCGGCTATAAAGGCTTACCGGAAGGGGATTTCTTTCTCTAGCAAATTATACACCGAACAAGCACGCTTCCTTCTCGACATCGCCTATAAACCAATCAACTAGAGGTATATAATAGAATCACCGGCCTCGCCACGTCCATTACCTCACGGCACACTCGGATGCAGCCGAGATCTTTATGGCAGCCCAACCTTTCTCACAGGCCGTATTTCGCATCCGAGATCAGTGGGTGGAGCTGCGTCCAGCGCAGCATCCTCTCTGTTTCAACCCACCAATCAATGACACCCACAAAATCTTGGCTTCGTATTCCTCGGTTAGACCCACCACCCCAATACCATATCTCCTAGGATATGCTCAGCACCATGTTAAAGACTTTGTAAGTGGCACCATTCGAGACGCCAGCCTTGGGAAATTTGCCGGGTATAAGGTAGGCCCTCACGGCCCCAGACGGTACGTTTTCAGAACGCTGCAACAAATTTCGCCTTGACCTCCAGCACTCAACATGGTTCGTCTTTCAAATTTCTCAAAGATCTTTGCTATCGTGCCCGCCACGGCGCTGGCTCTCGAATGCCACCCCGAAGGCCCTCTGGTCCCGCGTCCTCGTCAACTAAACCATTCGGCTTCCTTCCAACGAGTCCTTGCCAACCTCACCGGCATCCTCGATGCAGCTTTTGCGGGTGAGATTAGAGCTGGCTTTGACGTCAAAAACACATCTGTCTCGGTGGGAATCGTGAGTTTTGACCAGGCCGGGGCCAGCGTGCCGGTCTGGGAATACCACCACCTCTCGGCCGAGAATATCAACGGCACCAAGAGACTGGATAGACAATCCCAGTATCTTGTGGGCTCCGTCTCGAAAGCGATTACGGTAAACCCCTTCCTGTCGATATGGGCGTATTGAAATTCTGACACTGTCAGGATGCCATTTTTCTGCGGAGCGGCGTTGACGCTGACGAGCCCATCACAAAATACTTGCCTTCTCTAGCAGACGACAAGTCTCCGATCCAGTGGCAAAATATCACCCTCGGAGCGCTAGCCGGGCAGGTGGCTGGCGTGGTTCCCAACTGTAATGGCTTCCTACATTCTCTTTCACATCGACTCGATAGCTGATGCGTTACAGATGGCTTCTCGGTTTGTCCCTCGTTTCAGCATTGCACCGCATTTTTTCCCCACCTCTAACACAGCCAGGAATACTACTACCTCAAGGATTACTTTGAGGCGCTCGGCTTCCCCCATATCGATAACAGTAGTTACCCCGAGTGTGGCGTCATCGGCTTTAACGGACAATGCAGCAAAGAGCGTGCGTACCATTTCCACGCTCCTTAATGCTACCTAGCTAACAACGCCGCAAGAACTCCTCAGGGGCATGCTCGACTCTCATCCTATCGCGCCGCCGGAGACGCGGCCTGTGTACTCAAACATCGCCTTTACCTTGCTTATGTACGCCGTCGAGGTGCATACCGGCAAGGACTACACCCAGCTAGTGCGTGACTTCTCAGCTGCGTTAGGCATGTCATCAACCCGTCCCAGCCCGGGGGAAGACGCACTGGCCGTCATCCCTCCTATGGCTAACACCTGGGGAGCCGACTATGGCGACAACGCTCCCGGTGGCGGCCTCGTCTCGACCCTTGCCGACCTGTCGGCCTTTATGCACGCTATTCTCGCCAAGTCCCCGGCGCTTGCCCCTGTGACAAAGATTCGGTGGGCGCCTTTGCTTCCATCCTTGTTCAGGCTCCAAAACTAATACGCGTTCCCCTTCCAAGCTCCTGGCTAAAACCGCACATCTTTTCTGGCTCCCCCTCCACCGCAGTCGGCTCCCCATGGGAGATCTTCCGTCCCCCTCCTTCCCTCATCTTCCCTCCCTCCAATGCCACCGACGACAACGACACGGGCGGCCACACGGTTACCATCATCTCCAAAGACGGCGCCGCCTACGGTTACCACGCGCGTATCTCGCTGCTAGACGAATACGGCCTTGGCATTGCTGTGCTTACGGCTGGCGACCAAGGCGCGTTGGCGCCCCTGCTTGACGCCCTGTACGCCCGCGTCATCCCCGCCATTGATGCTGCGGCGCGAGAGCAGGCGGCTGTGAAGTACGCGGGGACGTTCCAGGGCGCTGCCCCCGGTCCTGGGCCTTGGGGAAACGATAGCACGGTGGCGACGACGAATGCAAGTGCGACGCTTGCCATGGATGGCCACTCGCTCCGGTTGGTCAGGCTGTCGCGGGAAGG
>Ga0247770_1001976_pt1 | contig 13464 bp, 4 predicted proteins | sample UWRJL136409B6_FD_179943 | JGI IMG/M metagenome (GOLD analysis project Ga0247770, IMG submission 179943) | Plant litter microbial communities from Arlington Agricultural Research Station in Wisconsin, United States - UWRJ-L136-409B-6 | ecosystem: Environmental > Terrestrial > Plant litter >... | reverse complement strand
TCGGCATCCTGCACCATGGCGAAGTCGTCCACACGGCCGGCTACGGCTTTAGGGACATCGACCGCCGACTGCCCATGGACCAGCACTCGGTCGTTTCGCTCTTCTCGCTTACCAAATTCATTACTGCCGCCGCCCTGGAGTCTGCCCTGGACGCCAACGGCGCCTCATTGGACAGCACTCTCGTGTCGCTGGTCCCCACCTTCCGCCATCACAAAGCAACCGTGCAGCAGGAAACCACGCTCCGCGACCTCTTATCACACCGGTCGGCTTGGACCAGTAGTGGTTAGGGTTACCCTAACCCTAACCCTGGCCGCCTATCTGGAGACCCTCAACACGGCCTCGTCGCTCCCCCTTACGGCCGGATTCCATGAGAAGCTCCAGTACAACAACTGGAATAACGCTCTGGCAGCCCTCGCGACCCAGCCACTCGCCAACCTCTCCCCCGGCGAGTATCTGGTTAGGCACTTCTTTGAGCCCCTCGGCATGACGCGCACATCCGTAATCCGAGGCCCGGGGCGGTGATGCCTCGGAAGGTTACATGGCCTTAGCCAGTGGCACCCCGGCGCGCACCGAGAGACCATTCGTCGGCGATGACCAGATTATGTTCGGTGCTATGGGCGTAAACAGCTGCGTCAAGGACCTCCTTACTTTCTACGCTGACGCATTGCGAGCTGGCTCCGATCGGCTCGCTCGCGGCACCACGTCTACCGAAGGTTAGAGGCCACAGAACGGAATAAATAGAACTAAGCAGTCGTAAATCCGTTGTAGAGTGGGGTGAGGAGGAAGAGGGGCGCGACGAGGCGCATTATTCCTTTTCTGCAAGTCTTTTTTGGCGGCTTAGTGAGGAGGTAAATGGGAAGTGCGGATGCCTTGTTATGATGCTCATCAGATGAAGGTGTTGCAGGACAGCCTCTTGCAGTGCGTGTTGGCATTTTATTATCATTTTTAATGGGTTCAACGTTGTCTTGCTTATCGGACCCGGAGCTCGGTCAATGGCATGTCTCATAGCGAGAGGATTGTTACCCCGCCGGCTAATGCTCAAGCGCCCACCCACCTACCCAGGTACATTAGAGCACGAGGCCCAAAATTTCGAATTCCAGATAAGGATTAGCTAGCCTTACCAGCTACCCACTACGGACTCGCAGTCAAGGCATAGCCTTGTGTGACGCTGTATCCCGCCAACAAAACGGGGTTTTTATTTTCTGCTGTTTGAGTCTGTCTCTTGCTAATTATATACACAAAACACCATTTCGAACTATCAGGTCAATGTACCTCAAATCGTGACTCCAAGCAGCCCGAGTCTGGCCAATATATATCAATGAAGGAGAACAAGCAAGGAAAATCCCCACAGCAATCTCCCTCCCCTCATCCTCTCGCACCCCCTCTTGCTTCCTTCCCTCTCTAACACTTGACGCTGAAACTCCTCATAACCTGCCCTAGGAAACAGCCCGACGTCCCCGGCCCCGCAGTTCCGATCGAATCAAAGCAGTTGTCCCCTCCCCAGCGCGAGATAGTGCACGAATCGCTGACGATGATGTTGGCAGAGGCGCCGCCGGTGCCGGTGCACCCCTGGCTGCCAGTCCCGCTGAATGCGTTCGCGGCACCTTCGCAGGTGTCTCTTCCCAAGAAGGGGGTCACGGACCAGCGGGCGCGTTTCTGGAGGGCGGCTTGGGTTGCGTTTTCAGCGAGGGAGGGGTCGGTGCTTGTCACGGCGGTGGCGGTGGTAATAGTCAGGGTGAGGGCGATGAGGGCGATGGGGAGCTTCATTGTGAATGTTGGTAATGATGAAACCTTAGGTAGTTGAATGGCCAATCTTTCGTGTTGGGTCTGGGAGGCTTGAACTGTGGCTGCGTGCTCAGTGAGGATGACCAAAAAAATTGCACAATGTCGAGAGACTGCCCTTCACGCTTTATAGCTGTTTGAAGTGCTCTAGTTCGATGTTAGTTGTCTTCACAGAGCTGGATCGACAGTTTGCTAACGGTGCGCTCTGCCGCCTTGCTGAACATATTTGAAATTCGTAACCATGGTGCTTTAGAACCTGCAAAAGTCCTTCCTGCGCCACAGAACCGCAGAAATTGCATTCAAAATGGCGGTTCGTGATTGCGGCGGCTACCGCAACCCGCCGACTATGACGTGGTAGGATCGTGGTCCCGTGTCGGTGCTCTGCGTCGTGGTGACTCGGGGCTGTGACAATGCAAAGTAGAGAAACGTTTCCATCGGACCTGAAACTAAGCAGAGCCTAAACTGAATCGCCGAATTCGACCCGGTGAGTCCGGGGCGCCCGGCTTCGCCGAGTGCTCTAGACGGCCGGAGCGACGGATAAATCATATGACCCAATTTTCAAGGAACTCCCATCCTCAGACTGCGGCGCGAAAACGCCATGCAGCAACGGAATCGAGCGTGTTCACCATTAGCTAGGGTATCCCGGTTGTCGTGGGACGGTTGGGAACGGCCAGCGCGGGAAAACTCTTAGAGGCGGGATGAAGGGAGGGATGTAGAAATCCTGAAGGGCCGTAGGATTCCAACATGAAATCTAATCCTTCAGAGTCGGAGTCAGAAGGGAGATAGCTAGGATTTCCAGAGTCAAATTATAGCAGCATGCCGAAAATAGACCCAGCAGCCAGGTGCGTACGTGAATCGTTGAGTGTACCGGCTGCCTCCGTCCTTGGATGTAACAAGATATATGCAAGCCTGGGTAACGCTCGCCCGGAAAGCGCCGCTGCTGAGAACGAGAATTGTGCTGGGGGAGCTTGGCAGTGCTGCCCTCCAGTGGTGGTGCGTGGGGATTTGTCCTGGACCCTGGGTGAGAGCGCTCTTAAGCAGTACTTGACGGAGGACGATGGGCGAGCAGTAGAACACGGGTCGCCGCTCGTTCGTCTCGCTGTTGTTGGCGCCCCTGGCGACCAACAGTACTTCGTCTTCACGGCGCATCACAGCGTCTATGATGGATGGAGCTGGACAAGACTTTTTGACGCCGCCACGGGTCTATACCATGAACCAGAGAGCGTAGTGTCGTCACCACCGTTCACGAGGTTCATACGGCACCTCGGCGACAGCGACAGGGCGGAGGAGGCCAAGTCCTTCTGGCGGTCGGAGTTGGGTGGAGAGGAGATGCCCGCGCCGTTCCCCGCCCGGCCGAAGCTGCTCTTGCATCAGCCCAACCTAACTCAAACAATAACCCATGAGATCAAGGCGCCGCTTGTGACAGGCATGGTTACCATGGCGGCCTTGCTTCGCGCCGCGTGGGCTTTGGTGGTTTCCCCACACACTGGAGATGATAGCGTCATGTTAGGGACGGTCCTCGCGGGACGGACAGCCCCGGTCAGGGGAATCTTGGACATGCTGGCGCCAACTCTTACAACAGTGCCAGTCCGCATTCGCGTCAACAGGTCGCAGTCCGTTGCCGAGTACCTAGACGCGATCCAGCAGCAAGCCGTCTCCATGATGCCCTTTGGCAAGTGTCTCCGTATGCTCAAGTCTCTCTGCCTTTTATCCTGACTGACTGACTCTATTCCGTAGAACACACCGGGCTGCATAACATTGCCCGCATAGTTGGCGGCAAGTTGGAAATTGGTCATCTCCTCACCGTACAGCCGGAACAAGCTTTGGTCCATGAGCTGGTCAGGGAAGCCGGTATCGTCCGCCCAGGTTCGCCCGCTATTTGCTCCTGGGATGGCGATCTCTCCTACGGTGAACTGAATGTCCTTGTCGAAAAGCTACATGGCGCCAAGCTCGGCCTCGGTGTCAGCACCAGAGCGCTGCAATATTCAGCATACGTGTTTGATCTCAGCCTCCTCGACGTCTTCGGCGGTTGTGTCTGTGTGGTCTCGGAAGAAGACAGGATGAACCTCGACCAACTGGTCGCTGCGATGGAGACGATGCGGGTGCACATTTCCGTCTTGACGCCCACGGTCACCATTCTCATCGATCCGACAAAGATTCCATCCTTGGAGACGTTGGTTCTGGCTGGAGAGGCTGTTCAGCCAGCGCTGGTGGAGACCTGGTCAACCCGTGTCCGCTTGTTCAACGGATACGGCCCAGCTGAGTGCACCGTATTATCCACCATCAACGGCCCCATGACAGACAAGGATCGATCCCGCAACTTGGGCAAACCCCTCGCAATCACGGTGTGGGTTGTCAATCACGAGGACCACAACTTCCTTGTGTCCATAGGTGCGGTGGGAGAGCTTCTCATCAAGGGTCCTCTCCTGGCCCGCGGATATCTCCATGACCTAGACAAGACCGCAGCAGCCTTCATCACCGACCCAGCCTTCATTACTAGACACAGCTTCACGACCACCCTAGACGGACAGCAGCCGCAGCCGCGGCGTATGTACCGGACAGGCGATTTGGTCAGACAGAGTGCCGTTGACGGCTCCATAGCGTACGTCGGGCGGAGAGACGGCCAGGTCAAGATCAGGGGCCAGAGGGTTAAGTTAGGCGACACCGAGTATTGGACAAGACGAGCGTTCCCACAAGCGCAAACAGTCGCGGCTGATCTCAGGCAAAATGGCACCACCTTCTTTACCACGCGCATCAATCACCTCGACTGTGCACCGCAGTGGTCGCTGCGCGTTGGGGAAACTACGTACCAGGCGGGGCTCAGCTTGCCTGATGGCGCGCAAGACCCGTCGGACATCGCCAATACGTCTGTTTCCCACGCCCATCATATAGAAGTTGCGTTTGGATATCGCGAGGGGGCGATCTTGGCGGAGGTGGCGGATCGATTGTTGTCTTGCCTGTGTGCGGCAATTGAGTTAGGGCCCAGCTAGTCGCGCACTCATCGTTTGGCTATTCGCGCACTCATACCCCTGAAGGGTTAGGGTTATGTATGGCCCAGATTATCTCGCATCCAGGCCACGCCCAACCCATTCATTGCCACCATAAAAAGGCAATCATATTTTGCAGTAATCTACGCCTTCAATTGATAATACAACTAATTCTACATGTTTTCTATAGGCCTTGCTCGTGACTAGGCCAAACGAGCAACGTAGTAGTAGTCTAGTAGTGAAACCGAAAGTCCTATTACGACCTGCACCCGATACAGGCCTCGAGAGGACTGGCGCGGGTTAAGACAGAACGTATGGCAGGACGCCAACAGGTAAGGGGCGTTCCAAAGACAGCTTGTTAAGCTAGCACTCCTAGACGGGGGGTTCAATGTCACTGTAAGTCGTTGTCACTATAATGCACAGAGGTAAGTCTAAACAGTAGGATATAAATGAACAATTGAATACTAGCGTAAGGAACTAGAGTCCCTTACGGTAGTTGTAGGCATAACCATAACTATCTATACTAACCAGCTAGAAGTACCTTGTACCTTGCTTAGTAGTCTGTTACTTAGGGAAGGACTAAGTAATCTACTACTAAGCACCTTTTACTCGGAAGTCTCACAGATACTCAGTAGGTGAGCACTCCTGCTAAGACTGAGCAACTGCTGGTTGGTTGTAGGGGCTTCGGGTCTTTACACCCCTGGCTTAATACGCAGTACTGTGCGTACTGTCTTCCTACACTGTTCTTTATACGGGGGATTTATCGGGCTACTCTGGCCTAAGTGATAGCCTGTAGGGTCGTCACACAATTCCCCCTCTTTAACGTTCTTTTTCTATAAAGAACCCTGGTAAAAGCGTTCTTTCTTTTTTAACGTAACTATACTTACTAACTGTGTGTAAAAGCGCACTTCGAAAAACAGCACCTCTCGTTACCGTAACTTTACAGACTTTACTTCGACTTTTGGATCGTAAATATCGCCTTATGGCCGTTATTCTTTAAAATCGCTTTCTTATCTCGTTACTGCATAATCGGACAGCTGCTCCGAATGTTTATTAGTAAAAGCTTTATTTTCGTACGATACGTTTAGTTACAGTGACGTTTTCCTTTAACGGCTTCTTTCCGAGAAACGCTGTTTTAACGTTAAGCACGACGTTATTACGTGGAACTTGGAGTTGAAAACCTAAAAGCTCTGCGAAGCTGTTACTTAACTTGAACGGATCGAAACCTAGCGCTGTAGGACGGAGGAGCGAGCTTTTTCTGCGTTTGGTTAAGAGGCAGAGATCCTCTGCTTCTAGGAGCAGGAGGAGGCCCGTCTAGCTGCTCCTCCCGAAGCTAGCGAGTCTTTCGACTGGGGAGGTTTTCTGGTAGGAATACCTACCGGTTCTTTTTCCAGGGGGTTACTATAACCGATATCCTCTTCTTAACTTAGTTCGTAACTTCTTTCCTCTTACAGTTCTATAGTGTAATGATAGCGTGTTTATTTCTTTTTACTAACTTCTTCTCCCGATAATACTTATTTTTCGTGCAGAGCTCTTCAGAGGCTCCAGAGGCCTAGCCTCCTTATTAAATCTAAGGTCTTTACAATCCTAGCTAAAAGTTCTAACAAATGTCCTTCCATACTTACTAAGGAGTTTCCTGCCGCTTCTTAGGCTTTAAGTCTTACAGTAGTCTTACTTTTCAGTATAGTAATTTAGATATTAGATCTTATTTTATTTCTGGTTCTTATCGTTAGCTTTAGTCGGTTTAGATTCTTTCGGTAAAACTCCGTAATTAGGTCTAGGTATTTAAGGTTTTTAACTAGTTCTTATAAGTTACTCTTAGGGCTGTAATCTAACTACTTAATAAGATATTCGAATATGTTCTTTCCCCTTCGTGAATCTATAACTTCCTCGACGTTATACTTATCTTCGTTAGCGTTAATCTCGATCTTCTTTTCTAAAGGAACTTCTTTCGGGGCAGGTTCTAAAAGTGAGATATGAAAAACCTTAGTCTGTACCTTTATGCTAACAGGTAAGTCTAGTTCGTAATTAAAGGTAGCGACCTTTTTCTTAATTCGGAACAGTCCGTACCTTTTAAAGTCGAACTTCTTATTAAGTCGTTTCGAATGTAAGTTTCGCGAAAAAAAGTAGACGTAGTCCCCTTCCTGAAAAGTTAGTCCTTTAACTCGTTTATTATCGTAATAAAGTCCTTTCTTAAATACTAGTTATTTAGTTTAGTGTTTGTTGGTAAACTTCTTTATTCGTTCGCGTGTAAACTTAAGTTCAGCTTGTAAATGGTTATACAGCTCTTACATTCGATCTGTACAGACTGTAGCTTAAAGGGTGCTAATAAGTGGGCCTTAACGGAACTTAAGCTCTTTACCGTAGTTGGTAAAGAATGGTAATATATCTGTTAACTCGATTAACGTTATGTTGTAAGCTATTTGCGCTGTTAGTAGTAATTTAAGCTAATTGTCTTATTCGAAATTGATATAAGCTTAGAGATACGTTATAAGTATCTAGTTAACTTACTCTATTTAGCTATCTGTCTGTAAGTGGAATACTGTCGAAAGTTTACTCTTTACACTTATTCTTTATATTAGTCCTTATTAGAACTTCGATATAATTAGTTTATCTCGATCCGTAACGATATTATCCAGTTAAAGGTATCGTAAAATTACCTTTTTCTTAAAGATATAAGCAAGTTACTCCGCTGTTATATCTTTTAAAGTTAGCAGAAAGTAAGCCTATTTCGTTAATCTGTCGACTATTATAAGGATTTAGTTATAAGTAACTTTTATAATAAAGTCTTTAGACTTTAAGATCCCGGTAACGAAATTAAGCGAGATTAAACTTTATAGCGCTTATAGTATAGGGAGTGGTTTAAGAAGCCTATAAGGCTTATAACGTCGATTCTACTTCTAGTGGCAGATGTTATAGTTATCAACTACTTCCTTAACTAACTTTTTTATTTCTAGGAAGGCGTACGCTTACTAAGCTTATATGAGAGTTTTAGCTTAGCTTATATGTCTTCTAAATTAAGACTTATAGACCTACTAAACGTACTCTTTCCTCTTTTTTAGGTTATAAATGTACAGTTTCTCTTAGTATTAAAGCCTTACTCTTAGTTTAGATGCGCTGTTTATACTTTCTAGTAACTGTTTTAACTAATAACTGTTTTCGTCGTAATTTAGATATATTAAGCACTCCTTCCCACAATCTTACACGTACCCTAAGAAATCTCTTAAAGAGCACTTATACTTACAAGTACTTTCCACTAACCTTCTTACTTAAAAGTCCTATTATTATTAATAGATATTATACTCTATTTATAAATTTATGCAGATTTTAATAGTTTATTCTAACGTCTAATCGTTTAACACTTATAACGTATGCTCCAATATACTGTTCTTTACTTCGTCGAATATAGTAATAGGGATTAAGATTAAATTAATATCCTTATAGTCCTATCTTTAGTTAAGAGTATCGGCTTACTTATTATCTTTTCCTTTAATATAGTAAATCTGGAAGTGGAACAGGGTTATTAACTTTACCTATTATGCTTACTGTAGGTTAAGTTCCTTTATTAAGAAGTACTGGAAGTTATTATAGTCTGAAAAGACCTAGACCAGTTCTTCCGTACCGCTTAAATACAGTACTTACTTAGCAAAGTACTGAATAATCGCTATCAGTTCCTTATTGTAGATTAAGTATTGTAAAGCTAGCCTGTAGATTCCTTTTAATAAGAAAGCAATTAGGTAGCGTTTCCTATCGTCTTAGATTTAGCTAAGTTCTCTACCGATTACGAACTCTAAGGAGTTAGTCTTAACTTAGAAAGGCTTTAAGAAATCGGGGAGAGCTAAGATTAACGCTATAACGAAGGTATACTTAAGGTCTTTAAACGCTTTCTACTATCTATCGGTTTACTTAAACAGCTTTCCTTTACCTATAAGTTTGTAGAGTAATCTTACGATTTTCGCAAAGTACTTAATGAAATAGCGATAGAAGTTCGTAAAGCTAATAAAAGCTTATAACTCTTTTTAGTTCTTTAAAGTAAGCTAGTCCTTAACTGCCTCTGTCTTCTCTAGCTACATTTTAAGCCTTCTAAAGGTTACTCTAAACCCTAAATAGTTTAGTTCTTAAACGTAGAAGTAGCTCTTTTCTAAATTTACTATTAGCTTTGCCTTCTTAAGAGCTGTTAGAACCTATCGTATATGCTTTCAGTATTCCTCTAAAGTTTCGGAGTAAACTAAAACGTCGTCTAAATACATAAAGACAAACTTATCAAGGAAGGGGCAGAGAATACTGTCGATAAGGTTTTAGAAAGTTATAGGGGCGTTTGTTAATCCTATTAGTATAACACAGTATTAGTAATACCCGTTATAAGTCTAGAAAGCTGTTTTATACTCGTCTTTTTCCTTCACTCTAATATAGTTAAATCTTATAAGGAAATTAAAGCTGGAGAACCAGTTTACTTTAGTAATCTGTTTTTATATTTCCGTAATAAGTGGCAATAAGTAACGATTCTTAATTATATCCTTATTTAACGTTTAGTAGTTAATAACTATACGTAACTTACCGTTTCCCTTCTTTAGGACGAACAGTACTAAATACCCTGCTAGGGACTGGGACTTTACGATAAACCTATTCTTTAAGTTCTTATTAACGTACTCCTTTAAAGCCTTAGCCTGCTAAGGGTTTAAATAGTAAAGTTAGAAGTTATAGAGTTTCGTTCTTAACTTTAGCTTAATTTCGTAGTCTTATAGTCCGTAGTCTAGTAATTACAGTATCTTTTTTCGAAATAAGGTAAACTTCCTGTATTTAGTGGGTACTTTAGATAAGTTAACTTTTTCGCTTATCTATGGATCGGCTTCTTACTTTTTTCTACTTTCTAAATTGTTATTTAGGTATTGCAGTAGACTTTCTAGTCCTTTAACTGTCTTAGTAAACTTAACTTAAACCGTACTTAGTTCTGAGGGTTTAACGTGCTTCTAAGTGCTTCGTGTATCTTTAGAACAGTTCGGTACCTTTTTAGCTTTCTCTAAATAGTAATCGCAGTTAGGGGACTTGCTAAAGGTAAGGTAGCTACTCCTTTAGTTAATTATAGGGTTATACTTTTCCAGCTAAGGTAGACTTAGGATTATGTTATACCCTACTATTAGTGTAACGTTAAAGTTTACTTATTATTTGTCCTTATTTACTTTAATTAGGAGTGGTGAGTGGTAGGTGACTTTACCGTTATTGTACTTATATAGGTTTCCTTTTCCGTTTCGAATAAGAATAGCTTCTTTGTACTCTTCGTTAGGGAGTTTCTTTCGGTTGACTAGTAAGGGGTGCACTAGGTTAGAAGCACTTCTGTTATTAATTACTGCTTTTACCCTAAATGGCCTCTTTTTTTTATCTGTTATATTAATACTGATAGAATAGTGCTTATACTTTTTTATTATCTAAGTTATAGTAATTGTCTGTCCTTAAGGTCTTATTTAGCTTAACCTTTAAATGCCTTTCCTTCTTCTTAGGGTTTTTGCTAATTAGCGAATTACTAGTTTCTAGCCTTTCTAAAGGGCCTGTAGCCTTTTCTTAACTCCTTCTGGAAAAACAGGTAGCTTTAGTAAACCTAGCGATTAACTTTTCTTAGGTTCTTACGCTGTAATATCTAGTCGACTTTAAACAGTACGATATTTCTGAAGTTCTTAATAAGTCGATAGTACGCTTTACGGGTTTAAATTGCAGTAATGTCTTTTTACTTTTAGATCCGTTAGTAATCTTCCCATTTCTGCTATTCTCTAACTTTTCTACTAAAATATAATAAGCACGTTACAATTAGGCAATTATTAAGTACTCCTCTTTACCAGTATATAGCGGGAGCTTAGTTAACTATAGTAACTTTCTACTTATTGCTAGACTCTCTTATTGGGAAGTAGGAAACTTAGTAATAAGTTAGTTTTAGCTTTACTTTTACGATAGCGTAATCCTGTCTTTATATGTTAAGGAAGTGGTTATAAAGGGCCTTAAGCTTATAATGCTAGTTAAGGGCGTAGTTATTATATACGTAATCGATCTACAGTATATCTCTGTAACTAGGGTAGTCGATATTAACTGCAGGTACTACAGTTGTGGAGTACGGAACAGGGGAAGTAGCGCTTTATTTTTCCTCTTCTTCTACTTACCTCTGTGTGCGTTGTTTCTCCTAAACCTCTTTTTAGAACTTAGGTAATAATAACTTAGTTTGTTCTTTTATAAAGTGGTCTTCTTTAACAAGTCGATATTTAAGTTGATTAACGAAGCGAACTCTATTGTAGAGTTTTAACTTAATTTCCACCGCTCTGTTTTTAGATATCACGGTAAGGCTCTCGACTTGCAGGTCCTTTACTTTATCTATTAACTCTTGGTGTTTCTCCTTCAGCTTTTAGACCTTCCGTTAGTGTACTTGTTTTATGCTTTCTTAGGGGACCTTTAAGGTACCAGTTTAAAGTATATTGGCTTTAGTACAGGGTAGTTATTTAAACTGTCTTTTTTCTAAGGAGGTAAGAGTACTGACTTACTTAACGTACTTAAAGTGTTTAAGAGTCTTAAAGGGTACTGTTAAGAAGAACTTTCGTTTCTTTAACTTAATTCTTTTAGTTTATTCTCTTTTACCTTTTAAGGCTTATTTTACCGCTTAGGTGGCTTAGAGGGCTAGTTCTTCGACTCTCTTTACTATCTTAGTAAGGTCTAAGTCGGGGTTTTTCTTAAACTTCCTTAGTTCTTAAGCTTATAGGGTAAGGTTTTTAAAGCTTACTATAGCTAATTAGAATATCTTTTCCTGAAGTCGGTCTTCTGTAACTTGCACCTTTAGCGGTTCTAAGTTTCTACCTTAGAGTTGGTCTGTAGCGACCTGCACTTCCGTAGCTAACTTTTCTAAGATACCTTTAAAGATTAGGTACATTACGTTTTAGGGTTTTTCTTCTTCTTTGTCTTTATCTCTTAAGTTACACTTGTTTATCTAAGTGCAGTCTTCTTCGTTACCTGCTATCTTAATATAAATATCCCTTAAATTAAACTTAACGTGTTTTCCTCCTTCTGGGATAAGTTTCTAACTAACTTATTTTAGTAATAGGTATTACTGTGCTATATGTCCTTTTTTATCGCAGTTAAAGTATTAGACCTAGGATAAGTCTTTAGGCTGCCTTTACTGCTGTTACTGTTAAAGCTTATTACAGTTAGGTTAGTTCTGATAGTTTACTATACTAATGTCTATTAGCTTAGGGTAGTAACTTATCGTAATTGACTGGTTCCCCTTCCTAGGTTTGCTTAGCTGGTAAGGGGTCTGTTTTTTCCAGAAGTTCTTCTTATGATAGTGATTATAATACCGGTTGTCGGCTTTAATAGCTATCTCGACTAGTTCTTATAAGCGGTCTGGCTAATCCTTTTGGTAGAGGTTTTTAATAACGTGCTCTTTTAGACTGCTTTAGAACAGTATTATTAAAGCTTCTTAGCTAAGTTTAGTCTTTACTACTTTTAGTTTAAAGCATATAGAGAACTTAAGGATTAAGGACATCTGTCTTAAAGTTATAAGGCGTTATTTAGCCTGCTTAAGGGTGTTTAGTTCTCTAAACTTAGTCTGGAGTTAGTTGATAAAAACGTTAAAGTCGTTGAAAAGAGCTTAAGTCTTAGGAGCTTCCTTTCGTGCTTTATCTATAAAGAGGTCGTTAATTATCTTTATATAGGGTTCGTATTAATAAGTAGTTATTCCGTCTAGTAAGGCTTTAGCGAACCTGACCTTTCCTTCTTCTTCGAAGAACTGCTTATTGTAGTAAGTAATATAGCTCTGGAGTTAAGCTATCTAGGACTTTAGTTACGCAGAGTCTCCCTTAAAGCGTGACGGCGGAAGGAGCTTCACTCGTTTCTTTTACGAGCTTCTAAGGTCGTTATTCTCCAGCTCGATAACGTTAAGTTAAGCTTAGAGTTTTTCGATAAGACTGATATAGCTCTTAGTGTCTTTAGGGAAGGTTTTATTAAGTTCCTTAACTAGTCCCTACTAGTTAAGGTTTAAGTCTTTAAGACGTGCAGTTAGCTTGTTAATAATAGGGAGCTAAGGTTAAGTTTACGCTTTCTTAATCTCCTTTCCTTTTCCAGAGGTTGATATATTGGTGGGAGAGAGGTAATATCTGGGAATTTAACAAACAGCGTTTAGAACTAGGACGTTAATATTATATTACAACTTGCACTTAATACAAGCTTTAAGAGGACTGGTATAGGTTAAGATAGAACGTATAGTAGGACGTTAATAGGTAGGGGGTGTTCCGAAGACGGTTTGTTGAGCTAGCACTCTTAGATGGGGGGTTTAATATTACTGTAGGTCGTTATTACTATAATGTATAGAGGTGAGTCTGAATAGTAAGATATAAATAAATAATTAAATACTAGCGTGAGGAATTAGAGTCCCTTACGGTAGTTGTGGGTATAACTATGACTATCTATACTAACTAGCTAGAAGTACCTTATACCTTGCTTAGTAGTCTGTTGCTTAGGGAAGGACTAAGCAACCTGCCACTGAGCACCTTTTGCTTGGAGGTCTTATGGATGCTCAGTAGGTGAGCACTCCTGCTAAGACTGAGCAACTGCTGGTTGGTCGTAGGGGCTTCGGGTCTTTGCACCCCTGGCCCAGTGCGCAGTACCGTGCGTACTGTCTTCCTGCACTGTTCCTTGTGCGGGGGATTCGTCGGGCCGCTCC
>Ga0247770_1001975_pt1 | contig 13466 bp, 18 predicted proteins | sample UWRJL136409B6_FD_179943 | JGI IMG/M metagenome (GOLD analysis project Ga0247770, IMG submission 179943) | Plant litter microbial communities from Arlington Agricultural Research Station in Wisconsin, United States - UWRJ-L136-409B-6 | ecosystem: Environmental > Terrestrial > Plant litter >... | reverse complement strand
CCACACGGCCAGGCGCAGCGGCCCCTCCACGATGGAGCGGTCGTAGCGCCGGGAGGCGGGCGGAGGCGGCGGCGCGGCCGGCGGACACTCGGCGTCGGCGGCGGGGTCCACGGGGACGGTGAGGTCGGTCACTTGACCAGGCGGGGTGCGAGGAGAACGGCGGAGCGCGGGGCCGCGGCGGGCCCGGAAGCCTCCGCGTCCCCCGGCCGCGCGTTCCATGCCGCGCGCAATTCGTCGCCGAAGCAGGCCAGCAGGTACTCGGTCCTGGGCCCCACCCGGCACGCCGCGTTCCCGCACGCCACGCGGACGCTCTCCTCCAGCCGCGGGTCGCGCTCCAGCGTGGCGCCGCCGCCGCAGAAGGGACAGGGGAGGAGCGGGCCGACGGCGGCCGGGGGCGGATCGGTGTTGATCTGGATCACGGTTATTCGTTCTCGCTCGGGTTCCCGCGGTCGAACTGACGACAGAAAGTCCTTGGTCCTCAGTGCTTAGTCCGTAAGAGCAGCCGTCCCTCATGCCTGGCGTGCTGTTAGGCACTCTGGACCAAGGACCAAGGACTTCTTTTCGATTTCAGCTTGCGAAGTCGGGAATCGCGCCTCGCGCGGCTCCGCTGCGGCCCCTGGGCTCCTCCCACTCCTCCTGCCGCCCCAGCGCCGTCTCGTCCAGCATGTAGTACGAGCCGCCGATGCTCTCCAGACCTCGCGCGTAGACGGAGTAGGTGTGGAAGACGTCGTCGCCCACGCGCAGGAAGGAGCTTCGGCCCGGCCGCTCGAAGGACTTCTGGTCCTTCGGGAAGCCCTGCCCCATCGCCTCGTACTCGGCCGCGGTGCGGTAGTTGTAGACGATGGGCTTCACGCGCTCGTCCAGCGTCACGTCGAAGTCGTAGTTGAAGTCGCTCCCGTACGACGAATACCAGGGAAACGTCCATCCCTTCCGCGCCTTGTACGCCTCGATCTTGTGGATCGGCGCGCGGGAGACGTAGACGAAGGTGGTGTCGCGCCTGTTCACGTGCTGCAGGTGGCCGGGCGACATCTCGTCCGCGCCGGCGGAGCAGCTGGGGCAGCCGTCCTCCCACTCCGGATCGAACATGAAGTGCCCCACCGTCAGCTGGCTGCGGCCGTCGAACAGCTCCAGCAGCGTGGCCTCGCCCTCCGGCCCCTCGAAGACGTACTCCTTCTCGATCTTCACCATCGGCAGCCGGCGGCGGTCGGCGCTCAGCTGGTCGCGGAGGCGCGTGAATTCCTTCTCGCGCTTCAGCAGCTCCACCCGCTCGGCGAGCCATTCGTCGCGCGAGACCACGCGCGGCAGGTTGGCCGTGGCTGTGCTTTCCGTCATGGAGATGCGCTCCGGGTCAGGGTTTCGGGAGATTCGGCGCCGGCACTCGTCCGCGCGCGGAGCTTTTGGGATCGTCGACAGCGGCCGCCCGGGGGCGCATCGTCTCACGCCTCCAGAGGGGTGAGCGTGTCGGCGGTGGCGGCGGCGACCGCGGCGTCGAAGCGGTCGCGCAGCTCGAGCGCGGAATCACGCCCCAGCGCGGCGACCACACGCTCGTGCGCCCGCGTCCAGAGCGGGAGCGCGTCCTCCACCATCCGCTGACCTTCGCCCGTCAGCCGGGCCACGCGCACGCGGCGGTCCTCGGGGTGGCGGGCGATCGCCACCAGCCCGGCCTTTTCCAGCGGGCGCAGGTTGCGGGAGAGCGTCGTCCCGTCCATCGCCAGGATCTCCGCCAGCGTCCCCATCGTCGCGGCCTCGCCCGCCATCGTCACCGCGTTCAGCAGGGTGAGCTGCGTGGCGGCGATGCCCAGCGGCCGCAGCGCCTCGTCGTACATCCGCGTCAGCGCGCGGGAGACCCGGCGGGCGCGGAAGCAGAGGCAGTCGGCGGTCATCACCTGGGCGGCCTTTCGGGTTTTCTTCATGGATACATGCATATGCATCCATCTCCCTCCGCGCAAGCCCGCCGCCTCGTCGAACGCGATCACGGTCGCACCTCCCCGATCCACTCGCGCACCAGCTCCGCCAGGGCGGCGGCGCGCGCGTTCACTTCGTGCACGTCGCGGAATCTAACCGACGCGCGGTCGTCCGCCAGCCATTCCAGCAGCGACTCCGGGTCGGCGACGGAGGCGCGGGGATTCGCGTCCGCGCGCTTCCTGGCGCCGAGGTGGAGGATCACCTGCACGCCCTCCTTCGCGCGGAGGTGGAAGGTGGCGAACCACTCCGAGGTCCGGAAGGAGGGTGCGTTCCACTTGATCCCCTCCGCGATCGCCGGATCCGCCTCCAGGAGGATCCGGCGGATCGCCAGGATCTCGTCCTTGCGCGGATGATCGAGCGCCGCCAGGAACGCATCGACGTCGGCCGATCCGGATCCCGATCCGGATCCCGATCCAGATCCCGATCCAGATCCCGATCCAGATCCAGATCCAGATCCAGATCCAGATCCAGATCCCGATGCCGATGCGCCCCGTCGCTTCCCGGCGTTCGCGTCCGCCGGCATCAGGCGTAGGCCGTGGCGCGGGGCGACTCGCCGCGCGAGCGGGCGATCATCGCGTCCAGGCTCCACTCCCCCGCCCCGGCGAAGACCAGGTAGAGGAAGAACCAGCAGTACAGGATGGCCGGGATGCCGCCGTTGCTCGTGGGCCAGAACGCCATCGGCTGGTGGAACTGGAAGTACGCCACCGCCATCATCCCGCTGAGGATGAACGCCGTCGGCCGCGTGAACAGGCCCAGGACGATCAGGATCCCGCCCACCAGCTCCAGCATCCCGCCGATCCCCATCTGCGACATCAGCTCGATGGGCGGCTGGCCGGGGGGCATGGCGGGGACGTTGAAGAGCTTCATGGTCCCCGAGGAGACGAAGATCACCCCCGCGATGATGCGGTAGATGCTGAGCACCCGGCTGGTCCAGGGGGAGCGGGACGGCTCGAAGATCGACATGGTTCCGGTCCGGTTCGGTGATGTTCGTCGGTGGATCCGCCCCGCGCGGATCCGCCTCTCTACCTACACGTCGAACGAGCGGGGGCGAGATCGACATCCCGCCCGATCGACGTTTCCTGATCGCGCCGCGGATCGCGATTCAGCCTCCGCGCGCGCCCGCCAGCCTCCCGCCGATCCAGGCGCACGGGAGGGAGATGGCGATGATGGCGATCGAATACCACGCCGGCCCGTACTCCCCCATCGCGATGGCGCCCGCAGTCGACAGCACGGTCCCGATGGCGCCGAGCGCAAACGAATGCCGCATCGGATGATCCGGCGCCAGCCGCGCGGTCAGGCAGCATCCCGCGACGCCGAAGACGATTCGGTAAGCGGTCGCCAGGAGGAACAACCCGTCCGCCATCCGCTGCGGGAACGGGGGATAGACGCCCGTCGCGTGCAGCACCGCGTCCGCCGCGGTGGAGAGGACCACGATGGCGAGCAGCCCCGCGAAGACGGCGCCCGCGCGCCGCAGGTTGCGGCGCGGACGGCTCGCGTGGTCCGGCGTTCCGAGGGTTCCGGCGGTTGCGCTCATCGTCGTTGCTCCTGGCAGATGTCGGGTTCGTGACCAGCCTCTGCCCTGACGTCGGAACAGCCCTCCGCGATCTCGACATCGGCGGCCGCCCGCTCCACGATCCGAGCGAGCGGACGACCGCCGGAGACGATTCAGCGGGCCGCCAGGAACTCGCCCAGGCGGTCCAGCGTCTGCTTGCCGCCCTCGGGCGCGCCGAACTCCGCCATCTGCCGCACCTGCTCGGCCGACGCGGTGATCAGGCGCATGGACAGCTCCGTCTTCCCCCCGCGGTCTTCGAAGGTGACGACGACGCGGAAGTGGGGATCGCCGCCGTCGTCCCCGCCGTGGTCGTAGGCCAGGCGCTCCGGCCTCGCGATCTCCGTGTAGCGGACGTCGTTGGGGTAGTCGGTGCCGTCGGGCCCGTGCATGACGAACCGCCAGACCCCGCCCACGCGGAAGTCCATCGAGTGCGTGGTGGTGGTGAAGCCGCGCGGCCCCCACCACTCCCCGATGTGCTCCGGCCGCGTGAACGCGTCGAACACCAGCTCGCGCGGCGCGTCGAAGACGCGGCTGACGACGATCTCGTTCTCCGCGATGGCGGCGGTGGCGGCGTCCGCCGTGGTCTGCTCGGTCGGCATGGGTTCCTCCATCGTAAGCGCTCGGTGTGATGGGGCGATGTAACGCGATTGCTCAGCGGAGCGCGGCCACCACCTCGGCCAGCCGGTCCAGCGTCTCGCTCCAGCCGCCGAACGCCCCGGAGCCCGCCCAGCCGGCGTAGTCCTCGGGCGTCTGGAAGACGATGCTCATCCGCATGATGGTGCGCCCCTCGCCGTCCTCCTCGAAGGTCCCCGTCTCCACCGCCTCGTGCCCGGGCATGGCCTCGAACCCCCAGGTGTTGACCACGCGGGAGGGAGGATCGACCTCGCGGTACACGCCCGAGAAGGCGTACTCGTTCCCGTCCGGCCCGAGGAGCACGTAGCGGAAGCGCCCGCCGACGCGAAGGTCGATCTCGCACGAGACCACGGACATGCACGCGGTGCCGTACCACTTCCGCACGTGCTCCGGGTTGGTGCACGCCTCCCAGACCAGCGCGCGCGGCGCGTCGAAGACGCGGGTGGCGACGGCCTCGCGGTTGTCGGGGGCGGCCGAGGCGGGCGCCGGGCCGGCGCCGGAGAGGGTCATCATGGTCATTCTCCCGTTGCGGCGTGGGGGATGGAAGGGAGCGTCTCGGCGAGGCGCTCCAGGGTCTCGAGCCAGCCCCGCACCTCGCCCTGGTCGGTCTCGAGACCGGTCTGGCGGATGGTGACGCGCGTCCCGCCGTCCTCCTCGGCGAAGGTGACGGTGAGGGTCATCTCCGTGGGGAAGCCGGGACGGTCCACGCGCGCGCCGGACTCGTCGGAGAAGTGGCAGGTGAAGGAGATGCGCTCCGGCGCGGCGACCTCGCCGTACGTGCCGCGCACCCACACGTCCTCGTGGTCGGGGAAGGCGTGCTGGTAGTGGAGGACGCCGCCCGGCCGCGCGTCCAGCCGGCAGAAGGGGAGCGTGGCGCCGCGCCGTACCACCGCGCGAAGTGCCCGGCCTCCGTCCACGCGCGGAACACCGTCTCGCGCGGCGCGCCAAAGACGCGCGTGACCACCACCTCGCCCGCCTCCCACGCCACGGACGTCTCCGCGCTACTCGCTTCCGTCGTCATCGCTCTTCTCCCGCTGTTGAAGCTCACGGAGGTAGGCGTCCAGCCGGTCGAAGCGCGCTTCCCAGTGCGCGCGGTACTGCTCCACCCAGCTTTCCACCTGTCGGAGCGGCTCCGCCTGGAGCCGGCAGGGCCGCCACTGCGCCTCGCGCCCCCGCTCGATGAGCCCGGCCTTCTCCAGCACCTTGAGGTGCTTGGAGATCCCCGGAAGGCTCATGTCGAAGGGCTCCGCCAGCTCCGTCACCGTCGCCTCCCCCTTTGCCAGGCGCGCGAGGATCGCGCGCCGCGTGGGGTCGGCGAGTGCGGCGAAGGTGACGCTGAGGTGGTCGGTCTGCATAGTTAGCTATCTGGTTAATTAGCTAGTCGGTAAAGTAAACGAGGGACTCCGGCGCGTCAAGAGTCACGTGCGCGCGCCTCAATGCCTCAATTGGGGGAGCGAGCGGTGAGATCGCCGGCTGCGCGGGACGGGACGGGTGTCACGCCGGACGATGTCTCGGCACCGGAGGATGAACCCTCCGGCTAGAACCACGGGAAGCCTCGCCAGGGCACCGCGCGAGGGAGGGTCGGTGGGGAGGCTGCACGCGACTGCGTCGCTCGGTTTCGCGGGCGATGATTGTGGCGCGCGCCGTTGCGGTTGAAGCCTTGCCCGCGCGGAAGCCGGCCGACGCACCACGTCCGTGGCAAGGCTTTCCGGGGTCCCAGCCGGCGGCGGTTGCGGGCGGTCTCGTGAATCGAGAAAACCAGCGCGGCCGATGCCGCCGCGCGGGTCGAAGCGCGCGGTCAGCCCCTGGCGGCCTCGCGGACGGCGCGGAGGTGGCGGGGCCAGACGGCGGTGGCGTAGCGGAGGAAGTTGGCGCGCTCGTCGGGGTTCTCGGCGAGCCAGGCCCACGCGGGGAGCGATCCCTTTCGCGTGTTGCACGCCTTGCAGGCCGTCACCAGGTTGCCGTCCGAGTTGTCGCCGCCGCGCATCCGGGGCTGCACGTGGTCCAGCGACAGCGCCTCGTCCGGAAAGACGTTGCCGCAGTACACGCACCGGTACCCGTCGCGCCGGAAGATCCGCTCCCGCAGCGGATTGAAATCGTAGTCGGACAAGGCGATCCCGATCCCGTTGACGTTGATCCGCGACTCCGGGCACCCCGGGCCGCCGGACCTGTCGTCCGGCGGCCCGCCTCGATCATCCTCCCCGTGGCGGACGCTCTACGTCAGCCGATGCCCGTTCGCGGTACGTGAGGCATCGCAGCCCGCTCAGGCGCAGGCGATCTCGCTCGCGCAGTCGCAGGTGAGATCGCAGGTAGGATCGTTGTTGGTGTAGACGGTGTCCATGCAGATGCAGCTGAAGCGGCACGTCTCCACCGAGGTATCCTCCTGCCCCAGCACGGTGCCACGCCCCGCCGCCTGCCTCTCCACCTCGAACGTCTCCACCTGCAGCTCGTCCAGCTTCAGCCCCAGCTTCTTCATGGTCTCGCTCCTGTCGAGGAAATCTGCGACTGGATAGCGCAATCAGCGCGCGCGGGACCGATGCGAAAGCCATACCGTCTGGAATGGAGGCTAAAGCGGGAAGCACCAAGATGTTACCCCCTGCGGGGAAGGGGAAGCGCGGTGTGTCGGCGGATGCTGTTCCCGCCGACCGCCGCGCGAGGGGAGGGGGCCGCCGCGGGCGCGCGCCGAAGCTGCTCGCGTCGCCAGGCCGTTCCGAGGGCGGGCGATCTCGCCGCTGCCGCGCCCAAACCTCTCGCTGGCGGGCCAGATTCCACGGGCCTGCGAGCGGTGCCGCGAGGGGCTGGTCCTGCTCGGCCGGCCCTCTGAATGACTGCTGAAAGGCACGAACGAAAAAGCGCGAAGCGCCGGGGTGTTCCCCTCTCCCGTTATCGGGAGAGGGGAAAGCGTGATGCGTCCGCGAGGCAGTTTTCGCGGACCATCACGCGAGGGGTGAGGGCCGCCGCGGGCGCGCGCCGAAGCCCTTCGCCATCGCCCACGCGGGCTGTCCCCTGTAACCTGTCCCTATCCCCTCCCTACCCCCGCGCCACCTCGTACCCCGACTCCGTCAGCGCGCGCGTGAGCTCCGCCACGTGCTCGCGGCCGCGGGTCTCCAGCGTGAGCGCGATCTCCGCGTCGGTGAGCCACAGGCCGCGTCCTCCGCGGCGGTGCTCCAGCGACACCACGTTGGCGCCCGCCTCCGCCAGCTTCGCCGTGAGCGCCGCCAGCGCGCCGGGGCGGTCCTTCACCCGCACCCGCATCTGCGCCATCCGCCCGTCGCTCAGCAGCCCCCGCTCGATGATGCGCGAGAGGAGCGTCACGTCCACGTTCCCCCCCGAGATCACCATCACCACGTTCTTCCCCTCCAGCCCCTGGATGTGGCGGTTCACCACCGCCGCCACCGTGGTCGCGCACGCCGGCTCCGCCACCGTCTTCTCGCGCTCCAGCAGGAGCAGCACCCCCGCCGCGATCTCCTCCTCGTCCACCGTCACCAGCTCGTCGACGTACGTCTCCACGTAGCAGAAGGTGTTCTCGCCGATCCGCCGCACCGCGATCCCGTCCGCGATGGTCTCCGCCGGCTCGATGGTCACCAGCTCGCGCGCCTCCCGCGCCCGCAGCGCCGCCGGGAGCGCGGCCGACTCCACGCCGATCACCCGCACCTCGGGGCGCATCTCCTTGATGGCCATGGCGATCCCCGAGATCAGCCCGCCGCCGCCCACGGGGACGATGACCACGTCCATCTCCGGGCACTGCTCCAGCAGCTCCAGCCCGATGGTCCCCTGCCCCGCGATCACCGACTCCATGTCGAAGGGGTGGATCAGCGCCTGCCCCTCCTGGGCCTGGATGCGGAGCGCCTCCTCCATGGCCTCGTCGTAGACGGAGCCGTGCATCACCACCCGCGCGCCGTACCGCTCCGTGGCCGTCACCTTCACCAGCGGCGTGCGCTCGGGCATCACGATGGTGGCGGGGATCCCCAGGCGGCCGGCGTGGAAGGCCACCCCCTGCGCGTGGTTCCCCGCGCTCGCCGCGATCACCCCCGCGCGGCGCTGCTCGTCGGAGAGGGAGAGCATGCAGTTCAGCGCGCCGCGCTCCTTGAACGAGCCGGTGCGCTGCAGGTTCTCGAACTTGAACCACGCCCGCCCGCCGAACATCTCGCCGAAGGGCTCGGAGGGGGTGCAGGGGGTGAGGACCACCCGGTCGCGGATCCGCTGCCGGGCAGCGTGGATGTCGGACAGCTTCAGCATCGGGGCGATGAGCCGGAAAGCGGACGGAAAAGTTGCCGGATTGTACGGAATGTGATAACCTCTTCGCGCGCGGCCGGCAAGTCGCCGCGCGTCGCGCGCGCGACCGCACGTCCGTGAACAGAGCAAGATCGTGACCGACCCCCGCTTCGCCGCCCTGGAGGCCGCCCTCGCGTCGCGGCCCGCGTTTCGGGCGTCGGCGGGCGCGGGCGCCGGGAGGGCCGCCGTGGCGCTCCTCCTCCGCCCGGCCACTCCGGACCCCGAGCTCCTCCTGATCCGCCGCGCCGAGCGCGAGGGCGACCCCTGGTCCGGCCACATGGCGCTCCCCGGCGGCCGCGCCTCTCCGGCCGACGTGGACGCCGTCGCCACCGCCGCGCGCGAGTCCTCCGAGGAGGTGGGGATCGACCCCGCCCGCGACGGCCGGCTCCTGGGGGCGCTGGACGAGGTGGCGCCCCGCTCCTCCCGCGGCCCGGAGGGGCTGGTGGTCTCCCCCTTCGTGTTCGCCGTGGGCGCGGACGCGGAGGCGATGCCCAACCACGAGGTGCAGGCGGCGCTCTGGATCTCCGTCGCCGAGCTGCTGCGCCCCGAGGCGGTCACCGAGTACCTGTACGAGCTGGCCGAAGGACCCGCCATGCGCTTTCCCGCCTTCGACGCGCGCGGCTACGTGGTCTGGGGGATGACGCACCGCATCCTCACCGGCTTCCTGGAGCTGTACGCGCAGATGGTCGCCGAGGCCGCGGGATCGTAGGCGCCGCGAGCCGAACGAACGAGGTCGATCGAAGGCGACCGGCGACGCCATGCCGGGGCCAGCGGCGCGAGTTTCGCGAAAAGGCGCGCGGAAGATTACGTTGATGACGCGCGAGCCGCGTCGAACGATCGACGGGGCGCGGCGGACCCGCGCCGATGGAGCAGCACCGACCGGGCAATGCGCGGGCGAAGACCGTTCGCCCGCGCGGCCAACCGTGAGACGTAGAACCGCATCCGATGCCCAGAGAAGCGTTCACGCTGCAGCTCACCGAGCGCCAGGCCCAGGCGCTGCGCGCCCTGGCGGCGCTGGAAGAGCTTCCGCCGGAGGTCTACGCGGCGGAAGTTCTGGTCAAGCACCTGTACCACGCGTACACTCCCGACATCGCGCGGCGCGCCGCGGGCGAGCAGCCCGCCGGCGAGTGACCGCCTTTTTCTGAAACCCCGATCACCTACCTCCATCCCCCGATGCAAGACAGCTCGTACGGATTCCTGAAGCGGCTGCTGGACACCCCCGCCCCGTCGGGGTTCGAGACGGCCGCCGCGCGCCTGTGGCGCGCCGAGGCGGAGACCTTCGCCGAGCGCGTGGACGCCGACGTCTCCGGCAACTCGCTCGCGGTGGTCGGCGCCGGGGGCACTCCCCGCATCATGCTGGCCGGCCACATCGACGAGATCGGGGTGATGGTCACCCACGTGGACGAGGAGGGCTTCCTCTACATCGAGGGGATCGGCGGATGGGACCCGCAGGTGCTGGTGGGGCAGCGCATCCGCTTCCTCACCCGCAAGGGCGACGTCGTGGGCGTGATCGGCAAGAAGCCCATCCACCTGATGAAGGCGGACGAGAAGGAGAAGGCCGTCAAGGTCACCGACCTCTGGGTGGACATCGGGGTGAGCAGCCTGGCCGGCGCCACCGAGCGCGGGATCCGCGTGGGCGACGCCGGCGTGGTGGACTGCCAGATGGTGGACCTGGGGAACCGGCTGATCGCCTCGCGCGCGGTGGACAACCGCATCGGCGCGTACGTGGTGCTGGAGGTGATCCGCGAGCTGGCCAAGGGGCCGAAGCCCGCGGCCGAGGTGATCGCCGTCGCCACCACGCAGGAGGAGATCGGCTTCCACGGCGGCGGCGCGCGCAGCTCCGCCTACCACGTGGACCCGCAGGTGGCGCTGGTCGTCGACCTCACCTTCTCCACCGACGCGCCGGGGATCGAGAAGAAGCAGGTGGGCGACCACAAGCTGGGGAGCGGCCCGGTGCTGGGGCGCGGCTCCGCGGCGCACGTGGGCGTCTTCGAGCTCCTGGCCGAGGTGGCCGAGCGCGAGGGGATCCCGTACACCATCCAGGCGAGCCCCAAGTTCACGTCGACCGACGCGGACGCCATCTACCTGCAGCGCGGCGGCGTGGCCACGGGGGTCATCTCCCTCCCCAACCGCTACATGCACTCGCCCAACGAGATCATCTCGCTGGACGACCTGGACCACACGGTGCGCCTGATGACCGCCTTCTGCCGCGCGGTGGACGGCGGCACCGACTTCGTCACCCGCTGACCACCCGGATGAGGACGGTCGACGAGACGACGATCGCCGCCCCGCCGGAGCGCTGCTTCCGCTACGGCGCCGACGTGGAGCGGTGGCCCGAGTGGCTCCCGCACTACCGCTGGGTCCGCTTCCAGCGCAAGGACGGCTTCGGCACGGGGCTGGTGGAGATGGCCGCGCGGCGCGACTTCGGCCCCCTCCCCTACCCCGTCTGGTGGGTCTCGGAGATGACGGTCGATGAAGATCGCCCCGCCGTCATCTACCGCCACGTGGACGGGATCACCACGGGGATGGACGTGGAGTGGACCTTCGAGGACCGCGGCGACGGATCGACCCTCGTCCGCATCGTCCACGAATGGGACGCCGGCCCCGCCTGGCCCCTCCCGCCGGGATTGCGGAAGACGATCGGCGGCGCGGTGATCGGCCCCGTGTTCATCCACCACGTGGCGTCGCGGACGCTGGCGGGGATCAAGGCGGCGGTGGAGCGCGGAGGGTAAAAAGAAGGGGACAGGTTACAGGGGACAGGGGACAGCCTGCCAGACCACACCGATGCCGGGGCCGCAGTCCGCGAAGGCGGACTTCGTGCTTTTCGTAGCCCCCGGTTTCAACCGGGGGACGGGAGATCGGGACATCGCGATCGCCCTCGCGCGACCGATCGATCCCGCCGGCCGGGGAACCGCGCGATCGCGAATCGCCGCGCCGCCGTTCGCATGCTGTCCCCTGTCCCCTGTCCCCTGTCTCCTGTCCCCTGTCCCCTGTCCCCTGTCCCCTTCTTTTCTCCAGCGAAACCGATCCGGATCCCCCGCGAGGGACGTAGAAAAGAGACGTCGGCGCACCGAAACGCATCTTCGGTGTACAGGGCCGGCGGAGTGACGTCGGGCGGCAGCGAACTCCTCGCGCCGCCCTCCTTTTCGCCGGGCCCACGAGGCCGCGAGAGCGCATGACCGAAAGCAGGACCCACGAGAACGGCCAGGAGCGCCGGCGCGTCGTCATCACCGGCATCGGCTGCATCACCCCCATCGGCAACGGGGTGGAGGGGCTGTGGGACGGGCTGCACCGCCGCGAGAGCGCCGTGCAGAAGATCGACCGCTTCGATCCCTCGCCCTTCCGCTCGCACCTGGCCGCCCAGGTCAACGAGTTCACCCCCGGCGACTACATGGACCGGCAGCGGGCGCGGCGCACCGAGCGCTACGCCCAGTTCTCCATCGCCGCCGCCCGGCAGGCCGTGGACGACGCCGGCCTCCGCCCCGAGGCCGAGGACTCCGACCGCGTCGGCGTGCTGATGGGGAGCGCGCTGGGCGGCGTGGCCTACGGCGAGACGCAGTTCGCCAGCTACGTGGAGAAGGGCGTGCGCGGGGTGGACCCGCTCCTGGCGCTGGCCGTCTTCGGCGGCGCCGCCAGCTGCAACGTGGCCATCGAGTTCGGCTTCACGGGGATCAACTCCACCAACGGGATGAGCTGCGCCTCGGGCGCCATCGCCGTGGGCGACGCCTGGCGCGCCATCCGCGACGGCGAGGCGGACGTGGTGCTGGCCGGGGGCGTGGAGGCGCCGCTCGCGCCGCTCTGCTACGGCGCCTTCGCCATCATCCGCGCCATGAGCACCCGCAACGACGACCCCACCCGCGCCTCGCGCCCCTTCGACGCGGCGCGCGACGGCTTCGTGATGGGCGAGGGCGCGGCCATCCTGGTGCTGGAGGAGATGGGGCGGGCCCAGGCGCGCGGCGCGCGGATCTACGCCGAGGTGCTGGGCTACGGCACCAGCAACGACGCGCACCACATGACCGCCCCCCGCCCCGACGGCGCCCAGGCCGCCCGCGCCATGCGCAGCGCGCTGCGCACCGCCGGGCTGGCGCCGGAGGACGTGGACTACGTCAACGCGCACGGCTCGTCCACCCCGCTCAACGACAGCACCGAGAGCCGCGTGATCCGCCAGGTGCTGGGCGACCACGCGGACCACGTCTCCGTCTCGGGGACCAAGGGGTACCACGCGCACTGCCTGGGAGCCACCGGGGCCATCGAGGCCGCCATCAGCGCGCTGGCCATCCACCGCGGGTGGATTCCGCCCTCGCTGAACCTGGAAGAGCCCGACGCCGACTGCGATCTCCCCTACGTCACCGGCACGGGCGAGGCCCGAAAGGTGCGTGTCGCGATCTCGAACTCCTTCGGCTTCGGCGGGATCAACGCGGCGCTGGCGTTCGGCGCGCTGGACGCGGACGGATAGGGGACGGGGGACAGGGGACGGCCTTCGTTTGCGAGACCGATGCCGAGCCGAAGTCCGCAAAGGGGATGCAGTAGCAGGATGATCATGACGGGCGCAGCTGCGCCGGCGAGGGTCGCCGGACGAGGAGCGCCCGCTGGAGGACGGCGTCCGGTTTTGCCGTCCATGGCACGGAACGGGTGTAGCAGGTTATCAGAGAGGGATTCGGCTGCACCGGCACGGCCGGCTGTCCCCTGGTACCGGCTCCCCGGGCCCTGGTTCTGGAGGCGAGTGTAGAGGTGGACGCAAGTATCTTTGACGCAAGCACTTGCATGGCAGGCACGTCCCGTGCTCGTCCACTTTTCGCTGCAAGCAAATTGACTTTCCCGGGATACCCGATTACTTTAGCCGGTTATGGGGATTTCCGGGAGACATCTCTAGCGCACTGCAGGGGCAGCGATCCTCGAACACCACCGAGGATTGCTGCTCTTGTCATTTCCGAAAGGGACGAACCGACATGTTCTTGAGCTCACGGGCCCTCGACTCGTTCGACCAGTACCTGCACGACGTTGAGAAGTATCCGCTGATCGACGACCCGGCCCAGGAGCG
>Ga0247770_1001974_pt1 | contig 13477 bp, 6 predicted proteins | sample UWRJL136409B6_FD_179943 | JGI IMG/M metagenome (GOLD analysis project Ga0247770, IMG submission 179943) | Plant litter microbial communities from Arlington Agricultural Research Station in Wisconsin, United States - UWRJ-L136-409B-6 | ecosystem: Environmental > Terrestrial > Plant litter >... | reverse complement strand
CGCTGCGTAGACCTTGTCTCTCGGATTAGTCGTTTGGAAAGACGCCATGAGGGGAATAGCGATGGCAAGATCCCACGACGAAGCGACATCGGCATGCTGCGTCCCAGGCCTGATAGCATCCACGTTGACCTGCGAAAATAGTCCCTCGAGTACTGACTTCTGCATCGTAAGCCCTATTGATAGGGCTGATTGGCTGACAATGTCGTTTGGGGGAAACGACGAGGGATTGTTGTTCATGAACGTGACAAGATTCATGACCCACAATGCTTTTTGCCACTGGGGCCACAAACACTTCTGAGCGCCGCAGATAACTATCCCGGTACGCATCCCGAGCACCATCTCCTGGACAATCCACCCACGTGTGAAGTAATTCCGTTCGAACAGGTCATCCAGGACGTAGTAACCCTCTTCGATGTCGTCATTTTCGACGAAGAGTGGTGCCAGTTTTGATAGAAAGTCACTGGCATTTATTGCGGCGACATTATCCTCAAGGTAGTTTACCAGGCTCCAGGCTGGCAGGTGGCAGAGGTCGTCCCAAATCCCGGACAGAGCGATTATCTTTTCAAAGCCTTCCGGCGTTTTCCTGTTTTCGTTCTCTCCCAGAGATTGGGCGTGACGAGGAGGCAATGAGTTCCACACTGAATCGGGATTGATCCGGACTTTTCCCCCCATTCGTAAGACAGGGCTTCGTAAACTGGGTCCTCGTCTAGCGATACCTCGTGGAGCTCGACAGATATCATCTTCCCTTCTTGTCCAGGTTGTAGGTAGAGAACTCGAATGTGCGATGTTCGTGGCAGCGGAGGGTAACTATACGCCACTGAGCCCGCATGGCTTACCTTCTTAGCACTTCCTGCTTGCATCAACATCCTGACAACCTCATCACGGCCATTCTTCTGTGCGATTCTGAGTGCGGTTTGTCCGTCGGGTGTAGACATGTCCACATCGGCGCCATTGTCTATCAATGCTTTGACAACTGGGCCGCTTCCGGTCCGACAGGCGTCGAAAAGGGCCGGTTCACCCCCTGGACCACAGCGGTTGATTTCCGTGCCATGGGTGATCAGGAGCTCAACGAGAGTTCCAAACCCACCCCGCACAGCTGCTACTAAAGCGGACGTTCCGGTAATGTCCAACTCTGTTCCAGGGGCAACCCCTAGAACGTCCACGCCTGCCTCTAGAAGAAGCCTCGCAGCGAGAGTCCTCCCCTGCGTCGCTGCCCGAAACAATGGCTTTTCGCCGTCACTGCATGCGGCTTCAGCTTTGGCGCCGGCGGCGAGTAGAGCGCTGATTGCAGCGCCTGACCCCCAACTCACTGCCGACAAAAGAGCCGTGTTCCCCTCTTCGTCTACGGCCTCGAGATCGGCGCCATAGTCGATCAGCTGACGGATGATTTCCACTTTCCCAGGGTCATCAGAGCTTGAAGCCCCTATCAACGGTGTTTGTCCCGTTTCCTCGCATCGGGCGTTGACGGAGGCCCCCCTCGAAAGTAGCATTGCTGCAGCCTCTGGGCTGGAGCTTTCACCCATAACCGCAGTCCATAATGGAGTGGTACCTTTGGTTGGAGTCTCAGTTGACGCCCCGTTGTCGAGTAGAAGCTCAATCATGGCGACATGATTGATCGCCGCGGCGGCCTGGAGGGGGGTACTTCCGTAGTGGTTTTTCGACTCGGGATCTAGGCCTAGCCGAAGAAAGCGTCGTACAGTGGCAATATCCTCGAACCATACTGCTTCGCATATTCTTCCTTCATCATTTGGTAACTCTTGGACACTCCTCTCGCTTTCCTCCTCATCCTTATCGCCCTCTTCGTCATCTTCCACTTCCCGGCTCTCGGCGGTGTTCTTTGACTCTATAAGAGCCAGTGCAACCTCCATCCAGCCTCTGCTCAGTGCAGCGCCCGACGGATCCTGACCAGTGGCGTCTGACAAGTCAACCTGTGCCCCTTTCTCCAGAAGAGCCAAAACCAGGTTGTGGTAGCCATACCATGCCGCCCACCAGAGCGCCGTGTGACCCTTAGCATCCTGTTGATTCACAATGGCACCCCCGGAGTCGAGAAGAGATTGTACGACCTCCTCGTGATTTCCTTGCGTGGCAAGGGTAAGGGCGGTGTAACAGCCTGAGTCCTGTGCTGTTATGTCGACTCCTCTTGAGATCCAGCGTCTGACCTCCATTGCCCTGCCATGCTTCACAGCAGCAAGAAAAGCAGCAGAGGCTGCGCCAGCGTGAGGTGGTATAAACAGGGTTTCGTGACCCATGTAGTTGTTCTCTACGGCTAGATCCCGGGGCGTTCGTCCATGGCCGTCTTTAGCCTCCAGGTTGGCGCCTCTAGCGCGAAGTTGTGCCACAATTGATTCAGCTCTAGCTTCAACGGCGAGATGTAGTGGCGTGACCATGCGCTCTCCGCAGGTGACATCGGCGTCGGCATCGCGATCTAGAAGAACACGAACTACCTGTTCGAGATTCCTTTCCGCAGCGCGACACAGCGCAGTGAGTCCATCCGAGTCCCTGGCATCGACCAGTGCCCCCAGATCTAGCAGTTGCCCCACGCAAAGTATCTTCTCATTCCAGGAAGCCCAAATCAGTGCTGTTGTCCCGGAGTTGTCCACGGTCAGAATATCTGCACCTCGATCCGCTAGGAGCTGGATGGACCTAGCGGACCCTCGCTGGGAGGCAATCAACAGAGGCGTCCGCCCTTTGCTGTCTCGTCCCTCAGTTGTTGCCCCAACGATGGGCAACAAATCCATAACCTCGAGAGACCTCTTCCGAGCGGGTGATGCAATGGCATGCAGTCTTTGTGGTCCCTGTCCTCAGTGCCCGCTCCAGCGTGAATCAATACTTCGGCGGTTTTACGCGCGTCGTTCAGGGCTGCAATATGCAGTGCTGTGTGGCCTTCCGCATTATTCGCGTCTACTTCGGCACCTAAATCTAAAAGAAGCTTCACGACGCTGTGCTGCGCGGCTGCCGCTGCCGTATGGAGCAATGTATTTCCAAATTTGTGACAACGACGGCCGATCAAGTTGGGATTCCCTTCTCGCAAGATGTGTGCTAGCACTGAGCAGTGCCCCCGTTGAGCGGCCCAATCCAACGCGTTGCATCCGGTTTCGTCCTCGTGGGTCGGATTCGCGTTGATGCGCAATAGTAGCTCGACGTTGGCGTGATGTCCACGCTTCGCAGCTTCAATTAGTTCGATATTTCTGTCAAACGTGGGCGAGGAGACATTGCACCTCGCCTGAATGAGGTCGTTGATAGCCGCTTCCCTGTTTGCTTCGTCCATTTCGACGGCTAACCAGGGTAAGGTGGACAAGGTACCTTAGAGTAAAAAGCAAAGCGGGAGCTGGGGGCTTGACAGCGAGTAAATGAGCCGGCAAGTTTTTCTTTGGCGATATTGGAGGGTAGGTAGATAATGCTAGGAGAGACTCAGGATTGCGGACTTCCCTTGGGCAACGACGCCGTGGCCAAACAAATGGCCGCCCATCACGTGGACGGTGTACCTCATTGGGAGAGATCCAGCCCGACAGAGGGGTTTTCTGTAGGCAGGCGCGACCGCCCGCCACAGCAATTCGATGGAATTGGCCAGACCAAAGGGGGACCAACGTATCGTTCTCCATAGGGGAAATTTAAAGTTATAAATTCACCCGCATCACTGCAGGTTATGGATGAACGGGAAAGTTCCCCTCCATTGTTTCAGTTGATAAACCCTACTAGTACAACAAGTCTGCCGCAATCTTAGAGCCTAACATGTGCATTCAACTTGGGACACATAGGTTGGAGACTTCAATGTTGATACCTGGGTTTATTTGTAGGGTTATTGCTATAGTAAAGGCAAGGTGCCCAATTATTTAAATCCGACTATGGCGGATTAGTCGCTGTCTCAGTTTACTAAGCACTCATATGCTTTATGGAAATCTCTTGATGGAAATTAACTTGGCTGACTGAAGGGAGTTTCTGGTGGCTCACGGTATTTATTACTAGACTGACAAGGCCGAGAAGCAAAAGTATTATCCTGTGTTGCCAGTGCAAAAGGGGGCGAGTTCCTAAATCGATGGACTCGGAGCCTCCTCTCCGGCGCTCAATAAGAGAAAATTGTTTCCCATGACCAAGGCACCGATTACTCGGAAAATGACATGACCAGACAAGTGCACAAAACGGAGATTCTGGCAGTCTTGGTGGGGGTCTGCACGCTGCATCATGCGGCTCCCTTGACTCACCAAGACGATGGCGCGATAAGCAGCACAGCCTTATGAGCGGGGAAGTGGTCGGACCCCTTTTTGGCCACAACCCTTGCCAAGATAGGAAATCGCGGTTCCTTACTGCATCTCACTGCCTTCGCAACTGCAGATGGCTTGGGCGGGGTAAGGCCTAGCCCATCTGTTCGCCATATCGGCTTTTCCAACCCTCCCCGCGCTTTTCCTTTTTCGTCGACTGAGGCTGCCCCGTAGATCCTGACAAGTCTTCGGTCCGACGGGTTGCAGCTTCAGCTCGCCACAGGGAGCGCCTCTCTTTGCACTTCAGTATTGTCCAGGGTTACATTGTGGCTTGAGCAGGACGAGTCTCGACCTCTCCATCATCCGCCAACGAATCACGATATCGACGGTCAGCTAGCCACAGACATTCGGCACTTCCACAATATGCTCTTCATTGCTTCCATACCTATTAGTACGGAGCAAGTAGGTACATTGCTACCTTTCTGCCACAAAGCGGTACAAGCGAACTCTCGGTGTTCCGCGGTTTTCTGCTATCGGTTGTAGGTTGAACGACTTGTAGACGATGGGTCTTCGACATATTACCATTCTCTTTTGTCTTGGGTACCCGCTGATTGCGCGTCCTTGATTGCGTTTGTGGTGGGGGGTGCTGAGCAACTGGACATATAAGGAGGACAGCTCCCCTGAGCTCGTGGCTACTTGTTGCGGCGAAACTCAACATCACCAAGCACTGCATCATCTCTAATACACCCCTTTTCACCCAACCTATACCCTCGGCAATTCATTGAGCACCGCGCAAACCTCGCATCATGGCCAGCGAAGTCAGAGGTGACGGGCGTGTCATCGCCCTGAACATCACCAAGCCTGCCCCCTCCCTCGATCTCCACGGTTTCCAATGGCGCGGTTCCGCAGGCCTGGCGATTGAAGAAGTGGAACCCGTCGAAGATGAAGTCGGCGAGGCTCCTGCAATGCAACTCTTCAGCCAAACCGCTGAAGAACCGCAGCGAGTCAAAAGCCAGCTAGTGCTCGACAGCAACCAAGTACCACCGAAGCAGCAAGTGGCTCCTGCCCGCGTTGCCCGCGTTGCTGCCGCTCCTGTTGCTGCCAAAGATGACATCTTCCCTCTTGACGTCCTCGAGGGTACTTGGGCGGGCAATGGGTTCAACTCCATCTTCGTCCCGTTGAGTAAAAGCACGGCCGGCAAGATGAACATCAAACGCGAGGATGGACCAGACGATAACATCCTCATCTTGAACCTGACGACAGAGCAGTGGCAATTTGGACCGAACCTCGGCAAGGTCCCCAACCGCGGACTCGGCGAGCAAGACACCATTGACCTCGACGCCTTGGCGTATAACCAAACCGTCCAGGACGTGACCAACCCGTTGACTGGCAAGCCCGACAGGGTTGAGACCAACAAGACCAGCATCCATTTCGAACCTGGAGTTTTTCTCCGCGTCCCAGCCTCCAACTTTCATCTGGGCGAGATCGCACGACCCAGCATTGTTCGCATGGCGTCCATCCCCCACGGCACCACCATCAACGCTCAGGGGCTAGTCCCAGGCCCCCAGGACAAGACCGTTAGGCCCAACTTCGACCCTCTCGACACCACCCCCTTCAGTATGGGGCAGCCCTCACGCAAGGTTGAGGGTTTCTTCACATCGATGATTGCGGATAAGCCCAACGGTCTCCGGGTGCCCAGCGACCTCAAGCTCTTCAACAACAAAGAGCTGCCCGGAGAGAAAGGAAAGTTCGGCTCCGGTCGGATCACAACCGAAATCATCAAGAACCCGCACCTCGTCCTAGCCAAAGCCGTCGAGAACCAAACCATCCTCTCGACCACGACCTTCGAGCTCTCCACGGGAGTGGGCGGCGGCCGCGACCAAAGTACCAGCACTGCCAAGCTGAACGGCGGCGGCACCACCAACATCTCCTTCCTGCACGGCTTCCAAACCCCACCGCCTCCCAAGGACGACAAGAACCCAGGCAAAGTCGCCCCTAAGGTCAAGCCCAACCCCAAAACGGACAAGCTCCACATCACCACCCTCCCGGCCGACAAGTCGGGCTCGCCCAACGGCCACGCCGAGTCCGTGACCAACAGGTGGTGGATCGAAAAGGTGCAATACGACATCGTCGTCCCCCCGCTGCTAGAAGGCGAGACCGCCACGCTCTTCCCGAAGATGCCGACCGTGCCCGCCCTAGGTAGGGGTCCGGCGGGTGAGCCCTTGACGCAGCCGTCGACGGCGCCGACGCCAAAGTTTGCAGTCACGGCGCCCGCGGGAGGCCTGAAGAAGGAAACGAACATCAAGGTGGAGGGCATGCAGCTTCAGTATTCGCAGACGGTGAATCTGAACTTTGGACCGGAGGACGGCCCCATGCTCACTTGGCCGCATGTGAGTGTGGCGACGTTGGTGCCGGTGAACCCGCAACCGTGGCAGATGAAGTGAGTTCGGGACTTGGTGGTTTAGGTGTGTCGTGTGTCGTGATGCCGGTTATGTTTCTTGCCGTCGCGTGAACAGGACAGGACTTCGATGTTTGTTTCAATCTGTTTGTTTCAGTCTATTTGTTTCGGTCTCGTTCGGTTTGAGTTAGTACTAGCTACTTCCGAGGTAATAGCTTCAAATGGAACCCACTTTGCCATGATATGCTCGGTCGATTCACCTTTTTAGTCTGAGACTCGGTACCTGGCTCTCCATCTGATGCTAAGGTGTATCTCACTCATCATTCCCTCGTGTTGTTCAACCCGCACTCGTTTCATGAGCGATGAGTCGCTCATGTTGCAGGAGATTGACATGCAATATCCGATGTCCCGACAAAGACGACAAGTACAGCCACGAACGCAGCCGTGGCGCTAAAAATGTGCTGCACACTTGCGGACGTGATGATACTCAGAGAGAAGGAAAACAGGGCGGTAAACCCAGCAATGGCCCCAAGACGGCCTGGCATCGTCTGTATTGCATACAAAACAGCAATTCCGGCCACTGGAAGGAGAGAGGCGATGATCACAGACAACGTTTTGAGAACTCGGAATATTCCTTCGTCTGAATATCTGATGGTGTTTTGCGTGTAGCTCTCTGCCCCGGCTGCCTGTGTTGTGAATGTGAATATAACTGATACCCATAGTCACTTGTACGAGGTTGGTAACTCACGTGAATGTGTCTCCCTACGACATCGTGGTAGAGCTGAACTAGCGCGACTGTATATTTGTTTGTGAACTTGGCCTCGGCTGATGGTGGCGCGAGACTGGCAAGATCATCCATGTCTGGATTTCGCCAGATATTGCGGTCAGGGCCCTCGAGGAAGACATTCCCCATTGATGTCCTCCCCATCCAGTCACTTAAGGCCCTCACCTGTCCTGGAACCGGCCGACCGAGCTCGAGGGTCTGGCGGTGACGGACCAAAGCTTCTTCTGCGGTGCCTGTTAGCTGCGGTGCCGAAAAGATGCTAATTTCCAGAGCAATACACACGATACTCCTTCAACTTTTCCCTAATGGTGAGAAGGGTTTCGAGTTGAGTGGAATCGTTGCCTTCTAGTGCGTCTTCTTTGCCAGATCGCCTCAGCTTATTCCAACTGAGGGCGTAACGTTCGCGATCTTTGTGACCTGATTCCTTGTCCTCCTTCTGGTAAATACGCAAGTCTTCTTCGAGGGCTACGAGCTCTGCCTGTCTGAGCAATAGGTCCTGGGCGGACAAGGCTCCGAACTTGCGCAGAATTGCAGTCTCGGGAAAGGCGCCCATTAAGCTGTCCAGGGCGTCGTAGCCCTGGGCGGGCTTCAAAATCCCGCCTTGAAGCTCAAGGTCGTTCGATTCGTTACTCATTCTCTGGTGTTGGCGTAGGTGTTTTCAATCATTCCTTGATGGGTCATTCCTTGACGGATCGTCTTCTTCTGGTGTTTTTTGGGCCGTGTTGCGATAAGAGATGGTGTGGGAGTGCTTAGTCCCAATTTACATCTGCACTTTCCGTATCACTTTCTAGCGTGCGCCCGACTTCGTCGGCCCTCCCTGCCACGCCTCGCAATTAAATTGGGCCCCCAGAAATTGCTGCATGAGTTTAATGCCGCCATCGGCGGGCGGGCTGTTCCTTCCACAGATTGCATTCCTCACCCTCCCTCCCCATTCGATGCACTTGCGAGACCATACATTGACCTCAGACTAGCAACTGCACGCGAACTCGGGTTGCCACATCGGGAAGCTAAGGCCCACGTCACGCATCGAAAAAGCACTTTCAAGGGGTGCAAATCAATGACTGACGACGCAGAGCCTCGTCAAGCAGCAGCAAGTAGCCGACCTCGTATAATACCTGGGTGGGCCTGCATGGTTTGCGCCCTGAATTCCGAAGGCCAGGCTCGCTGTTTTGCTGAACAAGTTGCGCAGGCGTGGCCATCGCGTCACCCTGTCACAAACCCACCAGCAGATATCCCAGCATTCCATCGGAGCTCCCAAGGTAATGGTAGCCTCTACTTCACGGCGCCCTGGCGGCGTCACGATTGAAAGCCGACCGTCACATCACCGTGACCCGCCCCGCAACCAAGGCCCTGATTTCTACTACCCAGAGGACCCGCCATCCGCAGAATCGGAAAACTCTTTCGGCGACGCGCAACAATACCCATCATCCTCATCCACAGATTCTTTCTGCGCTCAACACGCTCAACCTCATGCCTTGCGTTCGGGCGAGTGGCAAGATGAATATGCCACCGAACAACACCATTACTCCCACCGCGGAGACGCAACGGCTCCGTATGATGCAGAATGTTATGATTCGGCCGCGAACGGTCGCCAAAGTCACATCGCTGACGATATCCCTTACTACTGCCAAGAACACAGTACCTCCGGGCCTCCGGATGACGACTATACCTTGTCCGGCAGGCCGCAGCGGGCAGGTTGGGCGGATCAGGGACATTCTGGCTATGCGTCCACTGCAACTTGGGACGATGATGTTGACAGTCTTGCCCAGGCATTGGGTGAGGTGGACGTCTCACCATATTCCGACGATCGCTGGCAAACTTGGCCTCAGGGAGTCCACGACCAGGACAGTCCTTACACGTACCCATCATATGCCGCCAGGCCTTCTAATAATACCCGAAAGGTGCACAGCGGCCGACGTTCCAATGAGCGACATGGGGGCAGCGCGCCATCCCGTCGGGCCGCATCCCAGGAGGTCGAGCTCAGTGGTGACGTCCTGGTTATAACCCTGAAAAGCGGCACGGGGCCTGGAGTCAATGCACGTGCTAGGGACGATCCGGTGAACGGTATGGGACATTTGGTCAGCCTAAACATGATACGTAAATTGGGGCTGGACAAGCGCGACCTTAAAGGGGAACCTCAAAAATGTTATCCTGTGGGAAGAGCCGGAAACAATCCTCTCATGACACTTGGCGTCGTGGAATTGCACTACCGCCGCGCATCCGACAAATACTACACCACAGCCCTGTTCCATGTCGTCAAGATAGTGCTGGTTGACTGCGATGTCCTTCTTGCGACCGGAAATTCTACAGGGAACTCGGTCATTGCTTTTGTTGGGGCGAAGAACCCCATCACTCCTGGCAAGTCCTCCCTCCCTTCTCCAATCCGCTGAGCTCCTTACACTGGCTGGGGTTCCCGTCAACCAACTAACCTTCACCTGGCTGGGTATAGAAGAAATTGAAGCGCAGGAGCGCGCGAGAGAAGAACAAGAGAGATACGCGATGATGGAAGCTTTAGAGAGGGAGGAGGAAAGGAGGAGAGAAATCGAAGAGAGGAGAGAAATGGAGCGGCAAAGGAGAGAAATGGAGCGGCAGAGGAGGGAAAGAGAGGCGCGAACAAGCTCAAGAAACCCGCATTCTTCAAGGAGATAATGTCATACCAAGTGAAGTGCGAGGCACCCGGACAATAACAATGAGGAGAGCTACACCCCGTGAGACTAAGGTAGATAGCACTGCAAATGCAAATAAATATCTCGACATGCAGTCTAAGAGGACACCGGCAGATACAAAGGACGGTATTCTTGCACCATCGGAATCAACTCTACTCCTACAGCCAGGCGGCCTACATCAAAGTGTCGTTTTGGCCTCGCGAAGCCGTGGCGATGTTCATATAATTTCAGCGGCCCCTCCCCCCACATACCGGCAGCATAGGTACCTACTTACCTCATGTAGCCGGCGTCGCATCTTCCCCGCGGAATCCGCTCAACTTTTGGTTACTACCTACCGAACCCAGGTATATAGCCGTCGCGGTAAGTGGGGCCGAATGGCCATGCTACAACTGTGAGTAGCCTTTGGAAGTGAATGTGATGAAAAGCCTCCAATCGGACCTTCAAGCTCCCCGGGGCAGTTGCACAGGTGCAATCGGCGTTGAATCTGGATGTGACTTTACTAGACGCTCTATTATATATAGAGCCCCCGTGCATTCTTACAAATAAGCAATGACTGGATAAAAGTTCGGTTTCTTCGACCGGGCTTCTCTACAATACCTCAAATGTCTCCCTTCATCGCAACACTGTTACTTCTCCTCTCTACATTCGATGGAATCCGCGCAGCCAAACCATCCCCTGGCTGCGGCAAGACCACCAACTTCGTCAGCGGCAACTACACCGCGACCATCAACGGAAAGCAACGCTGGTATCTTGTCAAAGTTCCCTCAAACTACAACACCACACACCCGCACCGACTAATCTTCACCTTCCACGGCCTCCTCGACAACGGTGCGACCGTCGCCAACGGCGAGAAGGCCTACCTGCCCTATTATGGCCTTCCACCCCTCGCCGACGACGGCACCGGCGCCATCTTCGTGTCTCCCACCGGACTCAACGCCGGCTGGGCCAACACCGGTGGGGAAGACATCTTATTCGTCGACGCCATGGTCAAGGCCGTTGAGGACAGTCTCTGCATCGACCAGAACCTGCGCTTCTCCACGGGATTCAGCTACGGCGGCGGAATGTCCTACGCCATTGCCTGTGCGCGCGCCAAGCAATTCCGCGCGGTCGCCGTGCTCTCGGGCGCCCTGCTTGGTGGCTGTTCGGGCGGGACGGATCCGATTGCATACTATGGCCAGCATGGACTGGGCGATCCGGTGCTTGCGATTGCGCAGGGCAGGCAGCTAAGGGATACGTTTGTGAAGAATAATGGGTGCACGGCGCAGACACCGCAGGAGCCGAAGGCGGGGCAGGGGACGATGGTCAAGACGGGTTATAAGGGCTGTAAGGAGGGGTATCCGGTGACTTGGATTGCGTTCGATGGGTCACATATTCAGACTCCGGCTCTGAAGGGTGCGAACCAGACGTTTGCTGCGGTGGAGACCTGGGAATTCTTCAAGCAGTTCAAATAGGGAGGAAGGTACGAATCTCTGCCTGTGGCAACGAGTCAATCTAAGATCCGCAAGTTCTCCCATTCGCACAACTTCCAGATGCTGGCGCTCATCCTCACTGTGGCTTGGTCATTTTGATCCCATATTACGAAACCAGTACTCCGAACATATCGTTTGGAGCCATCGTGGATAGCGAGGCCTCTCGCACCACACTCCCAGCACTGCAAATTGCATCGGCTCATTACGTCAGCGGTGCTCCTCCGCGAACACTACTGGAAGCGTAGTTCGTGTTCAGTGAAGCTATCGTGGCGCAATGAAAGCCTCCAGGGCTCCGAACAAGGCCTAGAAGCATGAGCTGGGGCCTATTGGGTTCGGCCGAGCTATGCTCGTGTCTAGCGGTCGAGAGGGAAGCCGCGCCAATACGCACTGAAGATGATCGGGATGTTTCTCGCAACCCTCCAGGATCAGCGCTCCTTCCCAGCCGTTTGGTACCTGAGGCATCAGTAAGGGATGCCCCACCAATTGTTGGCCGCTGATTGGCCAGCTCGCCAACACCCGCATCCGCTAAACCACAAACGTCTCTGGTTCCTGCATTACATGTCTGGTTCCTGCATCTAAAGCCGCGAGTCGAAGACAGTACCAAGGAATCATCTCTGGGGCAGTCAGAACAAAAATTGCAAAGCATAGGACAAGCCTCAGCGAGGCGGTGCTGCCACAACGCGCGTCCTGCACTGTCTTACATATGACTGGACAGCTCGCCAATGCTCCCTGTCACCAGCGGAGTGCTGACGTTGACCTGGGGCTCATCCACCATGTCGACCCGATGGCGATTGCTTCAAGTTAGCCGAAGAAAAGGCGCGGGGAGATGCGAGCGATGGGGCGAGTTGTGGATGTCGGCCACTGACACATAAAGTTCAGGCGCATTCTTCACTTTTATTCTTGGTTTCAGTCAAACCAGTCGTTGTGGTTTTTCACTGTCTCTTTTTCTTCAGCAACCTCTAAAATGCGACTTTTGGTCGCCATCCACCTCAGCCTTGCGGCTAGAGCTGTAGCGCAAAACTTTGTGCCAACGCCCAAAGACACCAAATCTGTTCCATCCAAGAACTACCCCGGCGCATCGATCTCATACAAGCAGACCGATTTTTGCGAAACAACTCCTGGCGTCAAATCGTTCAGCGGTTACGTCAACCTCCCAAGCACCCTCCTCGCCGACGTCCCCGCCAACTACAATGCCAGCCTCTTCTTTTGGTACTTCCAGGCGCGCAACGACGCAGCCAACGCGCCCCTATCCATCTACATCGGCGGTGGGCCGGGGTCGAGTGGGATGGACGACTCGAGCGGGTTCCCGTGCAAGGTGCAGCGCGATACCAACAGCACCGTGCTGAACAAGTTCTCGTGGAACGACAAAGTCAACATGCTGTACATTGACCAGCCTGTGTCGACCGGCTTTTCCTACTCCACGCTCGTCAACGGCATCCTCGACCTCATGGCGCCCGCCGGGTCCGAGGCGCAGTTCAAACCCATCGAGGATCCCACCAAATTCGTGCAGACGAACCTCACCACCATCGGCGCCACCCTCTCACTGCCCGACCCCAGTGCAATGGCGTTGACAACCATGCAAGCGGCGCGCACCATGTGGCATTTCGCCCAGGTCTGGTTCCAGGAGTTCCCCGAGCACAAGACGTCCCGCCCCGACATCAGCATCTGGACCGTGTCGTACGGCGGCTACTTTGCGCCTGCCATCTTCGCCCACTTCGCGCGCCAGAACGACCGCATCGCCAACGGCACCCTCAGCGACCCCAACGCAAAGCCGCTCACCCTCGGCGCCATCGGGCTGCAAAACGCATGCATTGACGCCGAGGCCCAGGGCAGCTTCTATCCCGAATTCGCCTACAACAACACCTACGGCATCCAGGCCTACTCTAAGGACATCTACGAGCAGGCTAGCCACAACTTCACCCGCCCCGGCGGCTGTCTCGACATGATCCACGCCTGCCGCG
>Ga0247770_1001973_pt1 | contig 13478 bp, 10 predicted proteins | sample UWRJL136409B6_FD_179943 | JGI IMG/M metagenome (GOLD analysis project Ga0247770, IMG submission 179943) | Plant litter microbial communities from Arlington Agricultural Research Station in Wisconsin, United States - UWRJ-L136-409B-6 | ecosystem: Environmental > Terrestrial > Plant litter >... | reverse complement strand
TGTTGGGGCGGTGTGCCGAGTGTAAGGGTATCAGGGTCGGCTGAGTCTATTGTTGCAGACCACAAAACTCCCAGCGGATCATCCCTCGCCATAGCCACGGCGGGACCGCAGGTCATCAGGCGTATGGCATGGCGTGAGTTGGATTTTTACGGTCTACGCCAGCGCGCAACGCCACAACTCCGGAACATCACATTGGACGACCGCAACTTATACGTGATAGAGGAAGAGCACCGCTGGGCTGACGGCCAACACAGTTCACTCAATCCTCCACGCGTGCACGTCGTCCGCTGCACCGGTATCCCTATTATCCCCAACCCGGAAGCCCACGGCAAACCCAATAGAGCCGCTCAGCCTTCTGATGATACCAGCCCTCGGCCGCATGACATCTTGACGATAGTAGACGGCCCTGTCTACGGGCCCGTCTGGGTTGACGAATGGTGAGTACTCAAAAGATATGGTTTCTTTTCGTTCTGCCCTCTTCCCTATTGTGTCGGGAGCCCGAGACAGCCGCTGCTCCTCGGACATGAAGAAAAGAAACATCCTAAAAAGAAGAATATTGGCTGATATCTACCGCAGCGGTGCCGACGGTGACATCACCATGTGCTTCTGCCGACGCCTATCAACTCCCACGAACACCACCGCCACGCCGTCCATAGCCTCCGACCTCTCTGAAAATACCACCACACCCTCCCACCCGCACAATACCCCTGCCGCCTGGCCATGGACACCCGGCCCGTCAGAGCGCTTTGCCCCGTGCTGGCGACACGAAGAATTCCCATATCTCACTGTCTCCGAAGTATTTGACGTCGACGCCGGCGTCAGAATCTCAGCACGCCATTGCTTCATGCTCGAGACATTATCAGTTCATGTGCAGCCTGGCATGATCTCCGTTAAGGGGGCCACACGGGCTGCAGATGACGATGACCCTCCAAGAAGCCGGAGGAAGAGCCTCGGAAATGCCGCGTCCGGGAAAAAGAAGAACGATTTGCAAGCTGCCGCTGCCTCGCGGAGCGGAGAGGTCCAGTTCTTTGACTCGATGTGGGGGGAACTGATGGCCAAGGGTCATATAGCGGGGGATGAGCGGTGGATTGTGGGAGAGGATGAGAAGGGGTTTGTTACCGTTGTACGGTTCTAGTTCTGAGGAGGTTTACCTACCCTCGCATTGTGAAACTCAAGCGTCCAGTGTATGTACATTGTATGATAATCGAAATACCCGCGTGTCCTGAACTTTATAACGTATGTCTCGCCCTCACACAAACAAATGTCTTGGAAACATGTTTCGCATTCCAAAGTATTACATACTCTCCGCCGCGGACCCCCCTGGTATCACACCTGCAAAACTTCAAATTCGGGAAATTAACATTACAAGCACTATCTTCAGTTGATTGACAACACTTCCGAGATTGAACGGATTTTAATTTCGAGCCAACGCTGCAACCGGCTAACAATACTACACAGATAACCTCACTAAAAAGCAGCTCCATGATCATGACGCGCCTGATGAATGCGTTGCCTCATACTATTCCCAAAAGAGAAAATAACCCCGTCGTTTTCATAGGATATCGTGTACAGCTGGTAAAATAAAATGCATGATTGACTCCATGGCGCCCATTTTTCGTCCGCCAGTAAAAAGGTAGGTATATACCCCCTAGCACGCATTTTGCACCCAGCATTTCCCAGACAAGCATTCGCTCTCTCCCTCTCTGGGTTGGCGCTGCCTTATAGCACTCTGATCTCAACTCTTTTTCCCAACATAGTTCCCAACATGACAATGTTACGCGGCCGTTTCCGGCACTTGCAAAAACCTATCGTAGTATGTGTCAAGCCACTTGGCCGCTTCCTCACCGGCATCATCAACACTTGAGTCCCACCGCCCGATAGAGCCAACATAACCGTCAGGACGAACGTTGACGATGGCCACCTCGCCCGGCCCGAGGCTACCGAGCCATTTGTTAGTGCACAGCGATCCGCGTGTGTCTTGCTCGGGGATGTCGTCGAGATAAAAGGTCCAGCGACTGTCCTGTAGCAAGGGCGGTAGGTCTGTGACCTCAATATCACTTTTAGGCATAGTAGCTGAGAACGGTTAGCATTGGCCATCGCAAACTTCATGGTAGAACTCACTAATTAAACCAAATGTAAAGAGATGGCTGACAGCCGTGTAGCGTTCTGGACGGAGATATATATCCTCCGGAATGGGAAGACGGGGCTGCTTGGCGTACGAGACAGCCGCCGCGGCGGACAGCTGGCTGACGAGCGAACCGCCCGAGGCGATCGCGTCACAGAACGTGTCGAGGAAGATGCGTGACTGGTGCACATCCCACATCAACAGGTAGATGCGGAACTGGCCCATCATCGGAATATCCAGCTGAATATCGACAGGATTGGAGTCCACATATCGGGTGACCTTGGCTGGGGGGAGCAGACATCCTGGCTTGGCCTCCCCCATAACCCAGGATTGCGACTCCACCATATTGATAGCATTCTCGCCGTATTCGGCGCCTATGCCAGAGATAAAACGGATGTTTGTCTTAAAATTCTCAGAAAGAGCCATCGCGTCGCCTTCAGCGATTTGGTTGGCATGCTCATAATCGAAGTTGACCAGATCCAAGGCAATCTTCCTCCTTTCCCCTTCGTAACTCTCAAGTAGCGCTTGTTTTGCGAGGCCACGCACACTGAGGTTGAGCTTCCATGCGATATTCCAAGCATCGTGCATCGACGTGTTCATGCCCTGTGCGGCCTTGGGCGAGTGTGTGTGGCTGGCATCTCCTGCGAGGAAAGCTCGCACATGGTTGTCGCAAAAGCGGCTTGCGACACGCTGGCCAATCTGGTAACGTCCAAACCATTCGATATACTTCCACCCAACACGGAATGGGGCCATAATGTCCTTGGCGCGTTGCATGACAAACTCCTGGCCGAGCTGGTCACCCTTCGGCCCAGTCTTCAGCTCGATGTAGAACCTGGTCATGTTGCGCTCTCGGGGAATGATGAGGATGGAACCATATTCTTGCGAATACACGAGGGTTTTCGACCAAATATCCGGGAAATCGGTGTCCAGCTCTCCATCGAGAACGCCCCATACAGACGGTTGAGAAACGCCGACCGGCCGCGCCTCCGGGATGCTTTTACGCACCTTGGAGTGTGCACCATCACCTATAAGCGGTCAGTTGGGCGGTTTCGATCAAGGTGTGCAAGTTTGGGGTACCCACAGCCGACGAGGTACTGGGCCAGGATCGACTTCCGTTCCTGGTTGACGTTTGTCCGACAGTTGATCTGGAGCGGCGCGCCTTTATTGTCACAGACACTGTACGAGTCGAAGGCGGTATTCCTCCGCACTTCAACCTTCCTCTTCTTCAAGTCTTCGATAAAAAGACTCTCTACCATACCCTGGTGCACAAGCAAAATGTAAGGATCGAGCACGTCGATAACGGGCGGATAATGCACTTCGCGGCCGAGGCGGTGGAGGGGCTCGTCGACGGTACTGCGCCAGAAGGCAATGTCGTAGACTCGGACACCGCGCTGGAGCAGCGGGTCAGCCAATCTCATCTGGCGGAACGTTTCGATCGTCTTGGGCTGCAGGCCGTCCGCTCTATTTCCAATCTGTCAGACAACAACAATTGCGCGCGTCCTCGCACACTGCACGACTTGCCTTCCTACGGGCGTTTGATCCGCCCTGTCGTCTACAACCTCGACATTAACGCCAAAGCGACCCAGGTTGCACCCCAACATTAGGCCGGCCGGTCCCGCGCCCACCACGCAGACCTGGCATTCTATCGCGGCCTCGGGCATGCTTCGGAGCAGCGTGAGGCGGTCGGCGCACTCGGTGTTTTGCATGGGCGCTTCGCTGAGCTGGTCCGACATGGGCTTCTCAAGAACCGCGGGAGCCATCTTGGAGGAGGTGCCGGGGAAATAAGGCCTCTGGAAGGGTCGGACGAAACGTTGATGAAAATGGCGGGATACTGACCACACAGCGGGGCGTGCGCTGCGGGTGGTGATCAAGGGGCCTCTTTTTCTTTTTTGGAAGGTTTGCGCTGCCAAAGGCAACAGCTTGACACTTGACAACAACAGAGGCACACCCAATTGCAACCCAGAGGGCGTCGGCCTCGCGTCGTGGAGATGCACAAACTCCTGTTCCTGAATTTGACGCTGACCAAGCTAACTGTGGGGGTTTTAGTGGTGATGTCGGTCGGGCACGGCACCAACCGCGGTGGCAGTGGATTTGTCGGCTGCAAGCGGGTTTTGGGGGTGTGGGGCAACCTTGTTGAAGCAGGAAGCTTTCTTCTCCGAGCCGGGACACTTGTTCTTACGCAACCAGTCCACGATGCTATGGATCCCAACGAAGCTGAATGAAAGGGAGACAAGTTCGGCGGAAGGCGCGGGGGATATGCATCGCGAAAGAGGGCTTTTGGGATCGAGCAGAAAGAAGGTCGCGGTGTTGAGGTGGTGGGGGATGGCAACAGCGGGTACATGCGATATCGCGAACCCCTCGACATGTTGGGTGGGCTGATTCAATGCGGAGGATGATCTGATCTCGCCGCACTGGCGGGAGGCGCCTCCACATCTGCGCCCAGTGCGCGGCGCCCCATTGGCTGTACGCCTTTGTCAAACGGTGTCTAGACCCCTGGGCAGAAGACGTCAGGTCAGCTTGGCCGCTGTGGATCCTTCGAGCCGGCGCCACCAACGCCTCGACGCTGGGATCTTGCTTCCAAGGAGATGCATCCATTTCGGCGCCCTGTGATCCAGCAGCACTGCTGTGATCTGAAGCCCCGGATGCTGTGTGATCGTTCTCGAGACAACAACGGCATTCAACCACGACGCGCCAAGGGACTGCAACCGCGTCTCTGGTCGCCTGTTCAGGTGAGTCTGCGATGGCATTTCTTTGATCTGCATCTTCGCTCCCCCTGGGATGTCTGCGGCCCCCAATTCCTGCTCCAAATGAGGAAGTCCTCATTTATGTGGCGGTCTGAGATGGCCCTATGCGGGTTGGATTCCTTCTTCTTACGCATGTTTTCCCGAGTTTATGGTTCGATGCGCCGCCCATGACCTTCCGCCCGAGCGTTTCTCTTGGTTGCATTCCAGAGCCTCGGACTTGAAGATGACATAATCATGTCGACCTCAACACATCCACCTGCCTTCAATCACTTCTTCTAATTCACCCTGCAATAAGGAGTTGGTTTGCAAAAGCAATAATGTATTGATGGGTATCTCCTCCAAACGCCATAACTGGAAAAAAAAAAGCAAGACAAGAAAATTCAGGCTCTGAGATGTCAATCAAGACCAGCACATCCAGTGATAGTGATGGTCAGAATGTTATCATCCCTTCTGCCTCTCTCCCTCCCTCTCTCCTCCTCCTCCCAAACTCCAACCCATATCACAAATACTCCATCAAAAAGGATGCCCAAGTTTAAAATGATGTTGTATCATTTCAAACCTTCCGAAATCCCACAAACCCCCTGAAATGAGGAAGCCTTCTGAACCTATAGCTTTCTCAAGGATTATGAGATAGCGCTACTCATGTTTTGTTGTATTGTTGTTCAGGACTGGAGTTTCTTTTGCTTTTTTTGCTTGCTTCAGAGACAGAGGTGAGATGAAGGGCAGTCTGTTTGGCTCAGGTTAGTTTGAAGTCAAACAACACTCAACACTACAATGTCAGCTTACCTTTTCAGATTGGAAGCATTTACTGCTTTTGAGGAAAAATCACCTTCATTTCTGAAGGTTTGGTCTTTCGGGCATTCTTCAGGACTTGGGTATCCTCCTTTTCAGCTTTTCTCTGCTGCTGAGGGGCCAAAAAGCTCCCATAAGAAGAGTTGTTGAAGCCTTCACCACTCTCAATAATGAATGGGCTATCAAAATGAGGGTTCTCATCGTGAAGGCCAGTCAAATGGTCATCCATTTGATGGTCCAGGGTGTGGAGAGCAGAGAGAAGGATATTTGCCATATTGAGGCTTCAGACTCAGACTCCTGAACCCTTCAAAGGTGGAAGATAAGGAGGATATTGATCAAAAGGACTCCAAGCTAAACCTGATGGTTGCTGCGGCGATGTTGATGCCAAAAGCAAAAGTAAGCATTTGGCCCTGCCGGTACCAGTTTTATATCCATTCCTTGAAGGGATTCCATCCCAAGTCACTAGCAAGTTCTGAGTGACTCCAACCTCACAAGTCATTGAGTTCTATTCACCAAATACTCCTATTGTGCTCTGATGTACCTTCCAATCAGACGGACTTTCAGATGGAATTTAGCTAGCATTTCCACCATCTTTTTCAGGTTCTAATGATTCTGTTGAGATAACCTCTCAAGAAGAAACGTCTGATCTTATAATACGTCAGATACCTGGTTTCCAGTCACTTGAACAACATCTTGTTGCCCTATTTGTTTAATGACAACCTATTCACACACTCTACGCGATTAGGGGCTATTTTATTGTTGTTACACCTATCCGTCGGACTTTAGCTTCTCGTACACGTCAGACTCATTCACTCCCAGCCTTCTGCAACAGCTTATCTCTGAGTCATACACAGGAGGTGGTTTGGATTTGCAGAGTGAATTAAAAAAGCTTCATATGTTGGGACGATTTTTGATATGAGCGGTCAGGGTGCAAGCTGGGGAATGTGGTGGCGTACCTGCATTTCTCGGCCACTCCCGCTTCGCGTGTTCTTGGGGCGCGTGACTTTTGAGCCGTGTTTCGGGGCCGCGAATCTGAGGGTAGATTCGCGAGGCCTGGGTTTGATTCGGGTGCGAGGCGGGCCGCGATATCTGGGTGTTGGCGGTGAAGGGAACTCGGCCTGCGACTACGTATGATGCAGGCTGACCACGAACCGGACTGGATGCTGTGTCTGGGCTGTCGGCTATGAAGACTATCGAGTATGAGGCATCGCTAACCGTGAGGAGGTACCGGTCGCAGAGAGCCACTCGGCCGATGACAAGTGGTTTGTCATCGAGGCCCGCTTGACATGCTGTCTCATCGCCGGCTCTCGGGCCTGCTAGACAAACAAACAATCGGTGAGACGAGGCTACACACAGCGAAGATGCGTCATAGTGACCTCATGGATCGCGGAGCGAATTCGAAGAAAGCCAAAGGCTCGCCCCTGGTAAATTACAGGGTGATCGAGCCCGGCGGGCTACAGGTTGGTGTTCCTCTAGCTGCTTGCCAAGTCCCAACGAAGTTCATGCCTACTTATAGCTGGGTCTGCATCACTGGCCTATTTGTGTAGCGAATATCCAAAACACCCGTTAGTGTACTTTGGTGGCACAACTACGCTGGTCCGAGAGTCGCAACCGCGGCGAGTACCTACCTATTCTATGCCTTGGAGGTGTCACTGACCTGGACGGGCTGACACTGGCTTGGACGACTGGCACGGTAAGCTCGCTCGAATCTAGATAGCTGGGTCTGTCAGAGGGATCTGCGCATTCGAGATACTCGCAGCGGAATATTCACGGTCTTGGAGAACATCATCGACTCTCTAGATGTTCAGGTTTAGCGAACGGGAGGAGAAGTGCGCGATCTTGGCCATTCGCCGCCAGTCTTCAGTGACGACCTTGACGTTGTCTCAAGTTCATATTAGGCAAATAATACCAGAGAGTGCGGAAAACACGAAGCAGCGCCAGGAACTACGTTGTGGAGCCGCGACGAAACACCGCACAGAATCCACCATGTGCGGACACCCCATACATACCCGTATATATGTATAAATATAGCTACCAATTTCGTCCGAACTCTCGCACCCGAATCAACCACATCTTCTTTCCAGTCGGCAGCACAGTCGGCAGTGTACCGGCACGGCGTTGTAGATACCCACCAACGCCTCCCCGTCCAAGCCCGATACCCATGACATCTCGGCCAGTTGCGCCTACAAAACATGCGGGAACAATGTCAAGCTTTTCCAGAATACCTATGCCGGGTTTGCGCAATTTCAACCACCTTGAGCACACCGACATATTTTTCGTCTGGTTGATTTCAGTCGGTCAGTCAGTTGCATCCAGTTCGAAATCAACCTTTCAACTGAACATCTAAGCGATCACCAAGCGGGCCAGATTGAGCTTCAAAGCAAAAGGCTACCTGCACGTATGGGTGAGGCACCAGCCCGGTCTTTGGTCATCGAGAATAGCACGCCACAAGCGCTCGCTCAATCACTTCCTCATGAATGCAACCGCAAGCGACAATCATTTCCTGCATTAAACACAGGACACCAGTGAACCGAGGCATTCAGCTACCTTAGGCAGGTACGCAACTGCCACAACCAGACAGACAGACATTTCCCTTACGACGTGCGTAGGTGGGTATACAACTTGCTGAACTCGCTTCCCATCAACAGCCAGGAAGGTATCAACCTTCCCCCCGCCCTCTCTTGCTAATTTGATTACATGGAACATAACAAAGGGTAAAGGTTGCTCAAACCAAAACCGTACTCGCCCCAACACCCCCCTCCTTTGCCTCCTTCTCCGCCTTATCCTCATAAAACTTGTCGGTATCCTCGACGACCTTCCTCCCGGCAAACTTCTCCATAATCTTAACATTCTTCATTCTCAACCTCGTCTGATACCACGCCGGCATGGCGGCAAGGCTCGGCAGCATATTCCCCATGGCGGGGCAGATGACCTGGCCACTGCGCCCGGTCAACACCTGTTTTACAATCGCCTCGGCAACGGTCTCCGGTTCCAGCGCGGGCATGATGAAGGGCGTCTCGTTGTGGTACCCCGTGAAGAGGGGCGTCTTTGTGTAGCCCTGGTTGACGACCACGGTGCGGACCTTGTTTGCGCCGTAGCGGGTAGGGAGTTCGGCGGACAGGCCCTCGTGGAAGGCGTAGGCGGCGGCCTTGGAGGCGGCGTAGTCGACCATGCTCGGGACGGTGACCCAGGCGGCCACGGATGCGACGGTGACGATCATGCCGTGGTTGTTCTTGCACATGTCGGGGAGGAACTCCTTGGTGGTCCAGTAGTGGGCGAAGGAGTTGACGTCGAAGGTGAAGCGGATGTCGCGCTCGGAGGAGTCGAGGATAGACTTGCCGATGACGACGCCGGCGTTGTTGATGAGGATGGTGGGGTTGCCGACCTTGGCGCGGATTTCGGCCGCCACCGCGGCGATGGTCTTGGGGGAGGTGATGTCGCACTTGAAGTAGTGGACGTTGGAGGCGGCCGTGAAGGCCAGGGGCTGGATGTCGAGGACCACGACGGTGATGCCGCGCTCCGAGAGGAGCTGGACGATGTGGCCGCCGATGCCGCCGGCGCCACCGGTGATGAGGACGATCTCCTTGGACCAGTTGTACTTGTCGGTAGTCCAGTTGTTCATGACTTTGTCGGAGAACCAGTTGTTGAGCAGCCGGAGCGTGCCGACGGCCAGGAGAGCCTTGAGCCGGTAGAAGGCCGCGGGGTGGAGGATCGAGAGGTCCTCGCCGCGCTTGGTGAAGCGCGCCAGAAGGATGAGCGGGAGGACCAGCCCTGGGTTGAGGGCTGTGTTGCGGATGATCTTGAGAACCGTGTCCATCTTGAAGCCCTCGCGGGGGAGGAAGCTATTGTGCATCGGCATCTTGGCTGTCGCTTCACTCGGCTGTGGGTGTATCTTGTTTATGACTGGTATGTGTGAGGTGTCCAAAGATTGAAACAGAAGCCAAGTGAGTAGGTATTGAAATAAAATATCCAAGAGAAAGAAAGGCCTATGACACAGTGGAATCTCTGGAAATGATGTAGTTTCATTCTCCTGATAAGCTAGACCTCTGCCAAGGCATTCCCACCCCCTTCACCCCTTCCCCGCATCGAAGCGACATTCATGTGGTAGTGAAGCCGAGGCAGATGCTAGATGCGGCTGATTGTGTGAGGGGAGTGTTGGGGAAACCTGGGGTACGGGGAAGCTCCTTCGGGTGTGATATCCAGACCTGCCGACCATCTTGGCGCGTCTTGGCATCCCGTCGTCATCGCATCATTCCCATGTCAACGACTCGACACAGCTCAACAAACATGTGAGAAATATTCATGTTTGCTCGAATTACAAACAACCCAAACACAGCGATGGAGGTGGCGATGAGTGCTACCAGGGCCTGGACGCAAACAAATAAAGAAAATAAACGAAAAAGACACGAAACCGAAAAATGGCGACATCGCCAACGGAGCAATTGGCCAGAAATCTCCAAAACTACCTAACTAGTAGGGCAAGCCTGAGGACAGACCGTGGCGGTAGTCAACTCGATAATTTCAGCGAATACAATGAGGAGAAAATAGCTGCATATGTTCCAATAACTGGTAATTGAAAGGGTCCCCGGTGGTCCTGGTAGCGAGCCGCTGCTATACCAACTCGCGGTTGGAGGATAACAGCCCGTGGGGCTATAGTTGAAGGGGTAGTTGCAATTATTGATACTTCTGTTGTCGTAGTTGTCGCGGTTGTTATCGATGTATCTGTAGTCGTTGTTACTGACGTGTCTGTTGCCGTGGTTGTGGTTGTTGATACTTCTGTTGTTGTGGCTGTTGCTGTCTCCGTGGTTGCAGCTGTGGCAGTTGTTGTTGCTGTATCCGTAACTGTCGCAGTATCAGTGGTCGTCACTGTGTCTGTCATTGTCGCTGTTTCCGTCGTCGTAGCTGTGCTGGTTGCAGTGTCGGTGGTTGTGAGTGTGTCGGTAGCGGTAGCTGTAATAGGGAGCGTCGATGTGGTGATAGTTGTTGAAGTGGTGACACAAGTCGATGGGCAAGGCTTTGTCTTGCAAGCTGAACAGCGATGGTGATTCTCGATGTAGTGTTTCCGCTTCTTGCATTTACCGTGACGGTCTCCTTTGACACAGAGACCCCGCTTGCGGAAAGAGACACGAGTCCCTGGAGGCGAGTCTCTTGGCTTCGCTTCACCCGAGAAAGGAATGTTGAGGCCCAGGCCACGACCGACTCCATTGGGACAGATGCCCTCGAGCAGCTCTACTAAGGGAGTAAGAGGAGACACCCTAAGAATCTCGCCGAAAGGCAATTTGCACAGGAAATTGCCGTGCTGTCCCGTTGGTTCACAATCAATGCTGGGGGCGTTTTCAAGATCCGGGTTATCGTCCTCATCGCTGCTCACCAGACCCAACGTCGCCAACACTCCATCCACGTATAAGGCAGGGGCCTAACATGACAACAACATGGCAGAGGCAGCATGTGCTCTAGTACATACCTTCGTAACTGTACATCGACCTTACAAGTACAACATATAACCCCCCATCCCAATTTGAAGAACTCACTATGCGGAATATCCCTCGCCCAAACACATCGTTAATCCAACCTCCAACCAAGCCCTCTAACCTCGCCTCCCCTCCCCTCCCCACCCCCAACAACCCCCCTCAACACTCCCCTCAATCCAACCAGCTCAATACTCACCGCCTCCCTACTCCTCAACGACAACACCGCCGCCCTCTGCGCAACATCTACCAACTCCTCGACCCTCCCACCCTGCGCCAGCCCCGCAACCGTGACCCCCAGAAACGTATCCCCCACGCCATTAACACTAACCACATCCTCGACCCTCTCCACGGCCGGAAACAACCTCATATAAATGCCGCCCACATACGGATGATCGTTCTCCGCCCTCACAAGAATATGCTTCGCCTCCTGCGGGTCCTTCAATTTCGGATCATCCCTACCCAGCATCATCGTCAGCAGCGCGCCGTTTGCGCCCATCTTGGTGATAATGGTCGGGATGTACGGCAGCAGCTGGACCGTCTGCACGGGGATCCCCTGGTCGGTAAGCTCCATGTTGGTGAGCCTCACGAAGCGCTCCCGTGCGCCGCGCATGCCGAAGGAGTCGATGACGTCGAACCACCCGGGGTACTCGAGGTATTCGTTCTTCGCAGCGGCGGCATACATCGCCGCGAGCTCAAACTGGTTCGGGGTGGCGAGGTCGATGCTTGCGTTTGGGTAGATTCCCAGCTTGGGAGGGGAGTCTCTTTCCGGGGGGGAGAAGAGGCGCTCTGATTTCGCGGCGGAGACGGGTTCAAAGGCGGTTTTGGCGCCGTGGCGGCGGCCGGATTTGATCCATGCGTGGATGTCGGGGGCGGCCCAGTTGCCGTCGACGACGAGCCACTTTGGGCGGGCGGCGGCGACGGCGGAGTCCCAGTAGGTGGGGAAGGAGTGCTGGGAGAAGATGGCCATGTCGGCCATGGCGAGAACGAGGTTTTTCTGGGCGTCGTTGACTGCTACGTATTGTGCTGTTCGGGTAGAGGGGTACTCGTGGCCGAGTTGGCGGATGTATGATGGGTCGAGGCCCGAGGCGGCAACGGAAGAGAGAATGGTTGCGCCAGCACTAAGGCGGTATTAGATGGGACTTATCACAAACAGAAGGAAGGATAAAACCTACATGTCATCGCCAACCATGCTGCACAGTCTCACCCTACCCTCCTCGCTGACTTTGTGTGCCGCGAGAGCGACATTGTGACCGACGCCTCCAACAGACTGGTTGATGCAAGATGGGTTGGAGGTGTGAAGGGCCGGCGAGACAGCCTTTGTGCCTCCCGCCGTGACACCGCCCGAATAGTCACAGCTCAAATCAAGGGCCACAGAGCCTGCCACGAGAACATCCACTGGGTGTTCGGTCTGCTTTCAGTTAGTTTCAACTACTCGGAAATAGAAATCAAATCACATTGCGCTGTTTACCTCGTCTTTCAGTTTAGGTTCCTCTGCGAGTCCTTTCTGAATCGATATATTCGCAGGAACCTGTATGCTGTGACTATCCCAGCATCAGCATCCTTGCTCCGGCCTCCCCAGCTGAGACCATCTTACACGCTCTCCGGTTGGACCGCACCACCGAGCATCTTAGATAGCTCAACCGCCACCTTCGCGGCCCGCTCAACATTCGCCTGCACCAAGAACTTGTTGGACGTTACGCTCCGTCCCTCTGTCAGCTCCCTTATCCTCTTCAGAATATACGGCGTATTCTGATGTCCCGAGAACCCCTGCTCGTCAGCCTCACGGACCGCAACATCAATGACAGCCTCCATATCCGCTCTAGAGATAGCATACTCTTCTGGAATAGGATTCGCAAACAACAACCCGGACTCAATCTCGAGCTGCTCCTGTGACAAGATCATCGCCGCCGCCTGCTGCTCATCCTGCACCACAAACGGACTCTTCGACCCACTGTCACGGGCCCAGAAGGCAGGGAAGTCAACATCCCCCTGCCGGCCATCCGCAAAGGTTGACACCGTCGCCCCCTGAGTCTCGAGAAACTCAAGCGTCCGCGGGATGTCCAGGAACCCCTTGCAGCCGGCGCTGATGACAGCCACGCGCGTCCTCCCCATCTCGGTCAGGTCGGCCGAGATGTCCAGCGAGTTCTCCCCGCCGCGATGCACGCCGCCGAGCCCGCCGGTGCCAAACACGCGGATCCCCGCCAGTCGCGCAAGCACCATGGTGCCTGCGATGGTTGTGCCGCCGTGGATCTTGGATCCTGATTTGCCCTGTGTTATACTTAGCCATCGGATCATCATCACATCACGTCGTCCCCTCTCCCGCTCGGGCGATCACTCCCCCCCCCC
>Ga0247770_1001970_pt1 | contig 13488 bp, 4 predicted proteins | sample UWRJL136409B6_FD_179943 | JGI IMG/M metagenome (GOLD analysis project Ga0247770, IMG submission 179943) | Plant litter microbial communities from Arlington Agricultural Research Station in Wisconsin, United States - UWRJ-L136-409B-6 | ecosystem: Environmental > Terrestrial > Plant litter >... | reverse complement strand
GCCGTCAAGTTGGTACTCGGCATGTGTCCCGGTGCCGCGTTTCTGCCATTGGCGCCGCCGGGCCGCGCATGGGCGGACACGCTGTTGCTGTGCTTCTCCGTCCTGGACCATGGTTAGACGGCGGGAACTTTTTTTTTTTTGGCTGAGGCACGCACGGGGTGGATGCATGCCCATCCGCTGGAGTGTTGGCCCTACCAGACATGGCCCTCCCCGCCTTGGCCCCCGACACCACCGTCACCGGGCTGCCCATGGTGGCCGCTGATTCCTCCTGCGCCGCCACGGACGTCGAAGAGGAGCGGCATGAGGAGATCGGCGTCTTCGTCGTGCACGGTGACAAAGACATGGCCACCCGCGGCGCCGTCAGCACCGCTCGAGCCGTACCCACCACTTTTCCCCGACGAACCGCCAGTCAGCAGGCGGCACGTTGCATCGTTCGTCGGAGAGAGGAGCCTTACTTTCCGCCCGGAGCACCATCCTCGCCATCTTCGCCGTTGCGGTGTCTGGTGGCATCCCGCCCGTCGCGCCCGCGGCCACCGGCCTGGCCGTCTTCGCCCCTGCCCCCCGCGCCGCCGTCGCCTCCCTTGGCCGCCAAGAGAAGCTTCTCCTCGCGGGAGATCTTCCACTTCTGTCCGGTGTGGGCGCCCTCGCCCACGACCTGGGCGACGCCTGGCTCGTCTGCCGAATAGGCCAGCCGGATGCGGATATCCGAGCCCGGCGCGCCGTGGGTCGGCGTGCCCGCTGACCGTCCATGCAGACCTGCTTGTCCCACGGGCGCTGATGATCACCTCCATGTCAGCTGGGGCTGCCCGAAAAGGACGGCTGGTGCCGATAGTCTCGCGGGTGGGGTGGTTGGTACCTTCTGCTGGCCGCTTGTCCCAAAATTCGGGTGCGGGCTGTCCGTTGCGACCGCTGGTGTCAATCGGCTTGATCTCGCGGGCGTCCATGGCGAGCCAGAGGAGTTTCTCAATAGCAGAGATGCTGTTGTCTGGCGAAAAGAGAGAGAGAGGGACACTCCGCCGCATAAGGTTTCTCGACACCACATCCAAGGTTATCTGTTCCGAGCACTTGCATCAGCCGCGGCCGTAATATGTAAACCCCCTCCCCCCCGATTTCCACATCCTGCAAGCCCAAAAAAAAAAGTTCGGTGCCAAGCTTATATTCATAATCTCGTTTTCGCTAGTTGACCGAGACAGGCAAGAGGCGTTGATAAAGCTTGCGTTCACTATTTGAAAGGCGCACGCCCCCCAGGAGCGCCAAGGGCGCTAACTGGCACCCGCATGAGGCCAGGGGCTCAGAGCCTCGTCGAGCTGCCAAACAAACGCGTTCTTCCCCCTCGTCTTTGTGTCTCCACACTTCAGCGCAGCAGTGTAGGGCCCCCCCCCCTCCGAGTCCAACGCTGCCCGAGGAGCTCGTGAGAAGGCGACATCGTCCAACTCCAGCCAGCGACGCGACCACAGCGAGCAACACAGCGAGCAACACAGCGAGCAACACAGCAGCCCACGATGCCGATTCGCAACACCATCAAGAAGGGCGAGGCGCCGCTTTCCGATGCGAGAGCGCCCACGGGCAGCTACTCGCTCCAGATGGCACGCCCCACGGCCTACCAGCCCATCCGGCCCACCGTCGCAGCGGCACCGCTCTTTTCGCAGGACGGCATCCCCATCATCAGCACGCGCGACCTGGGCTACTTCTTCGGCCTCGCCGCGTCGCTCTACGACCAGGGTGGCGACGCAGACGGCCCCGGCAGGCCCAGCCAGGGCAGCAGCAGCAGCAGCAATGGTGGTGGGACGTGGGATTGGTCTGGTCTGACGAGCCGACCCGCCGCACCGGCTACGGAGGCGCCGCCCGCGTACGGCGCCGGCCCGAGGCCACACGGCACCAGTGAGCTCGACGCTGCGGCGATCCTCGTCCTGTGGCTGTTCCGTCAGACGCGCACCGACATCCTGCCCGTCGCGGAGCGGTTCCACCTCGGCGCGGCCGACCGCCAGCCGCTCTACTCGCTCACGGCGCAGCCTAGCATCCGGTCGGCAACCGAGTTCAACGAGCTCGCCATCGCGCGCCGCGATCCCGTGGGCGGGGCGTGGCACGCTGCGTGCACCGCCGACATCGAGCCGGCGCTAGAGCTCGTCAAACCCGGCCGCTGGACCGTGGCGACGCTGGTGCTCGACGCCATGCCCGCGTGGAAGAAGGTCGTCTCGGGCCGGGTGGTCCAGGAGACGGTGGACTCGGTCGGGCGCCGCGGCAGCAAGCTGAGCCTGGCGTGGGGCGACAGGGCGACGCTCGGGCGTCTGGGGGAGGCGTACGGCCTGTGGTGGAGCGACGGGAGCGAGCAGGGCGCCGCCGAGGCCTTTTACGTGACCGAGGGCTGGCGCGGGTTCGGGACCCAGGGCGTCGTGCGCGTCAAACCGGCCGTGAGGGACACGAGCGGGGCCTACCAAGACCCGCGAAACTGCCCGGCCGACCTGGCCGTCGTCTACTTCTTCGCCGACCCCAGGACCCCGCCCAAGTTCGTCTGCAGCCGTGTCGAGGCCCAGGTGCGGCTCGACGTCCTCATGGCTGGCCTGATGGTCGTCATGGTGGTGGAGACGAGAAAGGCGGCCGTCGTCAAGGAGTACGGCTCCCTGCCGGCATACGATTCGGCGGCGCACTGGCGGTCTCCATTGGTCGAGCGGGGCCCGGACTACAACGAGGCGTACATGGACTGACTGACTGGCTGACTTCCTGACACCCCGGTGGTCGAGGCGCAATGGGAAACAATCACGGCAAGGATATGACGGGGGAACATGATGAACTTAATAAACTTGGAGACCTTCTACAACTTATGTAACTGTGACCTAGAACTGATATCGCCTCGACCGACTACAAGCAGCATTGTCCCTTTGATGCAGCGAAGTTGCTGATGGTGAGATTGCCCAGTTTGGTACCAGATTGGTGGAATCTGAGCAGAGCTCCGAAGGTCGCTTCATAAAATAGGGAACATCAAATGCTAGGGAATCTTTCAAACGCTGTAGAAGCCCCGAGGGAGCTCCAAATAAAAATGCCAGCGCCTCCGATGATATTGCATGAGGGCTGGTTTTTAAAACAGTAAATGTAACGTAGTTTTAATATACGATTAAAGAAAGAGTTTCTTATATAAACACAGAATCTACATATAGGCCTGAACCTTTTAAGAACATCTCCTTTCTCCTCGGCGTTTTATTGTCATGACCGACATTGGGCCGCGGGTGCCTGGGGCGCCCACGGTGAACCAATCGTTAGGGACAGGCTGCGCGAGCCCTGTCCAACCAATTAAGAATGGCCCAGGTCCCGAGGTACAGACCGAGACTCGGGACCATGAGTAGAAGCGGAAAGGAGAGGGAATAGGAGGAGGAGCCGACGAAACTTAAAATATTAATACAATCCCTGTCCAAAAGTCTGTGTGCACAGGCCACCCCACAAACAAATCTCGCGACGCGTCGCGACCACCCTTTTTTTTCTACCACCCACAATTATCCGCCATGGCACTCAATTCCAGAGCCTTTGGCACTGAAATAACCGGAAATCGCGGCCCTAACCAGGAACTATCAAAGGAAGCTCGTTCGTCTATTATCTCAGCTGTATTAGCCGGCACACTAAAGGCTGAAATCGCACACAATCATTACGTCCACTGTAACACTATTACCAGGACCTTAAAACGCGTGTAACACTACCACACCTTAGATTCTCTACTTAAAAGTGGCTGCCTTATGAAATTTAGCACTGTAAATAAGCGTAAGGTTATTCGTTATATCCGTTAGGATCTGAAAATCAAGTGGAAATCACTTCACTGTCTTATACACTAAGATGGTGTTAACATCTCTTTCAGCACTCTTTAACGTGTTATTCAGGCTTCTAGGTTAGGCCATTAGCGTTCTACAGAACGGCTAAAGCTCTCTGAGTATCGTATATACTGTCGATATACCCATTTCGTGCCTGGAGGCCATAAGAGTAGGAGTTTATTAATGTAATTTATATTAATAAATGCTCTATTTAGAACAATCTAAATAAAAGCTCTAAATGGGGTTTTCGATTTAGCTATAAGAAGTTTAATCGCTAATTTGTTAACTAGACTTAATAAGCTGTTACTCTTTCATTTATGGTGTGGGTAGCTATCTGGAAAGGTGGTAAATCTGAGCTTATCTTTATGGAGAGGGATAAGGACTCCTTAAGGTAGGGATATAGCTTTTTTAGTTATATTTAAACATTAGAAGAAGGTTTACTCCCTGTATTAAACTCTGGTGGAGTTAAAGGGAGGTTATTTTAATAAGATAGTGTATTTATTTATCGTTTTAGGGACTTTTTGGGATATCTGGAGAGCCATGGGATTGAGCCTATTAACTAGCCACCTTATAGCCTAGACCTGAACCTGATAGAGCATGTTTGGAAGCGTTTGAAAGAGCTGGTGTATCAAATATATCCTGAATTTCAAGATCTGAAGGAGAATGAGGCAGATAAAGAGCTTGCAAAAGCGTGGATCAAGGAGGCGTGGGATGCTATAGATCCGGACTTTATTAGGGACCTTTTGGACTCAATTCCTCGTTGGTGGCTTGCGGTCCGTAGGGCTAGAGGCTGGTATACTAAATATTGAATAGTGTCTTATTGGCTTTATTTTGATAGTACTTTTACTTGGATTACTAGAATAATGGCTGAGAAATAGATGTTTGAAGAATGGGTGTTGGGATGGGGGAGATTAGTGGGGTGGCCTGTGCACACAGACTTTTGAAGAGGCACTGTAGAAGAACTAAAGGCGTTAAAAGTAGTTTAAACGGAGGTAAGTATTAAACTGAGCAAAGGTAAGCAAGCCTAAGCAATTCCTGAGCAAATCCTGAGCCAGGCCTGAGCCGGGGTGAGCGGTGTCACGTGTGCGAGGTATAAAAAAGGAAGGCAATTGTTAGGAGTGCATCCCTTTTTTACTACCGGTGCATCCCCCCCTAACAGGGTTAGGGTTATGGGGAAGCCGCTGGTTGGCTTGTGGCGGGCCGCGCCAAGTCCTTCTGCACCCTGCTGGCACAGCGTGTTGGCGTGGTGGAGCAGCCAGCGGCGCCGTCTAGGTTATCTTGGCGACGTACGCTTTCAGCCACTGTCTCACCGAATCGCCTTTGCATGATGCCAGAAGCAGAAGAGACATGTATCATGTCTGGTTGGTCAGTATGAGGCTCGAATTTAGGTAAGCCGGGGGCCCTTCGTTACCACACATTTAGAAGGTTTAGACGTCGATCTGCAGACGGATGGCAAGATTGTTCTGGCGCTTTCGTCATCTGGGTGCCTGAACGAGGCCTAGCTGGAGGATATCGGCTAGCTGTTCAAGAGGGTAGCGTATAGCGCTAGCACGCCATCCATCTCTCTGACAACACCCTTAAGGCAGACACTCCCTAGCTCAGCTCATTCACCAAAGATCAGTTATCTACCTATAGCTTTGTCCTGTCACTCCGGCCGGTGCCTCACCATGTCGTCGATGCCGTGGACGACTTCATAGGGCCTCAACACCCTTGTCCAGACGCTCGACTTGCCAGACGACACCTGTAGTACCACAACTTGGGATGAACCCTCTCCCCACGGAATGCCTTGAGAAGTAAATCGGACACGCCACTTGCCTCGTACCCTGCACTTCATAATCCATGCCAAGACTTCAGCTCAGGGTAAAAGTCAAGGAAAGACGTCGGGGGAATCCAGCGAAATATCCCCCGGACCCTTCCAAATAAATCAAGGCAGCCTAAATCAAATTTGATACGGCTCCAAAAGATTGGTTGTGGGACGAAAAGATGTGTGTGGATGCGGCGTGGTGGCTAGGGCAAGCGCTTGCATAGGTGTGGGGATAAGATTAGAAGGAGAGGGGAAGCGCAGCGCAACGTAGGCAAGGTAAACAACAAATGTCCCAGGACAGGGCAAGAGAATGGGGGATAAGGCTTAGGGGGCGATCAGAAACTACCCACTTCAATTTACCATGGTAGTTCTTCAAGGCAGACTCCGCCAATGCCAACCTTGTAAGACCGGGCGCTAGTCAACCATTCACTGTAGTGGCGCTGTATCGCAGCTTCTAGAAATCCCTGTCCAGAACGGATAGGTTGTGAGGCTTCACAAGGTGAAGAGAACGGAATCGATAATGTTGATTGTGATGATGCACTAAGAAATTCTGGGGCAATCTGCTTGCTAAAAGTGGTGGGCTGAACCTAGGAGTGGGTCCACGCCATGTGGGACAATCTCACATGGGTGCCTGAAAACCGCGCATGCATTCCGAGTCCCACCTCCGAAGAATTAATCTTTGCCCCTCGAGCCCATGCATCTCACAATAAAATGAAGCACACCACGGAACAGGACGGCGGGGATTTGGGCAGCAGCGCCAGTAGTACGGAGCTTTGCGACATCTGTCGATCTATTGTTGACGCTGTCGCCGACTTGCAACCGTCTGAGCTGAACGACCGACCAAGCGGCATCGCTGTCGAAAGGATTTCGCAGGATGCAGCATCCAAACTCTCGCTCGACTCGGCGTGTTCTCTATGTCGGCTCTTGTCACTGGCAAGGGTGAATGTTAAAGACGCTGGCCAGCAGCGGAGCGAGTCTATTGAGGAGGCCCAGACTGTCGGGCAGTCGCAGCAGCAAGCCCGCGAGGCAGACTGGGATCATCGCCAGGACCGGGATGATGGGGTGGAGAAAAAGGGCAGTGGTCCATCGCCATCGAGGAGCTACTACATGGTTATGGCTCTCTCATTCCTTCGCTTCACTCACGGCCTAAATATAGGTCATGCCCTTCCCGACGATCAAGGAGGAGGTCTATCGGATACAATAATTCTCGCCGTCGTGCCGGCGGGGACAGACTGCTACGAGGAGAGGGACGCACTGAAGTCGCACTTTTGGGCTAACGGACACATATTTGTTTGGCACTGTTGTGATGTGAGAATGGAAAAGTCTTGGGGCCGAACGGCATTCGTCCCGCGAGAGGTTACCCCATTCTTCGATCCGGAGATTGCTAGGCGCTGGCTAGACTATTGCCAGAGTAGACACCGGGGCGGAAACTGCCAAGCCACCACCGGCAACATCCTACCGGCGAACTATGTCCGTGGTCTCAAGCTGATCGACTGCTCTACGCGCGCCATTGTCGCCGCCCCCCCGGGTGCACCATACGTCACCTTGTCCTATGTTTGGGGGTCGGCTGCTGCAAAGGAGAGCGTCACCGGTGATCTCAAATCTGACCCGCAGCAGCAGCAGAAAGTGTCATCATCGGGTGGCGCCCTCATCGGGCTTTCGGCGGTCATCTCGGACGCGATCGAGGCGACGAGGATGCTCGGATATGACTACTTGTGGGTGGATCGCTACTGCATCGATCAGACCGACCCGCGGGAGGTGCACAGCATGGTCGGGAAGATGGACCTGATATATAGCGGGAGCGAAGTGACCATCGTAGCGGCTGCAGGTCGTGACGAGAGCGCCGGGCTCCCAGGCATGCCGGGCAATAGCACACCCCGGCAGTCGTATCAGCGCCAGCACCAGATCAACGTCTCGTTCAGGGACACGGGCTTGAGGTTAACCATATTGTCTTGCCTACCACATCCGCACTACACCGTCAAGCAGTCCAAATGGATCAGCCGCGGCTGGACACTACAGGAATCGGTGCTCGCCCGGCGCCTCCTGATATTCACTAGGGATCAGGTCTATTTTGAATGCAAGTCTATGAACTGCTTCGAGAGCCTCGAAAACCCGCTGGACACTCTGCACACGGGCAGCGGGCGACGGTTTCGGAACTTTGTGCGAGCCGGTCTCTTTTCGGGACAAGACGAGGGTTTCACTGAGGTCAACATATTCGGCTCGCCGTTTGGCCAGTGGGAAAATGTCGATGGGGACTGGGATAACCACTTTCGGAAGTTTCTTGTCTTTATCACCAGCTACTGCTCGCGGGACCTCACGTTCGATTCCGACTCGATCCGAGCCTTCATAGGAATTTCGAGGTATATTGAGTCCTCTCACAGCTACATGGGGCACCTTACGGGAATCCCGTACGTGTGGCCTGTGCCAGGGTTTGGGCCAAGCAAATCAGTCGACTGCTTGATAGCCGGCCTCTGCTGGAGGCACCTGGCCGGCCCCTGGCCAGGGGTGAAGGAGGACTCTCCTTTTCCCAGGGTGGTGGCGCAAACTAGGCCAAGGAGGAGGGAAACGTTTCCCTCGTGGACCTGGGCCGGCTGGGCCGGCGCCGTCAGCTGGACCGACCTCTTCACCCACGGCGAGATGGACATCATATCCCTCGTGGATGACTTCCGGTGCGAGCTTCAGCAGGGCCACGACGGCGGCACGATCACCACCACCACCTTCTCTCTGCCGGAGTATGCAAAGCTGCGGCTCACCAGCAACAGTGTTCACGACAACGAAAAAAAGCCGCCGGACGTGTCTGCCCTGCGGTTCAGGGCGTGGGTGTGCTCTCCGGGGATGCTCACGCTGATTGAGACGTCCGCGGGCCCCCGATGGAGCATTGCGGGCTACTTGCTAGAGCTACACGTGTCCCTGTTCAACGGGAGTCCGTCCGAGTTTCTGCAGGCTGTGAGATCCGGAACGATCCGGTGCGTCTTTGTTGCCAAGGGATTGTATAACTCATACTTTCTTATGCTTGAGACGACGAAGAAAAGGGCCCCACTTGAAACAGGAGGAGGAGGAAGGGGGGGAAGAACTGGCTCAGTTTTCTCAGGGAGGCGCATCGGCACTGCGGAGGCGCAATGGAACCAGTACCAAGGTCGAAGGGGGAGGGTCATTGATAAACGCTTTGCCGATCATGTGAAGTTTGAGATTCCAAAAGCTGAGCTTCGGGTAGTGTAGAGGAGCAAAAGGAGTTGCGGTATCCTAGTAAAAAACCAGGATGGTATAATACATACCAGGATAATACATGACATGGCACATTTTATACTAGCACCTTTAATATATCAGTATATAGCATAGCAGTGCACGATAGTCTATCTACCTTAGAAATTGATGATAATCTCCTGTGTTTAGCAGGTGTGAGAAAAAGTAGTTAGCAGGTAGGGGGGATAAGTGAGTCGTCAACATATAAGAGCTTACCAGAAACTCCTTAGTGGCCTTTCCCTTGATTTTACTAACTTGCTCTATATAAATAAACAATATATAAGCCACGTGTTATAAGAACATATCTGGGTATTGCTTTAAAGTAAGGGGATCTAAAGTCAGGATTATCCATCCAGTAGCGGATATTATCAGTTTACAGCATCACCATAATAACAATTCCCTCCACAGAGTCCATGTTTTAAGACTGGCATATACTGGTATATGTTGTGGAATAGTATATGGCATCCCGGTCTAAACTTTAAAATAGTGTGTAATATCTTGCTTTTAAAACTGGGATAGTATTTAACATACTAGTGTTATTACAACCTGCACCCGACACAGGCCTTAAGAGGACTGGTGTGGGTTAAGATAGAACGTATAGCAGGACGCTAACAGTTAAGGGGCGTTTTAAAGACGGCTTATTAAGCTAGCACTCTTAGACAGGGGGGTTTAATGTTATTATAAGTCGTTATCACTATAATGTATAGAGGTGAGTCTGAATAGTAAGATATAAATGAATAATTAAATACTAGCGTGAGGAATTAGGAGTCCCTCACAGCCATCGTGGTCACGATAATGTTTGTCTATACTAGCTAACTAAGAGGTACTTTATACCTTCCTTTATCTACTCTTTAGTTTAACGACGGAGTAAATAAAGTAACTGCTCTGTTTACTCTCTTACTCTGTAATAAAGCAGCTAGAGTAACAGAGCACCTTTTAATTAATCGTAAGGACTTTAAGTCTTTACACCCCTGGCCTAATACGTAGTACCGTGTATACTGTTCTCTTACACTGTTCAGTCCGTAGGGAATTTATCAGGCTGTGCTGGCCTAAGTGACAGCCTGTAGGGTCGTCATACAATTCCCCTCCTTTAATGTTCTATTTCCATAAAGAACTTTTTTCCGTAAGTTATTCCTCCCTTTTATAACCATACCTGTTAACGGAGTTTAAAAGTAGTAATTAAAACCTCACCTTTCCTTTACTAACCGTTACTGTAAAAACGCACTTTATATCCTAACTTTTAAAATTATAATACTAGTTAGCTATTCCTATTATAAGCTCTTTAAGCTTAATTTATCTTATAAGGTTGTAAGTTGAAGTAAGTTATGTAAACACTGTGTTAAAGTAAATAACCCTAGCTGTAACATCTACAGTAACGACCCTTCCTTACTTTATAAGGTGTTTAACGAGAAGAAACACCTTAACGCTAAGAAGAAAGACACCATATTGAAGCTTCTCCGTCTAAAGACGTAATCTTAAGTATTAAAGGCTTATATAGAGGAGTTGTTTAAGTATAAGATTAATATTATGTAAGAGGAAGAACGCTTAAAGTGTTCGGCTGTTAAACCTGTTCCTTCTTTTAACTAGAGGGGGTTTTTAGTAAGAACGCCTGTTAGTTCCTTTTTTAAAGGATCGCCTTTATTATTGACGACCTTTTAACTTAATTTGTAACTCTTTTCTTTTTAATAAAAAAAACGGCTCTTTAATATAGTGGTGGCACGTTTACTTTCTTTAACAAGAGGTCGTGGGTTTAAGTCCTATAAGAGTCTTTATAATATAGGTTATAGTTTTAAAGACCATATATTATATTATAACTTTTTATTATTTTTTCTTTTTCTTACTAACTTCCTTTCTTAACAGCGCTTATTCTTATCAACACGCTTTTCTGCCACACACTGTTATATAACTGGTTTTAGAGACCTTAAGGTATACTGGTTTGCTTTTTACCCTTTAACTCCTTCATTAAACCTATAATAAAGTGTAAATCCTCCAGCTATAAGGGGTAAGTCGTCCTGTAGGCTAATTAGACTTTAAGACGTGAAAACTTAAGAAAGATTAATTGTTAAGTTTATTAAAGTTACCTGTTTTTCTAAAAGGAGTTAAGAAAAGATTACTAACTCTTTAAAAAGATTAGCTATTAGTAGTTCGCTAATTAGTAAAAACCTTAAGAAGAAGGAGAAGCACTTAAAAGTTAGGCTAAGTAAGACTTTAAAGACAAATAGTTACTATAACTTAAATGTAAAAAGAGTATAAGCATTATTCTGTTAATATTAACTTAACAGACGGAAAAGGAAGGCCATTTAAAGTAAAAGTAGTAATTAATAACAGGTTTGCTTCTAACCTAATACACCTTACGCTAATTAACTAAAGGAAACTCCTTAATGAAAAGTATAAGAAAGCTATTCCTATTTAAAAGAGAGAAGGAAGCCTGTACTAATATAGTAACAGTAAAGTTACTTATTACTTACTACTCTTAATTAAAGTAGATAAAGATAAATAATAAGCAGATTTTAACATTATATTAGTAGTAAGGTATAATATAATATTAAATCTACTTTAATTAAAAAAGTATAACCTTATAATTAATTAAAGGAGTGGTTACTTTACCTTTAATAAGTCTCTTAACTGTAATTACTGTTTAGATAAAGCTAAGGAAGTACTAAACTGCTTTAAAGATATATATAGCATTTAGAAACGTATTAAGCTCTTAGAACTAAGTACAGTTTAAATTAAGTTTATTAAAATAGTTAAAGGGGTAAAGAGCCTATTATATTACCTAAATAATAATTTAAAAAGTAAAAAGAAGGAAAAAGTTAATTTACAGATAAGTAAAGAAGTTAACTTATTTAAAGTACCTACAGAGTATAAGAAGTTTACCCTATTTTAAAAAAAGATACTGTAATTATTAGATTATAAGCTGTAAGATTATAAAATTAAGCTAAAGCTAAAAGTAAAGCTTTACGGCTTCCAGCTTTACTACCTAAACCCTTAGTAAGCTAAAGCCTTAAAGGAGTATATTAATAAAACTTTAAAAAACAGATTTATCGTAAAGTCCTAGTCCTTAATAAGGTACTTAATACTGTTCGTCTTAAAGAAGGGAGATAGTAAACTTTGTATAATCGTTAATTACTAAACGTTAAATATAAATATAATGAAGAATTATTATTTATTACTAATTATTACAGAAATATAAAAACAGATTATTATGGTAAATTAGTTCTCCAGTCTTAAATCCCTTATAGGATTTAACTACGTTAAAGTAAAGGAAAATGATAAATATAAGATAACGTTTTAGACTTGTAACAGGTATTACTAATATTATATTATACTTATAAGATTAATAAACACCTTTATAACGTTTTAAAATCGTATTAATAATGTTTTCTACCCCTTCTTTAATAAGTTTATCATTATATATTTAGATAACGTTCTAATTTATTCCGAAACTTTAAAAGAATACTAAAGGTATATACAATAAGTTCTAACAGCTCTAAAAAAAGCGAAGCTGATAGTAAACTTAGAAAAAAGCTACTTCTACGTTTAAGAATTAAATTATTTAAAGTTTAAAATAACCTTTTAAAAAGCTTAAACTGTAATTAGAGAAAACAGTAATAATTAAAGATTAATTTACTCTAAAGAACTAAAAAGAGTTATAAGCCTTTATTAACTTTATAAACTTTTATTAATACTTTATTAAGTACTTTATAAACATTGTAAAATTACTATACGAATTTATAAGTAAAAGAAAGCCATTTAAGTAAACTAATAAATAATAGAAGGCGTTTAAAGACCTTAAGTATACTTTTATTACAGTATTAATCCTAACCCTCCTTAATTTCTTAAAACCTTTTTAAATCGAAACGGACTTCTTAAAGTTCGTAATTAGAAGAGAACTTAACTAAGTCTAAGATAATAGAAAACGTTACCTAATTACCTTTTTATCAAAAGGGATCTATAACCTAACCTTATAATACCTAATCTATAATAAGGAGCTAATAGTAATTATTTAATGCTTTATTAAGTAAGTACTGTACTTAAACAGTACAGAGGAACCAGTTTAAATCTTTTCAGACTATAATAACCTTTAATATTTCCTAATAAAGGAACTTAGCCCTTAATAAGCATAATAAGCAAAATTAATAACCCTATTCCACTTCTAAATCTAAAATTGCTGGCGTCGCTTCGTTCGTCATTCCGCGACAGCCCTTCGCTACGCTACGGGGCGCTCCATTCCTCACTTTCGCTCCTGGCAATTTTAGCGTGGGGTATTAAGCTTATTTAAATAAGTGCAGCGAACAAAGCGACAGAAACCTGTCCGGAGGCTAATATATCTATTTAAAGAGATAAAAACATAATTAAAAATAAATCTTACTTTTTAAAGCTTTATTTTTTAAGATTTAAAGACTTTATTTTATACAGTTTACAGGCTTTCTTTTACGGAGTTTACAGGCTTTATTCTACAGGGTTTACCGGCTTTATTTTACAATTTATAGTTTTTTTTTCACTTTCACAAATGCAATTCGAACTGGGAACCTTTTTAATTAATATTACGCTATTTACCACTATACTATTTCTATTTCTATCTGTGAAAAACTAAAGGTTTTTTTTAACCTAACTAGGTGAATTAGAGTAATAATTTAATAA
>Ga0247770_1001969_pt1 | contig 13493 bp, 15 predicted proteins | sample UWRJL136409B6_FD_179943 | JGI IMG/M metagenome (GOLD analysis project Ga0247770, IMG submission 179943) | Plant litter microbial communities from Arlington Agricultural Research Station in Wisconsin, United States - UWRJ-L136-409B-6 | ecosystem: Environmental > Terrestrial > Plant litter >... | reverse complement strand
TCAGGCGGTCGACCATGTCCATGAGGTGCTCCGGTGCCAGCTCGCGCGAGATGGCCGTGTAGCCCACGACGTCGCAGAAGAACACCGTCACGCACTCGTGGTTGACCGGCTTGACCTGCTTGCCCTCTCGCAGCGACTCCACCACCTCGGCCGGCAGCATCTCCTCCAACAGCTGCCGGCCGATGCTGCGCTCCGCCATCAGCAGGTCCACGAAGTCGCCCGCGTGGTAGCTCTGGAGCCGCCGCTGGATGGAGGCCACGCCGGGCCGCTCGCTCGGGTCCGCCGCCCAGCAGGACAGCATCAGCTCCTGCAGCTTGTCGCCGGGGCGAGGCGAGACGACGGGCAGGTGGCGCTCCTGGTCGCCCGGCAGGCGGAGGGCCGTCAGGTTCTGGGAGACGGTGTGGTGCAGGCCGACGAAGGGGTGCTTGCGGTACAGGATCTCGTACATCAGCATCCCCAGCGACCACACGTCGCTCGCCTCCGTCGGCCGCTCCCCGCGCAGCACCTCGGGGCTCTGCCACAGCAGGGCGTACCCCGTCTGGGCCGTGAAGGACACCCCCAGGTACGCCTTGAAGCGGCTGTCGACCATCACGTGCGTGGAGCGCAGCTGGTTGCCAAACAGCCCCATGGCGTGCCGGTGGGCCAGAGCGGCGACGACGTCTCGGATGAAGTCCAGCGTCATCGTGGCGTCCAGGATGAAGGTGACGTTCTGCAGCAGGGTGTACAGTGAGCCCCGCTCCATGAAGGGCGTGACGACCAGGACCTCGCGGTGGTCGGGGCCGAGCGACACGCCGACGATCGGCAGGATGCTGGGGTGGTTGGACGCCGCCGACAGCACGACGCGAGCGCGGGAGACGGCCTCGCTCTCGTAGCCGACCAGCCTACGCGCCAGGCAGCGCCAACGCGGTTCGGGGGTCGCGCGGTCCAGGTCCGTGCCTGCGTCGAACACCCTCGCGGCGGTAGAACTCGCGGAGCTGGGCGGAAAGGCGCGCTTGACGGCGACCTGACCACCTCGGTAGGAACCCTTCAGGACGAGACCGTGCGTGCTGGTGCCGACCGCCTCTGCGGAGCCCAGGTTCAGCTGCGCGTAAGGGATCAGCGCGATCGGCTTGCGCGACCGGTACACCCGCCAGGCGACCAGGAGCAGCAGGCAACAGACCGCGGCCGAGACGAGCCCGAAGACGACGGGACGCAACCCGGCGATACGCCGCGGACTGGGGAGCGGCCGACAGGGGCTGCACACGCACGCATGACCGGCCGGACACGTGAACCGCGCGCGGGCGCAGCCTTCCGACAGCTCCACCTGTGTGCGCTTCGTCTTCCCCGTCGGACACTGGATCGCGTCGTACAGCGTGGACGTGTCCTTGCACTGGAACGTGGCGTCGATCAGGTCCAGGGTCGACTGCAGCTTGTACATGCTCGTGTAGTCGTAGGGCGTGGTGAAGGCCACGTAGCCGCCGGCGATCGCGGCGGGGCTGTCGGACGGGATGGACATCAGTGCGTCCGCGATCCGGGCCCGCCTGCTGTAGTTGACGGACGGCGAGACGGCAATCACGGACTCGGGGTACAGGGAGGTGGACACGGGGAACGGGTACGAGGAAGGGGGCTTCAGGTTGAGGATCTTGAAACTCAACGCCTGGATCGCGGGGTACCCCGGCGGACGCTCGACGTTGCCGGCTTGTTGGCTCAGCAGCTCGACCGTGCCTGCCTGCACGAAGCCGACGTCGACGCTGCCGGACAGGAGGTCCAGGACGACCTGCTCGCTCGAGTTGCCGAAGACGACCTCCGAGGCCGCCTCGAACAGGGACAGCCCCGCCCGCACCAGCTCCCCCATCTGGGCCTGGCAGGACGTCAGCTGGGCCAGCGAAGAGGCGCCCACGCGCTTGCCCGCGATGCTCGCCAGGGAGGTCAGGTCGTTCCGGGAGGACAGCGCCACGATCGCGGAGCCCAGCTGTGTCACGGCGACGCCGCCGCGGGAGTTCACGATGGAGACGAGCGGCGCGTACCCGGAACGCAGGGCCAGACAGTTGAACAGGGCCGGGCCGACGTACAGAAGATCGGCCGTCCCGTCCCGTGCCGCCTCGTACACGCCGGCGGTGGAGTTGAGGACCAGCAGGTCTACGCTTTCGTCGATCTTGGCGGCAAGCTCTTTGGTGAACGTCAGGTTCCAGATCCGCTGGCCGACGACCGCGCCGGTGGGGACTTGCACGCCGACGGACAGTGCGTGTCCGCTAGAGAAGGCCAGTGCGAACACGACCACCCGCTTGAACCAGCTCCACATTACATCACCAAACAAATATGTTGCCATGGCATGGTCTAAGTAGGGGCTGATCGTAAGACGAGGCCGGCAACGTCCCTAGGTAGCACCCGGAACACGCACAGAGCGAACGTGGCGAAACGCCGACGCCAGCTGGCTTTCCAAACGGACCCGATGACTTTTGCGGATTTCTTGGCGGTTTCCAGCCAGGCACGACACGCATCCTGGGCCACAGCAGTCGTTCCACCCCAGGGGCAGCCGTTCTCAATCGCGAAGCGCATGCACTCCAGGTGGCCGCCAGCCGCAGCAGCATATGTGGTCATCGGGTTGACGGGGCAGCCGGCGTCGACCGCGAAGCGCAGGCAATCCAGGTGGCCGCCAGCCGCAGCGATGTAGGTGGTGCAGGGATGCCAGGAAAAACCGGCGTCGACCGCGAAGCGCAGGCAGTCCAGGTGGCCGCCAGCCGCAGCGGCATAGGTGGTGTCGGGATGCCAGGGAAAACCGGCGTCGACCGCGAAGCGCAGGCAGTCCAGGTGGCCGCCAGCCGCAGCGACGTAGGTGGTGTTGGGATGCCGGGAGCGAAGACAGTCTTCGACCGCAGGCGCGTACACCAGCCGTGCACGTATTGTTTCCATCCAAGCGTCCAAACGGATATGCTGTCTAAGCGCAGCGCAGAGACGAAAGACGTGGCTTCCTGGCAGCTGCCGGGCACCTCTGCGCACACGCTGGCCTGACGCACGGCCTTCCCCCACGGAACACAACAGGATGGGCGTCACCAGAAGCGGAGTTCGGAAGATCTGTACCCGCATCGTGCAGCACGCACGCACCGGGACGCTGATTCTCTTCAGGATGTGCGGCCCGCTTATCGTCAGCCCCAGCGGTATCAGATTCGAGCTCAATCCGGCTTACTTCAAGCCTGACCCGCAGGCGCGGGTGGTGCAGTGCTCCGTCGACGTCGAGGAGGCAACCCCGGGCTGTGTGCTGTCGCGGCCTGTCTCTCTGCGCGTGGTGCCGGTGAAGCCCCTGCAGCTGTCAGTGGACGTGTTCATCTGCAAGGACGACGACGACGACGACGAGACGGCACACTGGCAGTGCAGCTTATTTCAGGACGACACTGAGCTGGCCTGCCAGGGGTTCGAGGCAGACGTGACGGACGAGATGGTAGACTGGCTGTACCTGCAGCTGCGGCGAGCCGAGTCGCTGCGGAGATGCACAAGATGCGAGAACTACTTCTGCGACCCGGTCAGCACGGCGTGCCAGGCGTGCATCCTTCGGGAAGACCACAGCGACACGGAAGACGGTGCAGCAGGGGGGGACGTGTGTGGCGTGTGCCTGTCTTCTCTGATTCATACCCAGCCCTGTTGCAACGCCAAGTACCATCCGGGGTGTGCCCGTGAGCTGTCCGAGCGCGACATGCCCTGTCCCAACTGCCGCGCGGCCAAGCGTCTTAAACAGATCTAGACACAACCACAAGCTAGATGTTGCTTCATGTTGCTCCAGCACCTGTTGACTGTTCGCGCGCAATGTACACAACGCCATTCCACTACGTCCTTGTTACGTGTATAAGCGCTGACGAGCTCCCATCCTGTGTGACGCGTGAACTCCGATATTTGTTGATAAGCCTTCTTCAACCTGCTGCATAGCGCGCAAAAGCGCCCGTCTCTCAAGCCGCGAGTGGTTTGCTTAATTTCATGTCCTGAGCCACACCGGAACCGCACTGGGGTCTCGCCGTCGACGTAGATATCCGACAGCAACACGGCCTCGGGGTCGAGAAGCAATGCCAAACGAAGGGCTTCGTTCAGCTTGTCCCGGCCACAGCCCTGCAAGTCCAGCTGCTCGTAGTCTACGCTCGTTGGCATTTCTGTAGACAGTCTCGGGGCGTGTTCAATAATCCACGAGCCGAGTTGTGCGTACGGCACGGTATATGGAATGACCAGCAGGGTAACGCCGTTGCTGTCACAAGCCCTGATAGTGTCCGCGTCTCGCTTCTGTTGTTCGTGCAGTCTATTGAGCGTCTTGTGCCAGAACGGGACGAACTCGTAGTGCTGAGCGCCATTGTATTCGAAGGCCACTCCGAGGTCTTCGCAATATCCGTCCAACTCCAGTTGAGTCCCGGCGCGTGAGCGCAACCACGTTGGGTGTGCCTTGGGAAAGGCCCTGTCGTAGACATGCTCCATAACCTTGCGGCATGTACGTTCACAAACGGCTTCCTGACACTTTGGACACCAGGACCCATACCTCACGTTGGCTGCCACCGCATCCCATTCGTGGTTCTCTGCGCAGCTAAATCTGAGTGTGTCGGTCACGGTTGTCAAGCTGTCACTTAAGCACCTGCCGCCTTTTGAGGACGCGAGGTCTTGGAAGTACTCGATGGGTATTTTGCGACAAGTCGGACACCAGTGGCCTTTGACCACATTATTGTAGGTGGCCCGAAACACGTGACCAAGCGCGCAACGCCAGTGGTATTTTGTACCGGTGTTGATGTATGCTACCTCAAGGAAGGTCCCACCGAGTTTGTTGGCAGCGTCGTCTGCGTGTTGCACGTCGAGCTTGTAACACTGCCAACACCATCGAACCGCGACCCTATTTTCTGGCTTCGAGTTGTGGTGACCATTAGCGCACAAGTAAGACGCGTATAGTTGCTTTCGCGGTCCTTTAATCTTCCAGAACGTGTCAAGAAGAACTCCGCCTTTCGCAGCGATGACTTCGGCAGCCGGCACACGAGGCATGGTACTAGAAGCTGCTGTGGTTTTATGTCGATGAACCGAACGCGTTCGACCGCCCGAGAAACATTGTCCGGTAGACGTCAAGAAGCATGCCGGTCGAGATCTTCGAGATCGAGGAAGAGACCCCCACCGCCACTGCCGTCCCCGTCGAAAAAAGCATAAACACAGCTCCAAACGCGGCACCAAACACACCTGTACTGTACTGCTGTTTGCCAGCGTACGCTTGCCTTGTCACCTCGATGTTTCTGGAGTGCGCGATGCGGCTACAGGCCGAATGCATCAAACGGCGGGTCCCCTGCTTCATTGACATCCTGGGCAACGAGAGCCTGGTGCAGCGCGGCCGCAACATCCTGACCAAGCGCTTCCTGGCCAGTCCCGCCACCCACCTCTTCTTCATCGACGCCGACATCGGCTTCTCCCCCGAGTCCGTCTTCCGCCTTCTCGACTTCGACCGCATGGTAGTCACGGGTTGCTATCCAAAAAAATTTTTGAACTGGGCCAACGTCGCCCGCAAGCTCGACACCCCCCCCGTCCCCGGCGAGCCGACCGAACCCGTCCGCTCCTACGGCCTCGACTACAACATCAACATCAAGGGCTCCACCGCCACCGCCCAGAACGGCTTCGTCCAGGTCCTCGACTCCGCCACCGGCTTCATGCTCATCAAACGCGCCGTCATCGAACGCATGTACGACCACTACAAGGACACCCTCTTCTGCGTCAACGACATCATCGGCGACGCCGCCGCCATCAAAGACTACGTCGCCGTCTTCGACTGCATGATCGACCCCGCCACGCGCCGCTATTTGAGCGAGGACTACTCATTTTGCAGAAGATGGCAACAGATGGGGGGTGAGATCTGGGTGGATATTGTGTCGCCGCTCTGTCACGTTGGAGGTTACATGTATGGTGGTGATTACAAAGAGCGGCTAGCAGCCGAGGCAGCCGCTGCTGAAAGCGACCTGAACGGGCTCGACTAGGTAGTGTACACCCACACGTGGTTCCGCGCAAGGGGAACACTGCCAGCGGCTATCGCTCGAGCGACGTCGTTATCATACTCCTTTTCGACATGCTTGGCACTCTTCAAAATGCCGGTGCTGCTCTTCAGCTTGACGTTTCTCATGGCCTCCGAGGCGGTGGGAAACTTGCGGACGAGTTCGCCCTTGCGTGTGTACTGTGTCACGCCGCGGCTGCTTGGGAGCACCAGAGGGCCGGGGTGTCGCCCCCAGTACAAGTTGCTTGGTACGTTGTTGCGGATGTCGCCGTCGCGATGGAGCGTAACCTGCTTGTGGTCGGACTGAGGCGGCGGACCCAGAAACGCAAGCGCCACCAACGTTGCCACGCCTTTGACTTTGTACGCCTCTCCGGTGAACAGAGACACCTGGACCACTCCTGAGTCGAAGGTCTGGTTCACGATGGCCCACGCTCCGTCAGACGTCGACTTGCGTATGCGTCCCTGATCTGAAGCCTGGTAGGTGAAAGCCATACCCTCGATAGGAACCGTGCGCCACTCCTCGTCGTCCGCGAATGCAGGGTTGCGCCACACAAACCCGCCGTAAGGTTTGCCGCTCTCGATGAACTTGCTGATGCTGTTGGTTGCCAAGCCGTGCGCTTCGCACGCCGCCACTCGCGTCGACCACGCCTTGATGAACTCGCCCTCTGTAGAGAACTGGTCGACTGGTCGCCCCGCGTTCCTCGCCGGGCGCTCCTGGTTCTCGCGCTGAGTGGCGTTCGAAGCCCAGCGCAGATTGGGCAAATAGTTGTTCTTCTTCACTCTGTCGATGTGGTCAACCTTGGGCAACATGTCGGGGTTGGGCAAAAACACCTCGCCCATCGCCTTGTGGATGAAAATGTGGTGCTGCTTGCAGGGGCCCACCTGGCCATCGACCCGGTCGGCGGTCGCGTTCCAAGTGTAGTATCCGTTCTTTTCAAGATACAGCTTCGGAAAAACACCAGTGTTGTCGTTCCTCACTCGACCGTGAGTAGACACGCTGTACTTGCTGTAAGGAACCTTATACTTGGCCCAGCGTTCTTCTTCCATGGTGTCTCCCCAACAGGAAAACCGGTGTCTCTAAACGACTACTTCCCGCCTAAAAACACGGGAAATAGGGTTTAGCGAACCCTAACTTACAAAACTTTGGGCTTGCCCGCCAAAAGCGACATAGTACACAATGGAGTCGCCCCGAGCGAAATGGGTGGACATGATACAGGACCGCCTGCACGCGCTTGAGGAGGACAACCTGGCGCTGCGTAAAGAGTTAACAGAGCTGAAAGCAAAGGTCCACCCTCTGCGCCTGCTTCCGCATACCAGCTACACACAGTTCAGCGATGGGTACGTACTGTACTGGCGCGCTTTGCACGCGCCCAAGTTGCTTCATCCAGAGACCGACGAAATACGCCCCCTTGAAGACGCACACTGGCAAGCGGTAGCCTTCCCCGGGGCGACGATCATCGAGATGCCTCGGCAGCACGAATGGAACCACGAGCTGTTCTGTCCGATCGGCAAGGCTGGTCAGATCACGACCGTCAAGACGCTGGTAGATAGCTTCAACGACTGGCTGCAGCAGCCCGCGATACCCCACAGCCAAGAAGCCGCCGATCCCACCGTGCGCAACTTCGACCTGTATTCAGCTGTGGGTTACGCCAACGACCTGGTCAAGATCGAGGGCTTCCAAAGTACCGGTGACAACTGCAACACGCTCGTCCCGCGCCTCGAGTACTACGAACCTGAATATGAATTGCCCGGGCTCGTGTAAAGAGCAACCAATCACCCGCGGAAAAAGTACACGCGTACGCTGGGATCCGCTTTTTCGATCACGAACTTGCACATCTGCTCGCGAGGTAGAGGGTCCTTTAGCTTGCGCTTGACCGCCACGATCATGACCTGGTCGTGAACGTAGTACTTCTTGCCGCCAACGGAGTAGTACACACCTTTGTCGTCAAGAAAGAGTTCTTTGCCAACAAACCACGTCTCCATGTCTTCATTGATCAAGCAAGGCTTGTCGTGACCGATGATGGGCAGGCCTATCGTCATGGTTGAAGTGATTTGGACAGGTGACCCTTACCGCCTACCTAAGTAAACGGTATGGTGGTTCCCGCTTAGAGAGGCTGGAAATAGGTCTGATAAACCCTAACCGGCAAACGCGCCAAACCTGACTACCTCGTTGCCACAGCCCAAATCTCTGCAGCATGCAGGCCGACGGCTGGACATACTACGACTTTGGCACAAACTGGTCGAAGTATCATGAGATCTGGGTGTCTGATACGGTCCAGGACGTTCTGGAACCCGACATGCGCTACTGGGCTGCAATGTATTCCAATCGGGAGGCCGGTGGCTCAAGACCCGTGTGGAAGCGAGGGGCGGACTTGTGGACGTACGGCCACCCCGATTTTTACTGCTACCGATGGAACATCAAGGCGACCGACTACATCTACCGGTTCAAGCTGATCAGGCGTTTTCGAGAGGCGGTCAGGCGCGCGGGCCGACGCGACTACAGCATAAGCGACGCTTTGGACGACTTCTTTGAACTCGGTGGCATGGGCGTGGTCTACGAGGTGTGCGAGCCGACGCCGAAGAGCTGGGAAGCGAACGTACTCGATGGCGGCAATTACTTCTTGGCAGACGCACAAGCGGAAGCGGCTCGAATGTTGTTTCCCGGAGAGGACGTTCGGGTCGCCTATCGTTACGACACCGGCGAGTCTCCCGTACCGGTCGTGCCCGGGCGCAAACTTATCGTCGACTTCGTCACGGCTTTCTTGTACGAGTTCGGGAAGATTGCGTATGCGGACTGCTCCTCCGATCATCGCCTCAAGCAGATGTACGCGAACATGGCTCCCGACAAAGTCGTAGCTGCCCTAGACCTGTCGCCCCGCCTCGGAGAATGGTAGTATACGACCGGCATGAAAGGTTTTGAGGGGGCCAGAAACAAATATCGCCGACACTGATATGAACAAGACACGTAAACGACAGATCGCCGACCTGCCACCGGACATGGTCACGGAGGTCGTGCGCCGGCTGAACAACCCCGGCAACGTCGCGCGCGCCCGCGCGGTCGCCAAGACCTGGCTGGCAGCAAACAAGCTGGTAAACCAGGATCGGAAGGCGGCCAAGCGGGTCCAGGTGCTGCCGGCGCTGCAGGCTGCGGAACGCTGGTTGCGAGCGGACACTCCGTTGGAGCGCTGGGTGATGGTGGAGAAAGCACCTGGGTCGGCGCCGCTGAGAGTAGAACCAGGTGAAGAGGACGCGCTGCAGCTCGACCCCAACCTCGTGTGGAAAATCGACCTCTGTCGGGAGGACGACTTTGATCAAACGGTCTACCCCCGGCTATCCGCGACGGTCGTCCGGGACACAGAGAGCGCGCTCTATTTCGATCCGGAAGACGTGACCCCTGGCGGTATACAGCGGCTGTGGACGGAGTTTTATTTCGCTGACAACGGGTCCGGTGTGTTGTCGGAATTGAGCAGTCCGGAACCGGTCGTCGCTCTTGTGCGCGCGTTGACGTTTTGCGCTGCACACCCCCTGTCCGAGCTGAGAGTATGGGCTCGCACGAGACGGGACCAACCCGCGACACATCACCGCTGGTTCGGTGACGAACTGCAGGGGGCCGCCCCGCCCGCGTCGCTATCGGCGCTTGGAGAGGTGTTAAGCGTGATCGTCCACAGCGACACCCATACACGGACCACCTACCCGGTCCCCAGGAGCCTCGGAACAGGAACAGAAAAGCGTTTCTGGCGGCTAAAGGACGTCAAAAACGGCTACGTGGTTCTGCGAGAACGAACACCGTGGGCTAACCGGTTCTTTGACGACGACCCCGGACTGTTGGACCGCCTGCTGGCACCCCGAAACGTTCCTGTACCTGCACCCAACACCCGCGCTCCAAGGGCGGCCCGGTTCACGGGGGCCAACGGAAAGACTTACAACCTGTCGATGAACGGGGTGCTCGGACACAAGGCGATGCAGGCCCAGATCAATGCGGCCAAAGCGAAAGGCAAGCGACCGGCCAACTCGAAGCGGTAACTCATACAGTAAAGAGGTCTTACTCATCAAAGTGCATGCCCCAGCACGCGGACAGGAACTGCACGCGCTTGGACAAGTCATCGCGGAACTCGGTCGCCCCCTTGAAAGTGAAGGTGGTGTCCGGGCGGGCGAGGTCTTGCAGGAGGATAGTCTCCCCCGCGTGCAGCAACGGCAGCGCGTTGTCCCAGACGAGGTCCGTGATAGTCTTGACCACGTCGATCCGGGGGCAGTACCTGACAGTCCTTCTGGACTCTGAGTAGATAGTCACGTCGCACCTGCCCTCCTTGTCAAAGGGCACGCGTTTCACGGTGGCCACCGGTCGATTGCCAGTCGTCATGACGTACAGTTGTCTATTTGCGAAAGTGGAGTTGCAGGATCCCATCGTGCACCCAGCGAGGCACACGTTCTCTAAGCGCCGCAAACAAAATGTCGTCTCTCATCCTAGCATGACCTCTCTCAACCCGACCGCGATCGTGAACGCCGTGAACGCCTACCGTCGCAAGCACCACGCTCCCGCCGTGTCCTGGGACCCCGCCGTCGCCAAGGCGTCACAGGCGTGGGCCGACCGTAAGCAGTTCAGGCACAGCGGCAACCCGTCGTACGGCGAGAACCTGGCGATGACCTGGTCGGCCCAGCCCGACATGAAACAGGCGATCGATATGTGGTACGGCGAGGTCAGAGACTTCGACTTTCAGCACGGAGGGTTCGGCGCCACCACGGGACACTTCACACAGCTGGTCTGGGCCGCCACCACCCGGATCGGGGCAGGCGTGTCCAAGATGCCGGACGAGTCCCTTACGAACGGCGTTCGTGCGGGCAGCTACGTCTACGTCATGAACTTTGCGCCCCCGGGCAACCTGTACGACGCCAACAACGCGGCCTACCGCAAGAACGTTCGCCCCGCGTAGAGAGTTGCTTGCTTAGCGCCCTGTGTAACATGGAAGCATACACACTCCCGAAGCCGTGAACAAAACCGAGTGGACACAACTAAACAACTACCTGCAAGCACGTGGATCTGCCTGCCAGCTTCGTGCTTACCAACCTGAACGGTTCTCCAGGTCATGCACGCTTTGAAGGGCGTGGAAGCAAGCCGCGGGGGTCTGGCATTGCGAAGACCGGTGTCATCTCGTGTTGCTCGACCCACCAGGCCTCGTGCACGTTGAGGTACATGTCTGACCAGGTCCGGCACCCTATCTGAGCCCTGTAGTCGGGGAGCGGCAGCCGTACCCAGGCGGAACGACCTTCCACGGTGACTGGCCGGAACCGGAACTCCTGGAGGTGTCGCGGGATGACCACTTTGTCGAAGACGCCCAACGCCCGGCGGCTGTCTAGGTCACAGAAACTCGCGATGTGACGAATGAGGTGTCCTGGCATATCCATGAAGCCGTCCAACAAAATACACTCTGAAAGCCTAGTCACGGCGCCTTGTCCGCGGGCCTTGCAGGGGTCGTTACTAAAAAGCGCGGTACACCTTCCGGAACCTCCGGGTGTTCGGGACAGACCTACACGAGAGGTTTACGATGTACTACCCGGAAGCACCGGAAGTGGAGAAACTCGTCAGGTTTCTGTTCGAAGCCCCCCTGGTGACCAGGCTGGCCTTGAGGGAGGGCTTGCTCGCTCACTTCACGGACCAGCTGACATTCAACCGCGAGTCAGGCAGCTACAGGCAGCTGGCCAGGCGCACCACGCAAGCCCGGCTTCGGGCAAAGTTCTTGGAGGGCCCCCCGGCGGCAGGCTTCGCGGTCGTCCGGCACGATCCGGCCGTGTGGGACGTGGCAGCCCCGGGGGCCTTCGAGCCGCTGGAAGGCCCGCTGCAGCGGAAGGGCAGCCTGGTCGGGGTCACGCTGCAGGATCTGTGCTCGACCGCCTTCTTTGCAGCCCAGCCAGACGCGTGTGCCAGGCTGAACGCCCGCCAGGATGTGATCCCCACCGACGAGTACCAGCAGCAGACCACGGCGCTGGGCGCCCAGCAGGCCGGGGCGAGGATCGAAGAGGCCGTCTGGCGCCTCTGGAAGAAGCTCCTCCCCCACCTGAACGGCCAGATCCAGGACACGCCCGCCACCAAGGAGGCGTTCTTGGAGGTGCTGCTGCGGCTGCTGCCGGGGTGCCTGGGCTCCTCCACCCTGAAGTCGTGCACCTGGACGGACGTGCCTCTGCCGGAACGGGGGACCCTCGTGAACGCTCCCGAGGTGGGTGCTTGTGGATTGGGACGGCGGGCAAAAACAGGGTTCAAAGGGTCCTCCAACCGTCGCGTGCAACGCAGGACGCCCCTGTCGCTCCCCGCTGGACGGACGCTCGCAAGGGTGTCAAGCCCGACGCCACCGCCACCGTGAGCCACCTGTGGTCCAGCACCCCGGTGACCTGCCAGACCGGCTGCCTGGGAGTGTGCGACCTGCTGCTGTCCGGAGCCCCCAAGATCTGGTACGTCGTCGACCGGAGACGCAGCCAGGACTTCATCAAACACATCGACGAGGCCAACGAGGACGGCGTGAACCTGACGTCGCTCTACTCGCGGCGCCTGAAGTTGCAGCTGCCCTTCCACGAGGCTCGCCGGCTGGGGATTCACCGGGTGCGGCAGGAGGTCGGAGACACCGTGTACATTCTGAGCGGGGGGCCGACGTTCTACTGGACGGTCTCCCTGGGCCACAGCGTTTCCGAGTCCTGCACCTTTGGCCACCACGACCGCGAAGCGCGGGGGGCGTGGGTGGAGCTGGAGACCCAGTGCTGGAAGCGCCTGCACGCCACCAGGCGGTACGCCGACCACTATTGCGTCATCCGGCAGTCCGCGAAGGCTCGCTGGCTGGAGAGCAACCGCCTCCTGGGCCAGATGCACCACGCCGCGGCGATGCGGGAGTACGAGGAGCAGCGGGAGCGCGACAACGGCGGCTCGCCCCCCCACCCCGGCATCCCGGACTCCACCCCGGCCACGCCTCCACAGCCCGTCAAGCGCAAGTTTGCAGGCGAAGGAGCTGGGGGGCGGCCGCCTGCCTGATCAAGGCCAGGTTGGACCGCGCAGCCCCCTCGGGCACGACCGGCTGGAGGTGCGCGAGGACCTGGAAGTAGCGCGCCCACAAACCCCACACCAACCCGCACAGCAAGGGCTGCCGCGTCTTGTCGGCGACGATCGCGTCCACCGTCGCCGGTTTGCTCAGCTTCATGAGCCCCTGGTAGACGGCGGCGTACAGGGCCGCGGCCTGGCCCGCCCGCGTTTCGGGGTCGCGCAGCACGACCGCTGCGGCCTTGAGGACCCGGGGGAAACTGTTGTAGTACTCCCACAGTTCGGGAGCAGCTGAAAAGTCCGCCTGCTTCATGACGCGTGTGCCAAGGGACTGATAGGTGCCTGTGTTTTTGCTCGAGCTGGTGCCCATACGCATGTCCTGCATTTATTTCTGAGCTCTGTAACAGATACCGCATGAGCGTGTTTTTCGAAGTCACCATGGTGCTGCTGGTCGTCGGCCTGCTCGCCGGTCTCGGGTACTACTTCTTCGTCCTGCGC
>Ga0247770_1001966_pt1 | contig 13536 bp, 10 predicted proteins | sample UWRJL136409B6_FD_179943 | JGI IMG/M metagenome (GOLD analysis project Ga0247770, IMG submission 179943) | Plant litter microbial communities from Arlington Agricultural Research Station in Wisconsin, United States - UWRJ-L136-409B-6 | ecosystem: Environmental > Terrestrial > Plant litter >... | reverse complement strand
GGGGAGGGGCTGGGTTAAAAGTGTGCACTTGTGGTCCCTCCGGACGTTTGACGTTACCCAACCCCAAAAAAGTGAGGTGGGTGGAAGGGGTTATTATGAAATGGCCAAGTTCATAACGTCCTTTGAACTCTACTGAGAAGTTGTAGTTGTTCTGGTGTAAGCTAATCTAGAGTATGCTGCTGTATGTTAGGGAGCTCTCTGGCTTAGTTTATAATAGCGCCCAATATTCTTCTTCTTACAACTACTGCTACTAGTTGCCCGGCGTAGGATCCGCGATACGAATCTCCTTAATCCCGCCCTTCGAGAACTTTATGATGTCCATAAAAAGGTCCTCGATTGCCATGACGTATGTAAGAGTTTGCTTGGCCCCCTGGGGCTTCTGTCCAGTAAACAAAAGCCCCACGGCCTGCCCCTTTCTGTCCCAGACAACCGAACCGGAATCGCCTTTTGTCCCAAACGCACCAGTGTCTCCAGTACTCACGTATGAAAACTCCTCCGAAAGGCCCGGCGAGACGTGTCGATCCTCGGCTATGCTCACATCAGCCTTCATCTGGTTAAACTTGCCGACGGTCGTGGTCGTAGTGGCCCCGACCTTGTAGACCAGCTCCTTCTGACAGACTCCCCTCAGCCCGGCCTTTGTAGGCTGCTGGAGAGGCGAGCCAAATGTCACCGGTTCCGGCAAGTGCCCGGAAGACGCAAAGTACTTTTCCGTCCACGTCTTGAAGGTGGGCAGTCTGTTGTCGCCAATGCGGGCCTCGTCGAGCGGCATCACCAAGGCCCAGTCCATGCGGCCGTGGTGGTCCGTACGCCTCGTGTAGCCAGATGCGCAAAAAACTCTGCCAAAAATGTGGTGGCCATTGTCAAAAAAAGCAACAATGTCGTCAAGTTCTTTTTGGGCCTGCTCCCTGGGCTGCCCGGGAATGGTCTCGATGATGGTCTCCCGTTCGTAAACCCCAAAATTGTGCTTGAGACGAGTCGGGTGCTCAATTTCGGGTGCCGTCGATTCGGTAAAGATGCCATTCTCGTCCAGCTTCCAAAGTTGCGAGTCCTCTTTTGGCTCCCCGATGCGAGATTCGCCCTTGGAATCGACGAGCAGTTGGAACCCGTCATAGGCCGGGCGGATGACGTGGTAGTTTGTGAGTGCTACCTTCACTCCGTTGGGGTATTTCTTAGTCTTGATTTCCAGCCAGCACCCCAAAGTTCCAAGCAACGGGGAGAAGTCATTGCCGTCGCTTCCCTTCAGGTAGTTGCTCGCGCTAATGTCGACCCCCAGATTGACTCTGGTTTGGTACGGGAAATCTGGCAGCAGTCTGAACGCTTTTTGCTTCGCCTCAATCTCAGCTCGGCTGCGACGGCTACGGACCAACGGGAAAGTGCATTGCTCGACAATGTTGTGCTCGAAGTGGAGTTTCAAGTTAGCGTAGGTGAACTGGCGAAGAAATTGTTGAATTTCTCCAACCACGGGCGGCCACTTCGTCTCGAGGCATTCGTAGTCAACCGATACATACACCGTGTTGGGGTTGTCTTCGTCGTCCGATGAAATGCCTAGCCTGAAGAGCTGAATGGATGTAGCATGGCCTGCCGTGTGCGGATAACTCGCCATGATATCAGCAATCCTGTCCTTGATACGAGCCCAATCCGTCTCCATCCCACGCGCAAGGAGCTCGACAGACACAGGCGAGATATACTTTTCTTGGGTATGCTCCTCTGCGATCATCTCGACGGCGATGTCGAGGTGGTCGAGGTTTCCGTTTGTGACGCGTTTCGAATCGACGAATTTCTTGATCTTGCTAACAGCACGCTCCCATATAGCAGAGCAGCTCTCGTCCGTCCAGCGCGCCACGATGAGGATGGTTGGCTGACCCTTCGTTGGCAACTCGGTGCCAATGTAAGGAATCCTCGACACAAGCTCGACTTCGAGAACTTCAGGTTCTTTCAAATTCTCGTCCGAGTCTGACAAGAGGATTCTTACTTCGTGCTCCAGCGTCGCTCCAAGTTCTTGGCGTATTGATGCACACTGATCATCCCATTCCCCCCTCATAGGCAGTGGGTGGGGCGGGGGTGCTGCTACCCGATGCCGGACGCTGAAGATTGTGAAAGTACCGGCGTCACTGGAGTCGGAAGATGTAGCCTCTGATCGCCGAAGGCGCGCGCGCTTCCGACGCTCGTCGCCCGAGGAACCGGGGGATGGGTGCGGATTGGAGGCCATTCTGGGCGCCGAATGTACGCTGCTAGTATCCCGATGTCAGAAAACAACAGGTGGGGGGGGCCAGGTTAAGAGTGGATAGTAGGTACGTACCACAATCGAGAAGAGAGCTTGGGAAATCTGCAAAACGGATATTGAGTTGATCTAGGGGGAAAGGCCACTCAAATTCTGGCGGTGGGTGAAGCAAGATAAGTCGTGGGGTGGCGCAGCTGAAGAGAACGGAGGAACAATGGAAAAGAGGAGAAAGGGAAATTTTGATCGAATTGAAGGGCTGTGCAGGGAATTTATTCTTTTTCAGGTTTTGAGGCTCCACCTTTTTTTTTAAGGTTTCTACTCGGTATTGTCAAACACAAAATTGACGGCCAAACCTAAAATGATGGAAGCTGTCCTGTCACTTTCTTCCACCGCAGTGCCACCAAACACAGGTTCTCTCGCACGTGTTATGTGGTGAAAGGCATTAGGTTTCCCGTGTGTGGTTTCTTCACGATTGCTGGCAAATCCGGTGGATTACAAACAACAATGACGTTCGGCCACTGCACAAGGATACTCTTGACCGGGCAGCAGAGGCTGGGGCTGACAGGCCCGTGACGGGAACTCAAGTAGCAAGGCTTGCTACCAGGCATGTTAGTGGATTAGAAAGACGTACGACCAGATCACCAAAAGTCCGAGATAACGGCTATCCGGGGATCGTGGCCTTTAGTCGGTAACGGGGAGAACGGGAGTAGAATAAGTTTGCTGGTTGTGTTGGCAGCAGGAGGAGACATTGACCTCCCTCGCACCGTAGGGGCAAAGTCTAGACAACTAAACTGCTTAGCCTTCCACCCGTGGCGGGATAGGATTCTAGTACTACTATCAACATGCCTAAACTATATTTTTAAAGGCCTCAAGAATATTGTTAAAGGCTTTAATTACATTGTCATAGGTAGGTAGGTAGGTCATAGTTGCATTACATCGGCCTCGGTTTCTGCCAACCTCAACACAAGCTCGACTTTGAGAACTTCTAATACCGTCTCATCCAACAGCGCCGGTTATGTAGGGGATAGTGAGCCAAATAGCTATGGTTGATATAAATAGAGTAAGGCCAGTCTGAGATCTGATATACAGATTCTTACCTCATTCTCCAGGATTATCGTTCCAAGTTCTTGGCAGTCCTGCACCTTCCCTTCAGGGTCCCAGTCCAACTGAAACTGCCACTTGTGCTCGCCCCACCTTCCCAGAGATTTGAAGCTCCGCGTGGGTTACCGCTCCCAGTAGGTCCTTCCCTCTGTGGACAACGCGTGTGTCGAGCTGATCGTATTCTGGTTTGACAGCGCAATGTTCCCCGTCATCATCGTCCAGAAATGTGTGCGACACCTTACCGCGGTTCGCCCAGTTCTGGTCATTCATGGTCCAGAGCAGATCTCGCAGGAAGGTTGGCTTCCACAAACCTGCAGCGTAATCCGCCTCGGCAAAACCAGCCGCGGCAGCATACGACCTCGCCAGTCTGGAAATGGCAGGAAACGTATCCGTCACGTCGGTGAATCCTGCGGGGCGGCTGTGGAATTTCCCCGTGCTCGCGCCGTACCAACCAACGATCTCCCACCAAAGCGCGCCATCACTGGAGTCACCCGACAGGACACGTATCCGATTTAATCCGTACTGCGACAGCGAGTGGAAGCTTGTGTTCGGCCCGCTGGAGTACCACGAACCAGACGAACAGGAAAATAAAAGATTGCGGCGCCCGAAACTGAGCAAGCGGGTTAACGCAAGCTGCTCGGTGGCAGTCTATCCACGCACGTCCCATTTTTTCAGCGTGTTTGCCTAAAGGACCTGCTTCTGCGGGGAGTTATGGATGCTGAACATGTTGTTTATAATGGCCTTAACGAAGTCTAGCTTTAACAAGCCAGTAACTTCCGGGCGGAGGGTGGAGCGGAAGTTGGTGAACACTGCGGACTGAGGAACGAGGAAGGAATCCTGACATAAGGGCGGTGAAAGGGCGCCGATGGTGACGAGGGCGTTGCCGTAGATCTGGTCCATAGCTCCGGCATGCTCCTCCTATTCCTCGCCGGGCCCGCGCTGGTCCTGTCGGATGCACAGCCCGTCGACCTAGAGATACGGGATTGAGAGAGACTATGCCGTGGCGACGGCGTCTTTCACGACTGTGGGTAGGCGCTGCTCAACGATGCTCACAGAGAACCGCGATTCGGCTACGTTGCTGTCAGTCTTGAGCTGTGCTTCAGCGTCGGCTTCGGATCCCCAGCAGTAGCTGAGAGCGGCCTAGTCAGGGAGCGGGTTAATGGTCTGTCCAAGCTTGATAGGGTTGCTCTGCACGTTGGTGAGACGCTTCGGGCGGAAGTTGTCGGTAGCATGCCCGTGTGCGCTGGAGCACCACTCGATAAGACCCTGGCTCCAGGCCACAGAGCCCTCATCGGACCAATCCGTGACGGTCGAACTAGGAGAAGTGCGAAGCCAGCCACAAATGTCAGATCCTTCAGGGCCATCTTCTGTTGAGGGACTCTGTCAACATACCTCTCCATTCCAAGAGGATAGGGGTAGACCAACCTTTGTCAATAGCCTCCGCTCCGAAGGTCACCGTCACACAGTCATCATTTTCCGGTACCCGGATGTCGATCTTGAGACTGAGCAATCCCAGAGGGAGCCCGTACTGCTCTACCCCCTCACGGAACCACATCCAGTACATGCCGAGCGTACAATGTGACTCCTGGTTGAGAAAGCTTCTGGTTGACTCGACGGGATCTGTCTTCTCGTCACTGGCCTGCAAAAAGATCGTCGTACGCAGTAGCCCGCAAAATTCGCAACCATTGCGAGCTGAGGCTTCAAGCCTCGGCAGTGATGGGAGCGTGTCCGTCAAGGTGAATTTGTCCGACTCGTCCCCCGTACCAACGAGTACGAGCACAACCGTTGGCCGCATGCTGCATTCTTCGGTGCCGCCATCTGCGGGCCAACCCGAACCTGTGCCACCGGACCACTGAGTCGAAGCAGGCCATCATCCACCATCTTCGCCGCCGAGCTCACCCGCTCCCCCCGAAGCCACACCAGCGCTTCCTCAGCGTGCGACAAGATGTGAATAACCCGGTGCTGATCATCTTATACCTAAAAAAGGGCTACGTCTAACAACCAGATGAATAAAAACAAGGTAATTCGTTGGGGGAGTATTTTAGCTTAAGGACAAAATTTACCCATTTTCGTAAATAAGATGGGAACAGAGACCTAATAGTGGATGTAAACTGGGTTATATATAACTTTGGGGGAAAAGGAAGAGGAGCGAAAAGGAGTTGGGTTGGGGTGGTGTCCAACGCAGGGTGCGTTGGGTTGACGAGGATAGGGGGTTGCACTGCAAGATAGTGGAGCGTAGTGTTTGGGGTTGGGTGAACAATCAATTGAAGCCTGCTTCTTGCTCTCTAGCTTCGCCAGAGAGCTCTTCTTATAGTTGAGTTCAGTGGCAACTGAGTGGCAACTACAGTGACAAAATCTGATGCATGAGCTAGTAGCCGGTTCCAGCTACTTCTAGAACCTTCTGGGTGTTGTTACATGGGGGGTTCCCAGTTTTGGGCCACCTATGTCCCAAAAACTGGGACCTCGCGAAAAGTTGCCATTTGAACCGTAGAGTACTACCTATTCATCTAAACCATATTTAGCGATATCTCTGATCATTTCCTGAGCAACGCCTGAGTAGCGCCTGAGCAAGGTAGCTAGGGGTGGTACGGGTAACTGGGGTTGGTGAGGGCAACTTTAGGGTAAAACAACAGAGTATTCAGCTAACTTGAGCCGTTTCAACCCAACATATCCCAAAGATATATCCAAACAAATACCCCCCCTTCCGAAGTTATCCGTAACAATATATCCAAAGGTCTGAGAATCCTCTCATGTGAACAAGCTGGTCTCCTTTCCCCGTCTCGACTGAAATGATGGGCTCAAAGGCTTGCGAGTGGATCAAACCGGCGGCTTCCTCTCCCTTCAGAAAATGATATGGCAATATTTGCTAGCTTGGTGGGTCTATCCATTCGAGGAGGAGTGGTCCGCTCTTGGCTTGGATGTCGATGTCAACAAATCGCTGCTCCTCCCCTCCCCTGCACTGAGCACCGCGGGGAATCGTAAGAGAGCGAGTGGGCGTGGCGCCTCTGCGTCTGTGTTGCGAGCCAACATTAGTCGTCTAATTGGTATTTTACACCAGCAGTATAGGGCCTCGGAGTCAGACACAGACACCACCAGGCTGGCAAATCCTCCGTTAGCTTATCTTTTATATCAAGGGGGATCCAGACCACTAAGACCCAACGCGGTTAGCAGCAACCCAATATCAGTCCGCCACGCAAGGTCACAGTGTCGTCCCCCATGAACAGAAGACCTGCAGGTTGGTGCAAGGTCCATTACAGCCGATGAAATGCTGTGTCTCTCGGTCGAAACGTCGCTGGAGGGTATGAGAAAAATGGAGTCGAGTTGGTATTAGGCGGGTGAATGGCCTTGACTAGCGAAGGCAAACCCCAAGAATGAGACTTGCACCGGGGGTCAAGGTGTCTGAGTGATGATACCCACGCGAAAGACCGAAGGACCTAAATAATTGAGACTGGCGCTAGTAGACGATAGACAGATAACGACAGCATTCGTCTGGAGGTGGCGCTTCCGAGTGACAAGCCGCACTGGATGTCGAAAGACCTCAATAATGGCGTCCTGCGCCGGGTTCGGGTGCTCTAAAAGACAACCTGCGATGGAAACCGATGGAATCGAACCATGACGGGCCGCGCCGGGAACTGGGAACTCTGGTAAACGTCAACCTGCGCCATGAGCTAAGGCTTCTGAACGACAAACTCCGCTGGAAACCAGATAACTTGATTGATGACAACCGATGCCCGAGCCGAGGGACTCCTGAACGATAATCCGCGCTGAAGACCGAAAGACTTGGAAGATGACAACCCGCACCAAAGGCGAGGTAACTGGAAAAAGACAACCGTTGCCGGGGTTGAGGGATGAATGAACGACGAGCTACAACCAGACCAAAGGGCCTGAATATGACCACCAGTGCCGAGGGCGAGACACCTGAATAATGAAGACCGGCGCCGGGCACCCAATCCCTGTCAAAAAGTCTGTGTGCAAACACCGTTTTCCCACCAAAACTCAGCACATTGCAAACAAGAACGACAACGTTCTACAAAACTATAAGATAAACTAAAATTCCAATGTGCATTAATTTAAACCTCGCTTACTTTAGCAAACTCCAAATTTAGATAGGTTTTATCTTAGGTATGAGGTAACAGTTTGAAGATCGGTATAACTGAAAGATTTCGCTTCAGGGGGTTTTAGTGGACATTATAGCGGGGTAGCGAAAGTGGCCTGTGCACACAGACTTTTTGAGGGTCACTGTATTCCGACCCGGTCCAGTGGGACAACCATCGTCCTCCCGCAGTGTGCAGCCCTCGACCACACACAAGCCTGCTGCGGTCAACGACGGTCGCCCTTGTCATCCTCCCGCTGCACACGGCCACTGGGCCCACGTACGAACCTGTCGCGGTCAATGACAAGCCCAACCAGCTCCCGTCCACCTTCAATTCCGTTCCTTGTCGTCCTCCCGCTGTGCGCAGCCACTGGGCTCACGCACGAGCCTGTTGCGGTTAACGACATGCCCGAACCCTTATACGGCTAGAATCCCAGCCGATAGGCCATAGAGTTCGAAAAGCGGGAGTCGTCGTACACCCAGCCATCTGGACACTGAAAGCCATATCGGGTCTTAGCCTCACTGCCGCCGGTGTGTTGGTCCCGTGAGGCTAGGTCCGCGATACAGTGTGGGACCACGTGATGGCGGTGACCTGGGATGTAGTGGAGCTCTGCATCGCAACCGTACCGCTGCAGCTGATGCGAGGCCCAGATAATGGCCTCCACAATTGGGACCAAATCTCGGTCCAGAGAAAGGGACGCACCATCTTTCAGGATGTTCTGACAGGTCCAATTGTCATTGAAGACCTTTACAGTGATGTTTCTAATCTCCCCCCTCTTTGCGGCTTGCAGCACGATGAAAATGCTTTCGCAGATGGACAGCATCTCGCCGTGGACGATATCGGGCATTTGAGGAATTTCCCATGTCCGGACGAGATACTGTCCAGCTCGGGCGCCAAAGGGCCGATACGCGACGGCATAGCCGCCCTTGTCCGGGTTCGGATAGTTGGCTTTTCTTGCGGCGTCAGCAAAGAAGACCCACTGACGTCTTTCCCCATCCCAACATTCGTGGTCCTCAATATATGCGAATCGGACCGCATTATGTCTCTGGCGCCGATAAATCGTTCCGCGGAACCTGCGCCGTTCGCCTCTCTAGGGCGGCGGGGGGAATCGAGGTGTCGCGGGGGAGGGTGACAGAGTGTGTTGCCAACAAACTAAATTCCCCGCAGGGTCCGACGGGGCGGGCTCTGGTGATGCTGAGGCGAACACACGGGATTTCAATCTCCAGATAGAAGAATAAACTGTCAAAAGTTCAGGTCAGTATGAGGTACGAGTTGTTAGGTTATTGATCATGAACTGGATGAGTTTGTTCCTGATTTTCCAAATTTGGCCAGTGAACCAACCGCGCCCAGTTTGACTTGGATGAAAAACGACTGGGAGAATCTGGCCACAACCCCGCCGTCGGCTTAAACCGACAATTGTGGACTTCGATGAAGCTTCGGAAGAAAAGGTATAAGATCGACCGGCTAGGCTCCCCGAATCGAAGGCGAAAATCGGCACATACCAGACACTTTCGGCCGAAAGACCAAATCCATAGCCACCGGCTTCCCGCAAGGTAGCTTGAGACGCTTGATGCCTGACGGGGGATGATTACCGCCGTCATCATTGTCAAACTTGCGCTTTCGCGCGGGCGAGGAGGGACGAGATGGACACATTGTTGTTGTACAAACTCGAGAACGAGGATTTGAAATGTGGTTGGCCTGCTTGGCAGAGAAGACTTTGTATGGAGTGGCACGGTGGGATAGTGCGAGAAGGGTGGATAGCCAGCCGCAGGTGGGGTATCTATCGGCCTGAGGCCGGGGGAAAATGGTCCAGCTCCTGCCCCACTTGACGTGCTGCCCTCCGGACGCGCCTGGGCTATATAGACTACTTAAAACCTGCGTTCAAATAAGGGCGGTGGCCTAGCGGTCTTAAGAGGCGTGTATTGCTGTTGACATCCCGGACACACGCAGTAGGCGCCGAATCCCGTGCACTCCTCAAACCACCAGTTCGATTCTGGGACCGCCCTACTCTTTTTTTAATTTTTTTTTAGGGGATCTCAGTTCTTTTTGCCTCTTCTTAGGACTGTCTTTCCTGACTTTGCTTTGCGTGCCGACTTCGTGACTCCGATTCTAGGCGTAAAAGAAACCAGCCAAGACTGCCTTCCACTATCTACCTAGCTATTAGAAAGCATCTAATTCCCACAGTTGGTGTGGTCAGACTCCCTTGCCTCGCAGCCGTCATCGCAAGACACTCCAGTTTCTTTTATCTAGCATGTCATCAAGTGAAGCATGTCATTAAGTGGAGCATGTCATTGTAACAAAGCACACCCTGGAGGCCGGTTCCGGCACGCAGTCGGCCCGCTCCGGATCGGGGAGCCTTATCGACAACTTCGAAGCCCATATCACGCTTGCCGAGTTTTCACAATAAGCCACAGCCAGCACCAGTGGCACCAGTGCGGGATGCCTAAGCGAACCAAGCCGACTTTGCGCGTTTCCCCAAAACATCATCACACCAACCAAGACATGATGGCGGCATTCGAACGCGAGCTCTAAGCCATCTTCGGCCGCATCCGGCACGAGACAGCGATTACGACACGCGGTAGTTATTCCTTTGATCATTTCGAGGCGATGAGCCCCCTCTTCCGATGTTCGAGCCAGCCCATGGCAGCACCGACGCTCCCGTTCCCCGCGCTTGACGATGCCCTTCTTCAATGCAGAGCTCTCCGAGCCCCCAAGTACGCATGTGGTGGAATGCAGGCAGACAAAGTGGACAGTGGGATGATGCATTTACCACGTTCTGGCTCTCTTCTAAGGACCACGTGGAGGAACAGTACCGGCCGCGTCTTGTTGACTACCGAGAGTGTGTTTGTTCTTTTTTCCTCTTCTCCCGCGGCGCGTATATGCACTTATCTTTGTTTCCCTAGCTTTACCTAGTACCCGTTGGAAGGCTATCTCGGCTAGCCTCAACCTAAGCCCTCCGGTTCGGTTATGGGCGAGTGGGTGATCGAGCGATCAGCGACTGACTCGGAAACGATGGGACAGGGATTACGTTACGCCGGCTCGACCTGGCCATTGGACCGCCATTATGTCAGACGGGAACAAGGAAGCATAGGCCCTGTTCCCATGTATCTTGTGGAGCGAGATGCTGGCCTGTCTTGGCTTGCTCTGTCGTCGGATGAATAAACAGTATGCCTGGAACGCCCGAGAACGTTTTGGTGGATGAGAGCTCGATGTGTAAGATGGGCGTGTCAAGGTTGTTATCCGAGAGAGAGAGGAAATGTCCTGAAGGGAAAGCAGGTGACTGTCGTTACCTTTGCCGGTGCTCATGGGTGTGTTGTCCAAGCCACCTGCGTCCCCAAAGCCTCGTCGCCCATAGTCCGTTTCACGTACTAAGTGTCCTTTTTCATTGGCACAGGTTCGGCCACCTGGGATAAGAGCGTGGTGCGCAATATCATCCAGCGGATGATGTGGCCCGAGGATCCGCTGCTACCACCTACCGAGCAAGAACAAGGGCGACGGCGTCAGGAACCACTGCGTCTGCCGGCTCTGAGGTCTCAGGGAACCCTGAAGCCTGCTGCCGACAGCTATCGTGTCATGAGCACTAGTTTTGACTGTAAACTACTGAACGCTTCTTGCTTTTTCCTTGGGTATCTTCTCTCCATCACAGCCACGTCTGAACAAATTTCCGGCAAGATGCAGGACTCTTCTCGGCTTCCAATGTCCCCGCGGCGTCGTTCCTCACCGTGCGTGTTATCTGGACTGAGCGAGAGCCACCAGAGAACGCTCTCCAGGCCCTTGTCACTAATCGTATCCTTTGCCGCTAAGATGCCGATTGCGCTTAACACCTCTTGCAGACCGGTGCGCTAGGGCTGGGGAAGCTGGGCGCCCTTATGGATCTGATCTGCACCACCCAGGCCCGACCAAACACCCCGCTGCAGAAGACCGAGAGCCTGGGAGATAGGCTCGGCCTTTTTACGCACCTTGTCAGCTTGCACAACCTCCCGAACCGCTGTCTCCCATGCTCACCACAATACGAAGCCCCAACCCGGCTCCTTGACGCACCCAGACGCCAAAGAGTCGGGGGAAAAGACAGAGATAGTGATCAGCCAAGTCCTGTGGAGGATCTAGTGCGCCGCCGCAGCAGCAGCAGCAACAGATACCAGCGATAGCAAAGCCGATACTGACCCATCTCGACCTACACCACGTAGCCCGACCGAGACCTTAGTGATGGATTTCCTCGTCACCTTGCTTGCCGCCATCGCGGCGCAAATACAGTCATTTTCTAAGAGGCCGGTTTGTATCGCCAACGCTTTTTGAGCAGACGTTTCAATTCGGCCCAGTGCCCGGTGCCGACAAACCCGCGGCGTTTCGTGCGCGCACCGACGGTGGTATCTCCTTGGGCTAGGCTCGATCCCGATTGCTGGCCATCACCTTCGAACGCCATCACAGCTGGAACTCCTCGGTCAACTATCACAACAAGGACAAGGCAACCTGAATCTACGTTTCAAGCGAGTCCTGAAGTGGAGGCAGGGGCGATGGGGCTGTTGTATACAGGAATGGAAGGGGCTGCGTGGGAGGAAAACAAACGGCTCGTATATGTTTCCTAGAGTTAGCAATCATGGTCTATAGTCAGTTGGCCTCGTCCTGGCACTTCCAAGCCGCACCCATCTCTCCCGTCGCATGCTCTCCGATACATGAGAAGAACACCGGGGCGACCAAGTTCGGCGGCAGAGGCTCTTCTAAGAGTAGGGCTCGCGTCTCACAGCCTCGGATAGGCTTATTCTGTTCCGTGTCGATGTTGGGTGCCCTGTGCCTTGTCCAGTGGCTGCCAGGAGGACGCTCTCCTATCGGCCCCCAGTGTACCGACATCCGAGCAACGTCTTTTGACTGCCAACGTCACCTGGGGCTGGGCGTCACAACATTTCTTTGTTTACCCATTCCGGCGGAGGGATTCGAAATGATACCATGGCCTGCACGATCCAGCAGGAAGAATGTCAAAGAGGATTCGATGTGGTGAAATGGCCTGAATATTGAGGACCGCCATCCTTGAAGACTTGGCCCCCTCCCTATCCCATGGTCTTAAGAAAATGCCATCACCACCATCACCATCACCATCGCTGCTAGTAACAACCATGACCAACATGCTACCTGAACTGCTGGATCCGGCGGTACGTGTATGTTCAATAAATTTTTCGGGACCAATCCGGCGGCACACAAAGTCTGGCTGTCGACACGGCCCGGCACCTTGAAGCGGATAAAAACGCCCAAAGCCTTCACTCCCAGACAGCTTTTTGCAATATTTATACCTGGTTCCACCTATGCACAAGAGACATTGGAAGCGAGAATGACATCAGCATCAGCATCGGCTCCGGCTTCGGCTTCAGCTTTGGCCCTCCCCATCCCCTTCACCACTACCAGGGCCTTCTGGAACCATATTAGCTCTGCTGGCTACAACGTCTTGACTTTTCAAGGTAATGCAGCTAGCTCCTTTCCCTTTTTACCTTTTTGTAAGCTAATTCGAACAGGTGTCTCCTTCCAAGACTTCACCACACTCAACAGGGAGAGAGACCTTCACGGACGGCGTATTCGGTTTCGGCGCTATAATGCTCAGTAGCAAATCCTTATCATCTTTATACCGGGTAAGCCTCACGAACGGCTTCACCAAAACCTCTATCTGGAAGTAAGGGACCAAATTGTCTCTATGGGCCTGAGGGATGCTTGGAATAATGATGGCATGACAACATTCTTCAGGGGGCAAGGCCATCCGGGTGGTGACGGTGCAGACAGGGACAGGGACGCCGGGGAGCCCGATTCAAGCGGTGGCCCATGGCCGCAACGAAGCGCAAACGGGGCCTGACCAACTTTAATTATAGAGGCTGGCGACTCATCGACCCTGCCAGGATTACGGATGGATGCAAAGTGGTGGTTTTCAGCATCAGACCACCAGGTCAAGATTGTCCTCCTGGCTAAGCTGGTCCGGCATAGGAGGTGGATTATCCTGGAGAAGTGGTAGAGTGTCGAACTGCAGCGGCAGTTCTTGGCGCTCAGGCGCGCAGGCGCCTTACCGCTCCAGGCTTGGCTGGAGCGCAGGGGCCTTGGATCATGTGCTCTCCCCACACACAGGGAGCTTCCATTTGTATA
>Ga0247770_1001965_pt1 | contig 13551 bp, 12 predicted proteins | sample UWRJL136409B6_FD_179943 | JGI IMG/M metagenome (GOLD analysis project Ga0247770, IMG submission 179943) | Plant litter microbial communities from Arlington Agricultural Research Station in Wisconsin, United States - UWRJ-L136-409B-6 | ecosystem: Environmental > Terrestrial > Plant litter >... | reverse complement strand
CAGCTGGGGTGGAAGGGGACGAGGGAGGTGGGCTGTGGGAGGAGGGAGTGTGGGGAGATGGGGTGGTTGTTGGTGTGTGAGTATTGGCCGAGGGGGAATGTGCTGGGGAGGTTTGTGGAGGAGGTTCAGGGGACGGTGAATGCGGCGGGGAGGGGGAGGGAGGGGTTGGGGGTTGGGGTGGCAGTAGTGTCGTTTGGGGTGTTGATGGTGGTGGTTGGGACTTGATGGAGGTAGAGGGGAGGAAACAAAGGAGATTGCCGAGGTGTTGATGAATTTGGGTTGGTGTCTTCGACTGGAAGGCTTGCGGGCTGGACAAAGGGCATTCTTGGAGTGTGCAACTGGATGCCATTCACAGTGATGTCATCCTTGGGTCACGTATTGCGTTGAAACTGAGAGACAGATCCGAACGGGGATGGGCTCTGGAGATCGGCGTCACTTGCGCCGTCAAGATCGGCCGTGCGGTCCCATTCCGATCGCGGCTAGGTCCCGTCTTGGACGCGGATCGAGGGCAATTTGTTGAGATATAAAAACAAACCCCAATCGGAGCCATTTAGACATTATTCTTCAGCTCCTGTCGGCTACAAGGAACACAATGCCGAGCAGCAAAGGCAAACCGACCGACCCCGAGCTCCGCGAGGAGCTTAAGCAAGGTACAAGACCCCGAATCCCGAAACAAGCTATGTATCTGACGTTATAACGCTTGCCAGAATCCAACAAGAGCCCAACAAGTCGGGAGACGGGAAGGGCCAGTGGTCTGCATGGAAAGGCATGAAGTTGGCCAAGGAGTATGAGAAGCAAGGCGGAGAGTACGAGAACGAGCCAGGCTCTAAGAATGAGCCGAAGAAGGGGGCGCCGCAAGCGAAGAGTAAGAGGAAGAAACATGAGGAATTGGTAGAGTAGAAGGCGCGCTGCGTATTTACAAACCGAAGCACACGGTGGCATCTGCTTGAGATATGCGGTACTTATGTTAGATTGTTGGTGGTTGTTTGCTTTTCTGGAGCCAAGGACGGAATGTAAAGATGATCAGGAGATGGGAACCCTCCACGACTACAAGGATGCGAACAACTTGATCTCGTCAGATACTGCAAACAAGAAAACACATGCAAGGCTACTTGCATTGGAATTTGAAGTTGTTTGCCATTGCAAGGAGAGCCGAGGAGGTTCGGTGGGGTAGGTGGCGGTGAGGGTTGGCCTGAGTTCCGTGGAAGGGACTCATCGATGTCCGTCCGGTAGAGCCGCAATGTACTTGTCAACGCTCAGGGTTTTGGATGGCTTGATGACTGGCCAACCAAAAATGCGTGAATGGGTTGATGCGTCTGTGATAGGTGCCGCATTACGGCAGATGCTTGTGCATTGTCCCGTGTCCGCATGCAAACAGGCATCCTTCGGCTGAGGCGGCCTGGTTCGCGGAGCCTCATGAGCAGCAGGTTGCGTCCCAAGTCTGGTGCCTTGTCCCAGGCGGGATTGGCCGCGTGATTTCTCAGGTCTCCGATGTCTCCGTCACGGTGCGCCGCCTGATTTTTCGTTTGACTATTTGGCGGCAGATACGAAAGAAATAGCTGGGAAATGCAAACGGCTCACCGCGGATTTTGACGATCATTCAGGTCGCTTCGGTCAGCATCAGATTGAATTGTTCGCCCTCCGCGTCGAGTGCAGAGATTGCAAGGACGTTTGTGCCTAGTGGTGGTGGCGGCCTGTGCCGTGAGCCCGCTGCCGGCTCTGCTCTAAGGCGAATGATGACTTGGAAGCGTGCAGCATCCGCCCGATTGTGGGTACGGAGGAGCTAGGGCCAAAAAAAGGTCCCATCAGTTAGTGCGAAGATGCGTTCTTACTGTGAAGATCACCAATGCTCTTCGATGTGGCAGGCCATCTCCCATTCCGAATTGGCCTACCTACCTACATTTTGAAAAGGCCTTCTGTATGCTTAAAGGCTTTCTTGCATTCTGAAAAGGCCTTTTGCAATGCAGCTAAGGCCTGGAATGCACTAAGCCCAGGCCTTACTGTTTCCGCGCAAGACAGTGTGAGGATCCCGAGCACAGGTTTTCGCACGGAGAAGAGACCCAGGGTTGTCGCCCGAGACTTCGAAGCTTGAGTCAAGCTCCCTTCCATCGTGCGCGCAGAGACCCTTGGAGCAGCTCCCACACAGGGTACCCAAACGAGACCTCAACATCTCGAAGCCGCCTCATCCCGAGTCCTTGAGACAACAGACCTACAGATGCGCCCGACTCGGAACTGTGCGCTTCGGAACCCTTGAAGGTGCGCACCCCGAATATACAATGCTGCTACGTAAACTGTCGTGGGCGAAGAATTTGCAGCCTTCTGTTCTTCCCACTTCCATCACGACTGCGCATTGCCTTGGAAATGCTTCGAGCCCTTTCGTCTACCCATTGCGCAAACCCAATTCTCCTTCGGATCGAGCGTTTGGGCGCTGCTAGCACCAGCTAATGCCGGTCTACAGATAGAAAACCTGTGATTCCCTATTGCAGCGACCCCACCATCGATCGCCGTACTCCGGAAACACAGGCAGACACCGTTGTCGCGGCCCTCACCCCGGATTCAGCCGACACCGCACCTCCCGAACAAGGTCTCCTCTAGAACGCCGGCCCACTCGGGGTGAGATGCTAAAGACCCGCCAACGGCTAGACCACTACCTACGACGTGGCTTGACAGCTGCCTTCTGCCTCCCTAACGGCCATTACCTCGAGTTTTCGAACCAGCGCGCCATCGTGAGCCCCAGCCACCCCACCCGGAGCATCGACTTTCTCGAGAACCGTCCTCGGAGCCTCGGTAGGCATTGAGGAGCAGTCACATACGATGGACGAGTCGATAGAGGCGCCTCCCGGTGCTGCCGCGGCGTTTGCTGCCACTGCGGGCGGAGCGCCGCCGCCGTTTCATTCCGGCCTCGTTGCCTCCGCCGACACCCTCTCGCGAGCAACATCCCCGGGCCTCCCATACTCGGAAGATTTCCACGAGGATGATAAGAAGCGATATAGACCCCGGACCTTCAGCTACTTCAGGCTGCTCCCGTTTGAAGTCGAAGATGATCCGCACAGAGACGCTGCCCTCGCTGGCATTTTGAGGAATCTTTACATCTCGATTCGGGCAGAGGACTTTTCGCCAGGTGCTCTGCACTGGACGCGAGAGCTACAAGGATGGCTCAATCTCAAATTTGAGATGACTAGGTCCCTTCGCGCCCGGCTGACGCAGCTGTACTATCACCTCGCTCTGGCCCCTGGCTTGAATGTCAATACCGCGGACAGGTTCTCTAAGATGGTGATAACCCTCACACGGTTTGTACCTGTGCCCTCCACTGCTTTGCCGGCTCTTTTGAACGAGGCGTGATGCTAACTGTTTGGTCTTGCAGGAAGAAGCATTACTTGAAGCCAGGCGAGGACCTCACCCTTGACTGGCGGCCCTTGTGGCACGAGATCAAGACGTTGGTCCTCCCTTCAGAAGCGCCTGCCCACCAAGGCAGCAGGAGGCGCCCGCAGAAGCATTTGTTGAAGCTTTGCTTGCACGCCAACTCGTACTTTGACCCGAGCGAGCGACGAAAGATGCTGGAAGAGATCCTTCCGTTCTTTAGCACTTCGGCGATGGCAAACGCCTATATCGTCGTCGGCGCTATCAACATCCTCATACCTACTGGTGCTGCGCCGGTAACGGAGCCCCAATCTCAGCCCTTTGACTTCCTACCGACCTTCTTTCACCTGTGGTCTTTGATGACTCGGTCGAAGGCATTCGACGTTGCATTTATTGACATTTTCTCGCGAATGTCGAGGGACTACCTCCACTGCACCTACGTGCCTTTTACGGAACACGGTATCTTCACCCGTGAACAGTCAGACTTGATCTTCACGGCAATCCTCCGACTGACAGAGATTCCTGTGGGTCAGGCCAATTCCCCCTACGCGTCATTGGACTACGCGTCGGGATTGGCTATCTTCCTTGAGAAGGACAAGAAAAAGTACCCTGTTCCATACATGATAGCGAGGTGGATCGGTCACTCCCTGTCCCCGCTTTGCATCAACAAAGAGAGCTCTATCTTGACCAACCTCGAGGGGTTGATGGAATCCATTGACACCTTCTTTCATCCGTCGAACCAGGGCTCATGGACCAGCTTTTTGGCCCAGCTTACTTTCTTCCTGACTGACATCTTTGTCTCCCGCTGGAACAGGGAGCAGAGCGGCGAGCTCGATGTTCCCGCGGAGCGCCGGATAACCCCTGAGCTGAAGAAGCGGTTTGTGCTCGCCTTGAAGGAGGTGACCTTCATGGGTCTTTTTGCCAAGAGCTCCAAGGTGGTGAACTATTACTACTCCACATTGCAAGGCTTGACGTACCTCGAGCCAGACTTGATGCTGCCCGGCGCGCTGCAGCGGTTCTACCCCAGTCTGCAGGGGCTTGTTGAGGTGCACCGAACAACGTCCAGTCTTTGCAGTCTGCAGATGATTGCCAACATCATGTCAAAGCAGAAAGGCTTCCGGTGCCACATCACCGCGCTTCTTGCTCTGGCCCTGCCGGGGATTGACGCCAACGACTTGGGCAAGACGCAATACACTCTCAATTTTATCCAGAGTGTTGCCTACAGCATTCCCTTTCAGCCGCTCGTCAGTGACAGCGACGACATTCACGACACCAGTCTTGCCATGAACTGGGTACAAAACGAGATGGACAGAATGGAACGCGAGGGGCAGGATGTCAAGATCAACTACAAGGAAGAGCTGACGGACGAGGAGGAGGCCAACATCCTTCGCTCTTCCACCGCAGGGCTGGGCGAGTTCGTGCTAGCACTGCTGGGCAAGGTGTTCGCCCTGCTGGAGAACCTGCCTGATGCCAGCCATCTCCGGACAGGCTCTCCCGAAGACAACGTCATTAACACTCTCCCCGCTGCCCTCACGCCACTCTTTGCGTCCCTGTCGCCGGAGTTGTTCGATATGGCACTGGAGAAGCTCGCGTCGTTCGTGTCCACGCATGTGGTGCACCAGGCTCGAGATGCAATGGCTTGGATTTGCAATGCACTGTGCAAAGTCAGCCCAGAGAAGACACTCAAAGTCTTCATCCCGATGCTCATCGTCAACATTCGCAACGAAATCGACTACAATGGTGCGGCGTCCGATCGGAGCAGCGGAACCGAGGTTCTACCTCGTGACCGAGCCCTCGTGTGGCACGTCAGCATGCTTAGCATGTGTGTGGTCCATGTGGGTGGCGAGGTTCTGAAGTACGAGTCCGAGCTGTTTGACATTGCGCAATACATGCAGGAGAAATGCCGAGGGTTGCCTACCATTCACATCTCCAACTACATTCACCACCTTCTGCTCAACCTCACGCACACCTATCCTATCGACAACGCGCTCTACGAACCTGAACTCATTGAGCGTGGGCTGGACATCGACGACTGGGGCCGTTCGACAGCGCCGGCCGAGTTGACTATCAAGTGGCATCGACCGTCGCCTGCCGAAGTTTCCTTCGCCGTTAGGCTATTTGAGAGCCAGGCCAACTCCGCGTCTCAAAGGCTGCAGCAGCTTATGAGCGACGACCCACCAGTCAGTAGAAAGGGAAAGAACAAAGAGTGGTCCGATGAGCTCTCACGAAGCTTGACTGCCATTCGGCTGGTCATTTCAGGTGTCTCCGCGTTGTTTGACCCGCTTCGCGCTTCCGGCGAGGGCAACCTGGATGAGGCAGATGGCGATACAATCATGGAGGAGGATGACGACCCGCTTGCAGAGGTAGCTGATGATGAAGAGTTGCAGCGGCAAATCCACTATCCTGCTGGGTACCTCTTGCATCCGACAGACCCCAACTATGGGCGCATCCATACCTTGCGGGAGGATATCGGTTGGCTCCTCTCCCAGACCCACAAGTTTCTCAATGCAAGCCAAGAGGACGATGTAGCCTGTTTCACCGCGCTGTACGCAACATATAGGACGTGGATCACGGATGTGGGCATCGAACGGTCAGCTCACCCGCTGGAACGGCTGGTGCGCCTCTACAAGGCCGACATCTCGCCCTTCAAGATCAGCGGATTACGGAAAGTTTATCCACGCCCGTTGCTAGTGAAGCGCGCAGACGCGTACCAACTCCAACGTGTTAAATACAACTCCGCCTACCGCAAAAAGAGTGAGCTCGACAAGCGCCTACTTCTTGATCTTGCGGAGTCATGCACCTCATTGTATGCAGATGTTCGACGAATTGCCCAGAGCGCGCAAGACTCGTCGCTCAAGGTTCTCATCGGGGGAAGACCGCTCGTTATTCCGGTTATCTTGGAAGCATTCCGGATGGCGATCCAACAGAACGATCATGACCGCATTAAGGGCGCCATGTATACCCTCCTGTTCACGACCCTCATCAAGACACTGATGCGGGACTGGCGATATGCCCCCGAGCTCATGCATCTCTACATCCAGACTGCAAGTGTCGACAAGGCATCGATCCAAAACTTGGGCTCCACAGCCTTGTATCCCCTCCTCGAATTCGGCAAACCTTTCGAGAGAATGGTTATCTTTTCAAAAGAGCCTGTCAACCGCATCGCTCCCCCAGAAGACTGCTCTGAGGTGATCGACCGGCGTCATGCTTTCATCGTTGAACGTCGCCGTATGGTTGAGGAAAAGAAGGCCGCTCTTGGGTTGGAGCTTGCCCAGAAAGCCAAGGTGTCTCACTGGAAGGTCGCGAACAGGTGTGCGATCTTTGCTCTTAACCTAAGCCTCCGATTCGACACCATTGCGAATTCCGAGTTCATCAATCTTGTCGCAAATGGCGCCATCGATCCCCATCCTGGACTGCGGACGAATTTTATTTCAGCATTTTCAGCTGTCTTCAACGCTATCGACTTGCGAGCTGTTTACCACCACAAGTACGTAAACTACTTGAAGGAGTTTGAGAATGAGATAAACAAGTACGACGTGGCCGTGGACCCTACGCTTAGACAGCTGTTTCTCCAATGGTTTGCAGAAGGCAACACAGAAAAAGACTACGTTGACAACGATTTCCCGGGATGGCTGGTTTGGCCCAAAACCATCAAGATGTCCCGGTTCAATCCGAAGCCATTCATGGACTACGATGAAATTGAAAAGGCTGCGCGCGCACAGATCGGACAATTGCTCACAAAGGAGTGGTTCGAAAAGTGTTTTGGTTATATGAAGCAGGAGCCTAGGGACGCGTCCAATGATCGCTTCCGGATGCAAAACTTTATGCTGCTCATGAGCGCCTTCGACTTGATGCATAGTGGAGAAACTAAAGCCAAGTTTGATGACATTATCTCCTTGATCAAGGAGGTGTATGGAGACGGCAGCGACAAGCACCAACACCGAGCAACATCAGAGATCCTGTGCGCCTTGCTCACTGGCAGCTCTGACGAGCCAGCCGAACTTCGAGACAAGGTCTGGGAATTCGCGGCTCCGATGATGCTCAAGGTCATCGCGGATGATTTGACACCTGACAACCTATCATACTGGATGACCTGTCTTCACCTCATCGTCGACGGCAAGGATCCTCGGCGCTCCAGGGAGCTGGTGGACGCGCTGGCCAGTTTCAAACTCGATATGAACTCTAATGCGGCATTCAAAGAGTCCTCCAAAGTCCAGCTTGTTGAATTCGTTATCAATGATTCGGGTTGGCACTTCCAGCGCGAGAAACCAATCCTCAAGGATTTCCTGGCGCATATCGACCATCCGTACAAGTCGGTTAGAGAGGCCATAGGTCGCGTCATTGCGACAATCTATCGCACCAGGTACCATGAGTCCTACGAAAGCGTTACCGCCCTTCTTGAGAAGAACAAAGAGGCATCATCCATCGGCATTCGTCCTTATCAGCCCCCCGAGGACTTTGCGGCGACTATTCGTGAAGTCTTTGCCAGACTAGAGAAATGGCGCCACGAGCGCACCCCAGGGCAGCAGATACCCTCCAGCTACACGAATGGGTCCAAGACAGTCTTAATCTGGCTTGACAGCACATTGTCATCACAGGAATGCATTCAGCTGGTGCCCTTCTTCCCAGACCCTTTCATCGACCAGCTTCTGCACATGATGGACGTCAAGGAGGACCCGGAGCTCATGAAACTGGCTTATCATGTCTATCGCCATCTTCCCAATATCCCGTTCCGTTCAGGCGAGGATGACGCGTTCATCGCAGCGCTCATTCGCATCGGCAAGACGGCAAGCTCATGGCACCAGCGTCTCCGCGCCCTGGTCAATATGCAAGTCGTCTATTTCCGGCGCCTGTTCCTGACACAGCCCCAACAGCGACAGATGCTCTTTGAAGCTGTCGGTGATATGTTATCGGACACGCAGCTCGAAGTTCGCGACTGTGCTAGTGCCACCCTTGCGGGCATGATTCGCTGCTCTCCAGCCAATATTCGCAATCCCATCATCCGTCAGCTCAAGGACCGGTTTGAGACGCAGCTGAAGCTGAACCCTATGCCGAAGAAGAAGACCCCTGGCACAGACACACCTGTTAATACGCAGAAGCAAATCGTCCGCCGCCATGCTGCGGTGCTAGGACTGGGAGCGCTGATTGAGGCATTCCCATACGCTACTCCGCCGCCAAGTTGGATGCCCGAGGTGCTGGCTTTACTGGCCTCGCGCTCTGCGAACGATGCGGGAATTGTCGGGAAGGCTACAAAGACGATCCTTGCCGAGTTCAAAAAGACAAGGCAGGATAGCTGGACGGTAGATCAAAAAGTGAGTATAAGTCCCAGCCTGCCACGCCTTTTTACGAGACTAACACGACATGCAGTACTTTACGAGCGAGCAGTTGGAGGACTTGGAGGGTGTCCTTTGGAAGAGTTACTTTGCTTAGACGCAGCGCTAGATGTACCAAGGACGCGACGTGTCATGGCAGCGGAGATATGTGTTATGTGTGGTGGGAATTTGGCGGCGGCTTAATATGAAGCGAATGGAAGGGACCCCGCCCAGCTCTTTTTGGTTGCCTCGATCGAACAACAGCATTTTCAGAATAGCAACAGCAGCATTGTGGCTTTGAGCAGGGCACCGGATGAGAGATGAGAGACATGTGAGGAGCTATTGTGTAGGATAAGTAGAGAGCGCGTGCATTGAGCTTTTTTTTTGTGAGATTCGAATCCGGGAATGCTGGGCGATGTGACATGCATCTAGTGCACAGGTGTGTAACGGCTTTGCTGGCGAACAGGGAAATAATCTAAAGAGCTATAGTGCAAATAGACATTCTCGAAAGAAAGAGGAGGAGCATTCAGAGTCAAACATCGGGCCTGCGTCACCAGCTTCCAGTCTGCCCAAAGCACTTCATCCTACCATTGTAGTTCCCGATGAAGTCATCTGTAAACTCGCTGTCAGTGAATCGACCGACTAATAAACCACCAAATGCGAAAGACTCCTCATATCAATCGACGCATCAACAGTGCCTCCGCCGCTGTTGCAGCACTTAGCATGCAAGATGGTGCTAGAGTTCCAGTACCCCCAGCAGGACCCAGAGAAGCCACCGCTGTTGAAGTCTGGTTAGCGATAAGGGTAAAGGAGATGGAGAGAGGGAGATTTACCTAGCTCGGCCCACGAGACCACCGTTGTCGTTGGCAAAGCAGGAGTTGATGTTGATGACGTTGGCGACACTGTACGTTCCGTCCGGCTTTCTGCAAGAGGCGGAGAAGAGCACATGTCCGGGCGGGGATGAATCGACTTGGTTTGAATCTTTGTTAGAGGATGTGCGGAAATCGTGGCAACTTGCTCCGAAGCCGCTGTCGGCCATTGCGCCTTAGAGCTCGAGGCTCGAGAGGAAGAGCAGGGCAAAGGTCTTGAAGTTCATGATTGCGGTCTGGGAGTTGATCGATTTGGACTGTTGGCTTGATGGTTGTTGATTTTGAAAGCGTGTATGGGATGATTCTCGCTCCTACTTATACTTCGTACATGAGACGCGTTGCGTCACCAGAGCGAGACACAACATAACTTCCGGCCTCTGTTCCCAGTTGTAGCAATAACCTCTTTTGGATACCGACCTACATAGTCCCTCAGAAGCCTGCGCGGCTGGAAACTTCCCACTTAGCTAAAAGGGTGCCTGTAGCAGTCGACACTACCCTGCGGAGATGTCTTAGGAACCAAGTCCTTATCGCAATTCACACTTCACGTCGTAGAGTTTGCCAATGTCGTGACTAACACCCATTTGCACACCGATTACCAGATTTGTTGTTGTTGCTTAATGCATTGTGCCTTAATATCCATGGATGTTGCAGCGTCCCCGGCCGGTTGGTTAATTAAATTGCACTGTCGTCGTGCCGTAATAAGTAAGGTACCCGCTTCATCCACAAGTTTATCAAACATGACATTTACAGCGCCACAAAATATCCAACTAACACTCGACTGCAGACCGATGCCCATAATGCTCATCGAACACCGCAAAAGAGACGTAAAGACAGACCCAACTCTATTTATTGCTAAATGTAGGTAATGCGTCTGGATATGCCGCAGTGTCCCTGGCCCAGTTCGCCATGTACACTATTATCGTGCCGTAATACTTCGCTGGCCTTTTGCCATGTTGCCTCTCACTTGACGGGCTTGGATCAAGAGACTGGAAGAGCTGTTACGGTGGTCAACTTCACAGAATTTCAATGTGAGGAAGGAACGTTCCTCTCGAGGGCTGTGCGTGTGGAGGGGTACCTGACCTCTTCGCGCGAGCTCTTGTCATTGATAAGCGTCACACCAAGAACATCACAACGACATCGCAGCCAAGCAAAACACAAAATGCCCTTGAATGCTTCCACAAACTTTTGAGCTTCCCATCCCAATCACCCCTCCCCCTATGACACCAAAACCCCCGCCGCCCTTAAATTCACCAAACCCGGATCCCCCTCCCTCACCTGCCCATCCGCACTCCTCTTCAGCACACACGTCCCAAACCGTCTCGCCACCTCCGCCATATCCGCATCAAACACCACTCCCTTGCACTCACTATCCCTGCTATTCCGATTCAAACTCGCGCACGCCCGCAAGCAGTCGGTGAGCGAATACGCCGTAAACGCCAGAATGTCAGACCCGCTGCTCACGAGGTCAAGTCCGCATTGGAGTAGGAAGCGCGCTTCCGGGTCCGGGCCCATGTTGATCCCGAGGGTCGTGCCTGATACGGCGGGGCAGTCGAGGGCGAGCATGCCGGAGGTGGGGACGGCGACGCGGTCGGAGGGGGTTGTTGGAGAGGGGAGGATGGTGGTGGGTGTGGCGCCGGGGGTGATGATGGTTGCGGTTACCGTTGTGGTTGCTAGGTTGAGGAGTCCAGAGGGGGGGTTTCTAAATGGGGGAGGGCGTGAGTTTCGTTTCAAAAGTGGTAGAGGTAGACTACGGCGCACGGGGAGGGAGGGAAAGAAGGGCTTCTTCGTACGCTTGACATTGGGATTGGGCGTTCTTGACGGAGAGGACGCCGCCGACGGAGCCGGAGATGACGGCGATGATGACGACGGAGATTAGGGAGGCGGAGAGGATGAAGGTTTTCCGTCGGAGGCCGAGGATTCGCCGCTCGGGGGCTGCTGAGGGGAGGGGGGTTATTGGCGGTAATGGCGGGAGGTGGGAGAAGTGCGGGTAGTAGTGGTCTTGCTTGCTGGAGGTCGAGCGTGGTGTTGGGGGGTATTGTTGGTGGTCGGCTACTTCGAGACCGCCTTCGTAGTCGATGGGGTTTACTTCTTTTTGGGAGTCGAGGGTGGAGTCCGTGTCGGTCCCCATCTTGGTGGTGTTGGTGGGTTTTGGTATTGGAGAGGAGGTGAGAGCCGGGAGACGGCAGTGTTGGAGAGGAGGTCTAATACGGCGCTTGAAGGGTTGTGGTTGCTGATGTACATGCAGGTTGCGACGAAAGAGAGGCGTATATCGCGGAAGTCGAGAACGGAGGAAAGCAGGACGACAGAGCGGAGAAGGAAACGATCTTCGAGATCACGGAGTTCTCCAGCGTCGGTTTTCATGCCCTACCGAATACGCCTGACGATCTTTCCAAGTGCTGCACAACACGCGTGCGGTGCGCGCGTTGGCGCGGTCTGGCCCCTTTAATCTCTGATGCACGATGGATTCCATTTTCAGAGCCAATCCCCCCTTGTCGGTAGCATTGATATCCCCTGGAGCATCGGTAGGCAGCGATCATGGGCGGCCGCGGACCCCACTTTGGATCCTTCCCGCGCCCAAAACAGCCAGTCTCACTGTTGCTTATTTCATGGCCGTCCAATGTCGTTGGGCGGAATTTGGAGCCTAGGACGAGGTGAATCGAGAACGCTAGGCGCAATCGTGGGAGAATCGGTTGGCTTGCAGTTGCCCGTACAGGTGCAGCTACAGCTGCATCCAAGCTGGCTGTGCTGCAGGTGCTAGTGAGGTGCCAGTACGGATTAAAGTGTGTTGAATTTCCAGCCAACCGGGGCGGCCCCCACCGAATACGGCCGATGTCTTGTTCGGTACGCGTCCGTGCTGCTCCATTGTGTTGGGCTTATTTATCTTACTTACTTGGCAGCTACAGCTATAGGAAGAGGCAAGGACTTATTACAAATTGGCGCGTTTTTCTTTTCTCGATGTGTGGAGAAACCGGGAAACAATATGGTCTCGGCCGAAGTCAGGTCTCAGCACTGTCGGCTTACCTAGGTATCACAGCTTTCGAGTTTGTTGAGCGTGTTCAGGAGATCGGAAATCTGAAAACCAACACCGCTGGGCTAAGGTTAAGAAGGCTCGCAGCGAAAGGTAGTTGTATTCGCCGGCTGTCTCCTGTTGAGTTGTGGGCCCGACACTTGTCAGCTATTGGTGGCCGCCTGGAAGCATTCTAGAACTGCAAGATATTAACCATAGGCACCTTACTCTAATACTCCGCATGGCACCAATGTCACCCAACAAAACCTGGATTGGCTGTTCCCACGACGAGGCACTCTAGAACTCCCCTTCCCATACCTTCCCTTTATTGGCTAGACTCTAGATTTGGCCCGACTTTTCCGCTGGACGCGCGGATCCGGCAAGAGGCGACTTGAGCGACACCGGCAAAATGGGTCGGAATCCGGATATCAAGACGCAGGCCCGCCATCATAGGCCGGCAATTGATGGCTGGATATTGCAAATGAGATTTTATATGGAGGATTTGCTTATCTACATGCACACAACTTATAAGTAGGAAGCAGTAGACATGGCCCGCTGTCGCTGTTGGGCCTGATCACGACAACCCTCCGATCCGCTGTCTGTTCTGACAATGCTTCGACTGTACGTTCTGGCGCTTTCAGCCCTCGCCGGTCATGTGGCTGCGCAAACCGGCACCGGCATCGAGTTGGACCTGCCGATGCTCGGGGGCGCACCGTCGTCAGGAGCGCCGAGGAAAACCGCAATGCTACGATTCGGCTGCTCGCAGATTGTCATTGAGCGTATTGACCCGTTGGTCATCCCACAATATCAGGGGAGCCCCCAACACAAGAAGCTAACAGCCGCAGGCTCGTGAACCCCGGCCAGACGCCATCAACACACATGCACCAGATCGTAGGCGGAGTACGCCCCCCCCCCCCCCCCCCCCCCCCCCCCCCCCCCCCCCCCCCCCCCCCCCCACCCCCACCCCCACCCACCCCCCCCCCCCCCCAACCCACCACCCCCC
>Ga0247770_1001964_pt1 | contig 13564 bp, 19 predicted proteins | sample UWRJL136409B6_FD_179943 | JGI IMG/M metagenome (GOLD analysis project Ga0247770, IMG submission 179943) | Plant litter microbial communities from Arlington Agricultural Research Station in Wisconsin, United States - UWRJ-L136-409B-6 | ecosystem: Environmental > Terrestrial > Plant litter >... | reverse complement strand
GGGGTTGTTCTTGGTGGGTGTGAGTTTGCTTTTGGAGCCGGTTGTGGGGTGGTTGCAGCGAAGGAAGTTGAGGGGGAGGGGAGGCCAGACGGGGGTGATGCTGTGGAAGATGGATGGGCTGCTTCAGATGCAGCGTTTGATGTTTGAGGCGGCGGGTGTGCGAGGGTGGGATGGGGAAGGGGCCGTGCCGACGACGGCCGAGAGGGTGTTTCTGAAGGATGTTCACGCCATGAGGATGAGATCAACCTTTTGATTTGAGATAGAGTCATTTGTGGTTGACGAATCGATAGGAAAGGGTAGTAGACACATACCAGAGCAATCGGAAAAACATTCAAGTTTCTTATGGCCAGAGCTAGTACCATGGTAGCAGGGAACCAACACTGGAGGCCAGAAATGACAGCGGGTATTGTAAGAAAATGCACCTAAAAATAGCAAGGGCTGCAGGTCAAGCAAACAGAAGAAATAGGTATCCAAAACAGCGTGAATCTCAGAGATATCCCTCAACAAAGGAAACAGCAGCTCCCCGGCCAAACTCAATAAGCCGGAGGAGGCTCAGAGAACCTCTCAAACGCAGTCTCCCTCAACTTCTGGAGCGCAACCCTCGAGTCCTGCAACTCCTTCTCCTTCCTCCTAAACTCGGCATTTAACATCCCAAGCCTCTCTCCCGCCTCTGCTGCAATGGCATCAAGCCGCATCGCGCCCTGCTGCACCCTCGCTGCCGACGCCTTAATTTCCTGGTGAAATTTTAGGTCGCTATAGATATTATCGAAGAAAATTTCCCGAATCAGATGCCCTTGGTTGATCTCCACCGGCGGCATATCCGCGACAAGCGGACTGAACCTCTGCGCCTGCACGACCTGCATCCGCGCCGTGATGATCTCCGACTCGGCGCGATGCAGCGCATTCCGCTCCATCATGTCGGCAAACGAGTTGTTCGACCACATATCGTACCTCGACGCCTGCAGCGCCTCCTCCATCGATTGCATCGCGCCCCGCATCCGCTTCTGCGCATCCCCGAGCAGCTGCACGGCCATCTGTTCCGCTTCCGCGCGGCTCCGCGCATCCTGATACGCCCTCAGCGCCTGCTTCGTGTGCTCCTCTCCTTCATCCTCCTCTGGCAGCCCCTCGGTGGGGCCCGCGAAAATAGCCTCATACATCCGATCCAACTCCGCCTGCGCGGCGTCATGCTGTCGCACCAAACCGTCCAGCTCACCAACCACTACCCGCGCAGCAGCCAACTGCTCCTTCAAATTCCGGTCTAGTTCTTGCAAGCGCTGCTCCTTCTGCAGCGCCTCAAAGTACTCCTTCTCCTCCTTTTGCGCGCGCGCCTCGAACTTCTCGCCCTTGCCGGTAGCTTTGAACGCGAAGCGTCGCAGGACCGAGTCGCGGTATTTCTTGTGGTCGTGGAATTCCTTCTTGCGCTGGCCGTCCATGTAGTCAAGGCGCTTCTCGCTTTCCGAGGCCTCGAATTCGAGGTCTGCGACGAGACGCTTTTGCTGCTCGAGCGCGGGCGGGGCGTGGTCGGTTGTGGAGAGGAGGCGGAGGAGCTCTTTGTTTTTGGTGGCGGCTTGTTGGATTTTGGTTTCGAGAGCGGTTGGCATTTTGGCGGCTAGGAGATTTCGTGATTGTTGTTCGGTGCTCAATTGAGAAGATGATGGTGATGGTGATGGTGGTGATAATGTGGGATGTGAGGTTGACGATAATCGTCGGGGAATGACGTCCTCGGCCAGCAATTATGTAAGGCACCCAGAAATTCGGAGCCAAGGTCTGAGGGAACCCATTGATGGTACCGTATGTTGGGGTGGATGCTCGGCTGTGCTGCGCCCCGGAGCCGGCGGCTGTGGGGACATGCCGCGGCTCACAACGCAGAGCCACCAAGGATGGATTGTGCCTTGTGGTTCAGCAGGATCGCGGTTGGGATGATTGGCTTACCTGCGGCCGGTTGGCTGATTTGGCTTGCAGCTAAAGCAGTGCAACCGTCAACTCGGGTGCCCTCTCCAGGCAGGCCGGAGGTCGCCGCGGCTTCTCGGGACGTGATACTATCACAGCATTGTTCCCAGTAAATGGCTATCATATTTCCAGCCCTGAATCTTCGCTCGTATTATGCCAGATATTGGCCGCCCTACCTCAATTACATACATGTATGCTCTACTTTCAACTCGCGGTGGTGCAGGTGGTAAGCGCTTGGAAAGAAAACACAGGCAGTCCCTTCATATCATCAGCCCTGATCAAACCCATGAGCAGCCAGTTCCAAAACTCCACAGGCCCAACCGTGCGTTTTCTTGTGCTGCGCTGTTGACGGATGACTTCGTTGCAGACAAAAGTGACTGCTTTTGTTTTGTGAATTTGACTACGGCGTCAATTTGGGAGATCCGGAAAGCCGGAATCCATGTCCATTTCTGATGACCAGTGCAGCAAGCGAGCCAGTTCAGAACGAGCTTGTCTGTCCGCTAATTTGGCGGCGGCGTCCCCTGGAACCATCCCTTCACGAAGATGGCGAATCCCAGTCGAAAATTCGCTGATGTTGAACTCCCCAACGCCCTCTATGGACACAAATGACCTCTGGGTGCGCCGAGCCTCCGCTGCAGCTTGGTCTGCTGCGATGTGTAAGTTGACCTGGTCTTTCATGTTCAATGACAGAAAGCAAACTTCGTGCTTGATCTCAAGACCGGGCGTCGCTTCAAGCTCTCGAGATTGACGGAAAATCTAGCCCATGAGTCTGCGCATCTCAACCTGATTTTCTTGATGCAGCCATGCCCGGAGATGATGTCGATGTTTGACTTGGAGTCGGGAAAAATTGTGGTCGCAATTCTTCCAGCCCCATATCGCACCATTAGCTGTGTTTCATGCTGGAGAATGTGTCCCCCGTCAACGATCGCCATGGTCTCCGATGTACTGGGAAGGCCACGGCTACCGGTGAAGATAGCGATGGTGATCTTACTTCCGTCATATTCGTTGCCCTGCGCACGCCGGCGCCAGACTAACACGTGGCTGTCCAGTATCCGGCAATACGCTCTCCACGTTCACTGCGACAGTGTTGTTGAATTCAACGTGGTCACCAGAAACGCAGTAATTGGAAGCCGTGAAGAGTGTTGTATTGGAGAGAAGCTCGCAGAGCAACCGTGAGCACGTAAAGCGCGGACCAGCCGCGCTACCGCTGCTTACCTAAACAGTCGGTTGAATTTGACAAGTGGCTGCCGTCCGTAAATACAAGGAGATGCGAGTCATCTGGGATTCTGGATACGCGTGCCTTTGCCTCTTGAGTATAGGTCATGGATTGTGACGCGGAATTAGTGTATACGGTTCCCTTGAATTCGCCGAGATCATCAACCGGATCTTTTCCTCTAGGGTTCACCACCCTAATTAGTCTTCGGATGCCACCAGACTTGCCGCGGTTTCGAGTGGGATTGTGGTGAATGGAGTAGTTGCCAATGGTGGCTACAACGGCGCCTAGGGTTCTCAGGTTTGCGCCATGCGTCTCATCGGTGTGTTTGTCGGAGATCAGATATTTGCCAAGCCAACGTTCAACTGTGAGATTGACCTGAATTAGTGTTTAGTTCCTTGGGATGGTGATGGGCAAGAACAACACATGTTAGGCAAGCATCGACACCGAGCCAAACCATCATCCAATCTAAGCGAGGAACTCGGCGGTGGCGGCGATCACTGTCCCCGTCTCATCGCACGAAGGGGGAAGCTGGCGATCTTAGGCGGATGGTTCGCGGTCTCGCCACCAACTTGCTCGACGACCGGGCGTGCAGGGTGGGGGCAGTTATAGCATACCATGTGGAAACCTTGGTCTCTTCGAAGGTCGCCTTGGAGACAATGGATCGTAACGCTTCCTCTTCCGGCTGTCGTTGTGAGGCATGTTGCCCAAGCTCTGTTGTTCTCCTCGTGGTTGTTGTCCCTAGCAGGGGTTGCGACGGTTGCAATTGGTCGCATTTATCGGGACGAAAGGGTGATGGAAGAAATCGGTTGGAGTAGGGAGGGTATTCGAAGCGGAAAGTGTGTGGGAAGCTTGCGGTCAGATCAGAACTAGGGAGAGGAGCGCGCACCTGAAAGGTCGCGCCTGCCCTCTGTCTACTGTTCATCCGTCCTCGAAGTTTCGGCGCTGGCTTAGTGAAGTAATCACTGAACTGATCTTCCCAGTGTCATTCAGGAGCTCAGGTTCAACTCTTCCTTGTGAACGTTCTCGGGAGTTTCAAATACTGCCGGCCTGTAAAACTCGGATGGAATATCGGGGATTGCAGGCGAAGCCATGACCTCACTCTGACGGCGGGTGGTTGGGCCCACAGCGGACATCAAGTTAGGTTCTGGCACCTTCCCCGGTTTCCCCGCGCCACGGAACCAGACGGGATGCAGACAGCCAGGTAGTCAGGCGGTTCGGGACAAATCGAGCATGATCCTTACCACCTCTCAGTATCAACGTCACCATGTTCTGCTACTTGGAAATGGCCCTTGGACATCTTCACGCCCAGGAAGCCAATGCCGGTGCCAAAGAGATCGGGCCCTATGGGGCCAGCCAGCTCCAATTCGATACGCTGCTCCCGTCGGTCTAAAGGCGTTTCCCACCCGGTACCCTCCTCTGCGTTCTTCAGTTTAAAGGGCTCCTTGTTTGGTGTGCAGTTTCTGCTCCACTACGAGAAGTGAATGACAGTGGCGAATAATGGAATTGAACCATTCATCACTGTAAAATTTGTAGTAGTAACAGAGCTAATCAACTTCATCGGATTCCACGGGTTTTGAGGGGAAAGAAAGCCTGAGGTGGAGGTCTAGAGTCAGTTATCGATGGGACAAAGCAGTGATGATGTCTCCCCGCAAAGATGACAGAGCTCCTAAACAAAAGACTGAGATCCGGCCATGATGCATCCCAGGGATGACGCCACCAGGCTCTTATGGGAAGGACGGGGTTATAATATAGACTAACATCATACCTTCGTTTATTCTGCTCATCTCTTTTCTGCGAGCCAGAAGCCGCCGCCAACGAACCGCCAGTCCAAGCTCAGTAATATGTTTTCGCTACGGCCAACAACCCCCCGAGGTTTCTCAATATACTCCATGGCTTGGTATTGGAGCCGAGCCGCTTCGCAAGCGGCGCGCAGCACACCGGGAACTATTGGCGGCTTCGGCGAGCCTAGCGCAAATATTCACCCAGTTACGTCAAGCTAATGGCGAACAACCGTCAGTTATTCCTCCTTCAAGTTTGGTCGGGGGTAGATGAGTATTTCATGCTTGGTTGCTCTCCCCTGGAATCTAAGGCGGCCATAAAACAGCAAAAGGGGGAATCAAAAGACAGTGATTTACCATACATTGAAATTGACCGAGTCTCCGTCATCAAAGATAATAGGAAGAGACGGGGCGACAATGTCGGGCAGTATTGCCGTGCTCTCCGCGAGGAAGCTGGGGTATGGAGTCAGCGGATGGCTGCGCTGCCGCGGTCAGTACGTACAATTCAAACAGAAAAATCCTCCAACATAACCTCGAGAGTGCCCGGTTCGGCTTGTTCTGGGATGCTAATATCTAGTTTCGCATAGAGTACGTCCGGTTTCATTCTGCGAAGCATTACAGAGCCGCTAATTGATACATGCTTCCTGCGCGGTTAGTTCCGTCGCAACATGACACAACGGACAGCATATAGAGCCCCTGGATAGTGGTCAAGCACATCATTGGAAGCTCGTCGTCGAGGTGCCTCTTATGTAAGAAATGCGACCCCAAGGTCCTTGCCAGCTGCCAGCTTCACAAACCTGACCTTCTCCGACATGAACTAGAAATCGATCAGAACCCATTGGTCTAGCAACCAGATTGGCTGGGTATGACTGACCGTTCGCGTGGCGCGGATAGCGTTGACGAGGAGCGGCGAGCAGTATTGGGACTGCGGGTCACCGCTTCTCATGTCCCTCAGAAACAGCTCTTTGTCCAGAAAGGGGTACATGATGATGTCGTCCCACCTAAAAAATGCGGATATCAGATTAGAAACAATGCCGTCGCCGGCCACCGAGGTCCAAGGGCATGCGGTACTTTGAGGGGGCTTTTTGCCAGAGCGTCGGCGTCCACCTCGCTCATCCACTTATCTGTCGTGCCAGGGCCTGAATGCGTCGGGAGTAGGAGAAGGGTCTCGGCGTCGCGGAATTGCTGCAGGATTTTGAATGGGTCATCCGACGCACGCAGACGACGGTAGAGCTCAAACGCTTCATTTTCGGGCTTGCTGTTGAGATAAGTGAATAGATCCCTCAGGTCATGGTTCTCACGTTCCAAGGCCTCGAAGTTCTGGCGCAAATCAGACAACCGGGAAACGGCTCCCTCTTTGACGGGGTACTCGCAGTTCCTGTCCTTGCGCCGAACACAGGCGGTGCAGATTGGGCGGACACCATCGCACTAGTGAGAGGGCAGTGTCAGCAATGAGCGACTGACTTCTCGCACGGCTTGGGGGATTGTGTCACCTTTGTCTTCTTCTTCTGGCACATAAAGCAGGCAAACTTGTTGAGGAGCCGGCGCTTCGAGTGGCCGATGAGGGCCCGCTGCGGCAGCGGGGCAGCAGGCGTCGAAAAGCGGGTGGCGTCCCGAGCCCGCGACGCCTCGCCCTCCTGGGCGCCGGGATGCGCGAGCCCCTCGATCAGCGGCGGCGGCGACGGCGTGCTTGGCGCAGGTAGCAGCGACGTGCGGGGAGTCTGGCTGGACATCGCGACACCGTGCCCGTCTCTGTGTCCGCGAGTGACGGGTGCGGGAGCGTCGAGGAATTGGCACGTTGAGCGGACGGGCCGAAGCGCTTTTTCTCTTAGCCCATGACTGCTGCGGTTCGCAGGTATCAGCGAGCATTCTGTTTTGGGCACCCTTGTCGTGAAGCGGGGCATGGTGCTGCCAGCTCAGCAAACCCGAAAGCCAAGCTGCGCTCCCCCCGTGCCGTCCTGCTGCATCCGTCTGCAGGCGGGAGCCAACTCCGGCCCTTTTGTTTCGCGTCCCGTTTCTCCCTGCGCGTGTGATCCGCCACGTCGCTCTCGATGTTTCCGTCGCTGCGATCTGTCCCTATATTTGTCACCGTCTCCGTTTTGGCGATCCCAGCTGGACCACAGCTGGGTGGACACGCTCGCCGGACATCGCCCACGTCCAGCGGCACCAGTCTGAGCATAATAGGCGAGTTTCCATGCTGAGGGCTGGCTCCATGAGGGCTGAAGTGCTGGCAACCGATGAGACCTTTGGCAGAATGCGCACGGACGTTGGAGTTTTGGCAGGCAGCCTCAACTTTGGGCGAGAGGGGGGGCGGGGGCCACCGGACACACTTCCGGCGCTCATCCGCCGCCGATTCGTCGCCCGTTTGTGCATTTCATCCGTGCCGATACCGGGTAAGTCTCGGCCAGCAAGTCGCTGACAACTTTTTTATCGTGATCGCTTCATCGGTGGGTTCTTTTCTGGATCTCGTTTTCCGCCGAGCCTGTTTTGGAGTCGTTGGGAATGACAGTGCGCGCCCTTCGTGTTGACATCGTGAATGGGACCTCGGACTTGATCCCGAAATTGGTTTAATTGGCTCCACGTCGCCGCGTTCCTCGGCGATTCTTTCGTCAACAGCACGCATCGCACAACAACGCACTCAGACCCCCACCCATTCCAGACTTAGACAATCCGTTGTCTTTGCTTTCCCATCCAGGCCATGTATCCAGGCCTCACGTCCCGCTTAGCGACCGCCAAAGACGCGGCCCCGCTTATGTATCTGATCAACTCGTCCTTCCGCAACGACTCCACTACCGAAGTCTTCGCGAAAATGGACAATGCCGGCTTCGAGCTGGTCGATCTCGCCGAAATCGACGCCAGGATCAAGGATTCCCAACCCAATTACGCAATGATAGTCGCGGAGAGCCCAGATGGCTCTCTGGTTGGGCACTGCTACGTGCGCAAGCTCGATTCCGAGAGCCCCTTGATGGGTTGACTTGCTGTTGATGTCGGCTGGCAGAACCGCGGGATTGGGGGCCAGGTAGTTGCATATGCAGAGAGCTTTGTCCGACGGGAATGGGCACTGCGGAAGCTGGCGTTCAGCGTCTTGTGCACGCGCGCTGGGATGATTGCATGGTATACGCGCCGTGGTTACCAACTGACCGGAAAAACGGAGCCATTTCCATACCAACATGTTGAGAGTTTTCTGAAACCTAATTTTGTATTTCGTCTACATGGACAAGGAGCTGGGCGCCGAATCTGATGCAGCAAGTATGCAACAGTTTCCGCGTGATGGAAGATAAGATTGCAGCCCGGATACTGTCCAACCCAGGTTATGAGTTGCGAGCCATTGAAGGCCATACCAGAGGTCCTGTTGCAAGATCTTCCCAGCCAGGAAGAGCGCCACCTGCGGTCGCTAGCCGGCGGCCCGGATCGGGACATCCCTTTCGAGCCGAACCCCTCTCTTCTTGTATATGTCGCACAGTGGGAATGTCTCCTCCACTGTGCAGTTTCATCATCAACACCTCACTTGGCTCGGAATTTTGCCCTATTTTCTTGCTGCCTGGAAATGAGCACTCTTGGCCCAGCGGCCACGATTGGTTTCGAACATAGGTGCGGGTATGGCGCGAGAACATGGAGGAAACGTTTTTTTGCGGGCTGTGGCTAAAACTAGATCATCGCGTGAGCAAGCTCGGCAGCCGTTGTGCAAAGTTGCATGACCACCCTTAAAAGGTGGACCGTTCCGAATGGTGTTCATCTACCTATCAGAATTGATGCGGAGGTACTTCAGAGCCGACAAATTTTCCTACTACTGTTGGATTCAGACCCGGCTAGCCCCTAGAACTAGAGTATATAGTCCGTACCACACGCGATCGATACCAAGCCCCCCGCAATGTTGAATCACTTGCTTACTCGCTATGCATCATTCCCACGTTTCCGGGCGAGCTGCTAAAAGCTGCGAGAGACAAATCCAACTGACTAGCTCGCGTACAGCTTGCAGCGGAAACATATCGTCCACCACGGCTAGACCCCGCTGTGTTGCAAAGCATGAGTGTTGAACCAAGAAGGAATGTGTGCATATCAAAATGAGGGGGAAACGAAGCCACTTTGAAGTAGTCTCTTCATGATCTCTATTCTCTACCCGACTTGTGTGGCTGATAGTTCAAGTGGCTGGCATTTACTGGTGTTGAGGTGAATGATATTTTTCCAAAGCCTGAGACTTCTGTCCCCATGTCAGGCCATAGCAATACGCTTGCTGCACATACCGAAAACCCCCGACTCCAACAGGAGTGTAGCCACTTGAGCTACATACACCTAGCACTCACGCCCTCCAGCACTCGACAACAAAGGTTGGGTCTCCGGGCTTAGCATGATATCGCATGTTCAATCCTGCTTGAGTCGTAATCTCACGCATCGACTTCTCGTTGCGAAGCTTCCCGCCAATGGAAAGCATGACGAGATCCACAACACGGTTTGGTGGGATAGGCGGGCTTAACAGCTGCTCCTCCATGATGATAATCCTGGCCTTCGGGTTGTCAACCGGGAGTGCGTCGGCGAGCTGGCGCAAAATGCCCGTAGCCATTGCATCCGGGTAGTCGAGCAAAATCCGGCGGAGAAAGTAAAGGGATGCGCCCTTGATAGGCTGTTCCGCGTGGAAATCATGATCCATCATGACAACGTCCTTCAAAAGCGCGCCTCCGATAGCAGCTGCTTCTTCGATCACCTCCTTTCTGTCCTGTAGTACGCATTGCTCAGCCGAGACGTCTGGCACTGCCTTGATAAGATCCTTAAGCAGCTGACCAAGCCCGCCGCCGACGTCCACAACCAGCAGTTCGCTTCTGCCCCGAGCCTTGGTCTCCTCTCCAACCCAGCTGAAATCGTACAGCGCATCGGGGCCTACAAGCTTCATATCCCCTCCGACGATCTGCCGTGACTTCATGCTCCGCGCGAATTTGGCTGCATAATCGGGGTACAGAGCCTTCACCTCCCAAGGCGGCAGCTCGGGATGGCCCCAGGCGAAGCTGAATGGCGTATGTGTGACCGATGGCGGTTCCCGTCGCCCATACTTCTCGAAGTACTCAGGCCACCGGGCGTAGCACTTGAGGCCGTTACCGATGGCGACCGCAGTAAGATCGCTGACCGGGTGCGACGTCATGTAGAGCGGGGAGACCCGAGAATGGCGGACATGGCCCGGTTGCTCTCCCGGGAGGAGTTTGCCAGTTGCGACGAGGAAATTAACAAGACGCGCTTCAGCAACAGTGTCAGCACTCTTCAAGTCTCAAGAGACAACGAGCCCCAAAACAAGGGGAATCGCACCAACGAGGCTCTCCTGCGCGTTGAGCGCCGTTGCTAGGTCAGAAATCGCGATACTTCCCTCGAGCGGGATGTGATCGAAGGCCTTCCAATCGAGGAGGAGGTTCCATGCTGCGACGTCGGCCATCATAACCCAGTCCGCCTTCACCAAATCTATTGCGGGCGCTGCTTCGGATGCGATCTTCTTAGCAGACATGGAAATAGCTCTGCGCAACTGCTCGTCGTCGCCGTTGCCCGCCTGCAACTTCTTTGCGTTCTCGAGCAGCGCCTCCGCGGCGCGGACGATGTCGAAGGTTGAGTTTGGTGCTGACATTTTAAGATAGGTAAGCGCAGTATTGTAGATGATTCGGGATAATGAGGAAGAGTGAGTGAGAAAGAGATCAATGCTGGTGTAGATGGATTCTTCGGCCGTTGGTCTCAGTGCGTCACTCGAGCCGATGCCTTGCTTCTTTTTCGCGGACGCGCTGTGGGGAAGAGCGACGGCAGCGCGGGACCGAAGGGCCTAGCTTTTCTGCTTCCCGCACAAATCCCGAATTTGTAGTGACTTATCGAGGATAAGAGCGGCTGATGTGCTTGAGTGGAAGAGATGGGGTCCCAAAAAATTGTGCGGGGTTGCTGGTGAGGGGGACTGCGCCTAGAACCTGACATAACATCGAGCCAGAGTTAAATAAAGCCACTGATCCCTTAATTTCCTGGACCAACTAAGTACTCGGCGGCCTTTTTATACCACTGTGTTCCGGTTGAAAGGGGTTTGAGTACATAAGATACCCAAGACCAATGGTCTTGTTTTGGTTGTTGTTTCTTCCTTGGTCCTCAGGTTTGATTCATGTTGTTGGGCCACTTTTTGGCATCCGCAGTCAACCGCGATAGTCCGTATTTCTTCTCGGGTGTCAAGGGAAAACGTTTCTTGATTGGAAGTGAGACGTCATTGCAGAATATTGCCAGAGCGAGAGTCATTCTTTCGCAGGTATCTCGAGTTACTGGCAAAAAGAAATTACAACCTGTTATGTGTCGTTCGAGCTTTAGACACTGAGCCGAAGTCCTGTTTTGTGAGATGTGAAAATAAGTCGATTCATTAAAACAGTCCAGTGTCAAAAGCCTGATCAGTGAACAGACGGCCAGTTGTGATGCTGAAATAGTTGCTTCGAGCCACATTAGTATAATTCCATGACCCTTACGTCTTCACCGTTTCCTCCAGATGCAAAGGTATCTGTGTGCTGATTCCTACGCTCAAGTGCAGTGCAAAAAAATTTCTCATGTAAGCTCCTTGGCACTGCTTCTCGGGGCTTGTTCGGGGCTGGACGCAAACGGTTGATTCGTTCTTTTTTCAGGGGGGCCGGAACAAACCGCAAGGGGTTCTGAGACAATGTCAGCGCCTATTGCTTGGCCATCCTACCTTATCTTATCGCACACCGCAGACAAGCAACCAACCCCTTTACATTATCAGCCACTCGCGATTCCCTCTCCCTGCGCTGGACAATCCTCCGATGCATCCGCGGCCTGCTGGGCTCTCGTCAAAGAGCACTTGTGACGGACGGAGATCTTTGGGCTCCTCGTCACGCCAGCGATCCTGACACCCCTAGTCGATCATCTCCGGCTTTTTCTGCGGATCCCTTGGCATGGAGGGTCTCTTTCCCCTCCCTCCAACCTCCAAGGCAATTGCCCCACAATTGGCCAGCATGTGTAAACACAGCAGCACCTCGGTCCGAAGCGTCGTTTGCTGCCCAACCTGGAAGCAGCAGGCAAACCCATCCGTCAAATGCCATGAGCATCGGTTTCAGTTGACCGATGCGGGCTGCTGAGGGGTGGACGCGGAACATTCTCGAAAACATTTTACAGAATCGTTCATTCGGAGGGTCGCCTCTGGAGGTCTCCAATGGGGGTCGCTTGGCCGCGGTGGTTGGCCAGCATCAGGCGACCGCTCCGCCAATGGAGATATTCAGCAACCCAGGAAGCCGTTGGCCTCTTTTGGTACGCTGGCAGGGGCCATCAGATGGAACAGCTGGTAATCCGTCCTGCCACAGCTTTCTTCCACACCCAGGGCTGCGGGACCTGCAGATCCCTCGCAAATCCCATCGCTTGGCTAGCGTGCTTCAGACAGGCTTCGACATCAGCTACAGCTTCCAAAACCCGACCTCCCCACGCCACAGACATCCACAAACATCCCCTGCATCCCTAGCAGCCCCCATAGCAGCCGCACGAGCACTCGCAACGCATGGCATTTGGCTGCACTACGCCTCGTAAGCGCCGAATCAGGCGTCTCGCTGTGGAGAGGCTTGCATCGTCCCACCGCAAGGCCAACCGACCAAAACCCCTATAAGTTGGGCGCCCACCCGAATCTCTGTTCGATTTTGGTATCGCAGTACAGGCTCGACGTTCACTCACGTTCTCCATCTTTTTGTTTCTTTTTGGCTCTGGTCGCCACCCCTCTCACATTCTTTTCCAGTTTCGTCTTGAAGACTCTCACTCGAAGCTAACGGCAAGTCCCGCTTCCATCATCACCAAGAGACCAACCGACCAACCACCGTCATTCCAACAATCCATCATTCGCACAACATGCATCTCACCGCCGCTGTCCTTGCTTTGGCCTTTGCCACCAGCGTCTCAGCGCATGCTCAACTGTTCGGCATCGAAGTTAATGGAAAAAGTGCCGGCGATGGCCGCAACGTGTATATCCGTTCGCCCCCCAACAACAGCCCCGTGAAGGATGTCAAGAGCCCCGATATCGTCTGCAACGTCAATGGTGGCAAAGCTGTCGGTTCATTTGCTACGGCTGCCGCTGGCGCCAAGATCACCTTTGAGTGGTTTCACGAGAACCGCGGCGATGACATCGTCGATCCCTCTCACAAGGGCCCCATCATGACATACATTGCCCCATTTACTTCCGGGAACGGAGTTGGCCCCATCTGGACCAAGATTGACGAGTCTGGCTTTGCCGGCGGACAATGGGCTGTCGAGAAGCTCATTGCCAACAAGGGCAAGATCGACGTTACTCTGCCTGACCTGGTCGCAGGCAAATACCTGCTTCGCCAGGAGATGATTGCCCTGCAGGAGTCTGACACAAACTTCAACGTCAACCCAGTTCGCGGCGCCCAGTTCTACCCCAGCTGCATTCAGCTTGAGGTGACAGGCTCCGGCACAGTGGTCCCCAACCAGAACTTCGACCTCAACTCGTATTCTGCCACGGACCCCGGCATCCTCTTCGACCTCTTTGCACCATTCACCAGCTACAAGATCCCCGGACCTGCTGTCTTTTCTGCTGGGGGTTCGTCGGGCGGCTCCCCCGCTCCTGGACCGGCTCCTACACCAGCACCAGCACCTGCTCCGG
>Ga0247770_1001963_pt1 | contig 13578 bp, 3 predicted proteins | sample UWRJL136409B6_FD_179943 | JGI IMG/M metagenome (GOLD analysis project Ga0247770, IMG submission 179943) | Plant litter microbial communities from Arlington Agricultural Research Station in Wisconsin, United States - UWRJ-L136-409B-6 | ecosystem: Environmental > Terrestrial > Plant litter >... | reverse complement strand
GGGTCCTTAGACTTTAGGATCCTAATGATAAAATTAAGTAAGATTAAGCTTTACAGCACCTATAGTATAAGGAGTAGTTTAAGAAGTCTATAAGGCTTATAACGTCAGTTCTGCTTTTAATAGCAGATATTATAATTATTAACCGCTTCCTTAACTAATTTCTTTATTCCCAGGAAAGCGTACACTTATTAAACCTATATAAGAGTCTTAACTTAGTTTATATATCCCCTAAGTTAAGACTTATAAACTTATTAAACGTATTTCTTTTATCTTTCTAAGTTATAAATATATAATTTCTTTTAATATTAAAACTTCACTTTTAATTTAAGTGTGCTGTTTACACCTTTTAATAACTATTTTAACTAATAACTAATCTTATTATAGTTTAAATATATTAGGTACTTTTTCCCACAGTCTTATATATACCTTAAGAAGTCTCTTAAGGGGCACTTATATTTACAGGTACCTTTTACTAACCTTCTTACTTAAAAGTCTTATTATTACTAATAGATATTATACTCTGTTTATAAGTTTATATAAACGTTAATAGTTTATTTTAATATCTAGTTATTTAATACTTATAACGTATACTTTAACGTGCTATTCTTTACTTTATTAAATATAGTAATAAGGATTAGGATTAGATTAGTATCCTTATAATCTTATCTCTAGTTAAGAGTATTAGCTTACTTATTATCTTTTCCTTTAACATAATAAATCTAGAAGTGGAATAGGGTTATTAACTCTGCCTACTGTGCCTGTTATAAGTTAAGTTCCTTTGTTAGGAAATACTGGAGGTTATTATAATCTGAAAAGACCTAAACTAGTTCCTCTATACCGCTTAAATACAGTGCCTATTTAGTAAAATATTAAATAATTATTATTAGTTCTTTATTATAAATTAAGTATTATAAGGTTAGGTTATAGATCCCTTTTAATAAAAAGGTAATTAGGTAGCGTTTCCCGTTATCTTAGACTTAATTAAGTTCTTTATTAATTATAAACTTTAAGGAGTCTGTTTCGACTTAAAAGGGCTTTAAGAAATTAAGGAGAGCTAGGATTAATACTATAATAAAAGCGTATTTAAGGTCTTTAAACGCCTTTTACTGTTTATTAGTCCACTTAAACAGTTTACCTATCCCTGTAAGCTTATATAATAGTTTTATAATTTTTATAAAGTATTTAATAAAACACTAATAGAAGTTTATAAAGCTAATAAAAGCTTATAACTTTATTTAATTCTTTAAAGTAAGCTAATCTTTAATTACCTTTATCTTCTTTAATTATATTTTAAGCTTTTTAAAGGTTACTTTAAACCTTAAATAATTCAGTTCCTAAATGTAAAAGTGGCTTTTTTCCAGGTTTACTATTAGCTTTACCTTTTTAAAAGCTATTAAAACCTGTTACATATACTTTTAGTGTTCTTTTAAAGTTTTAAAATAAATTAAAATGTTATTTAAATATATAAAGATAAACTTATTAAGGAAGGGGTGGAGAACACTGTCAATAAGGCTTTGGAAAGTTACAGGGGTGTTTATTAATCTTATTAATATAACGTAATATTAGTAATACTTATTATAAGTCTAAAAAGCCGTTTTATACTTATCCTTTTCCTTTACTCTAACGTGGTTAAACCTTATAAGGAAGTTAAGGTTAGAGAATTAATTTACTTTAGTAATCTGTTCTTATATTTCTATAATAAGTAGTAATAAGTAGTAATTTTTAATTATATCTTTATTTAACGTTTAGTAATTAATAATTATATGTAACTTACTATCTCCCTTCCTTAAAATAAACAGTATTAAGTACCTTATTAGAGATTAGGACTTTATAATAAACCTGTTTTTTAAGTTCTTATTAATATACTCCTTTAAGGCTTTAACTTATTAGGGGTTTAGGTAGTAAGGCTGGAAGTTATAAAGCTTTACTCCCAGTTTTAATTTAATTTTATAATTTTATAGTTTGTAATCTGGCAGTTACGGTATCTTTTTTTAAAATAAAGTAAACTTTTTATACTTTACAGGTACCTTAAATAAGTTAACTTCTTTACTTATTTATAAATTGGCTTTTTACTTCCTTTTACCTTTTAAATTGTTATTTAGGTAATATAGTAGACTCTTTAGTCTTTTAACCATTTTAGTAAACTTAACCTAAACTGTACTTAATTCTAAGGGTTTAGTGTGCTTTTAAGTGCTTTATATAACTCTAGAGCAGTTTAATACCTTCTTAGTTTTCTTTAAACGTTAATTACAGTTAAAGGACTTATTAAAGGTAAGGTGGCCACTCCTTTAATTAATTACAGGGTTATACTTTTCCAGCCAGGATAGACCTAGGATTATATTATATCTTATTATTAATGTAACGTTAAAGTCTACTTATTATTTATCCTTATCCACTTTAATTAAAAGTGGTAAATAATGGGTAACTTTACTATTATTATACTAATATAGGCCTTTTTCTCCGTTTTAAATGGGAATAACCTCTTTATACTCTTAATTAGGGAGTTTCCTTTAATTAACTAATAAAGGGTGTATTAGGTTAAAAGCACTTTTATTATTAATTACTACTTTTACTTTAAATGGCCTCCCTTTTCTGTTTATTAGGTTGATATTAACAAAATAATACTTATACTCCTTTAACATCTAAATTATAATAATTACTTATCCTTAAGGTCTTATCCAGCCTAACCTTTAAGCGCCTCTCCTTTTTTTTAAGGTTTTTACTAACTAGTAAACTATTAGTTTCCAGCCCTTTTAAAGGGCTTGTAACCTTTTCCCAGTTCCTTTTAAAAAAAACAGGTAACTTTAGTAAACCTAACGATTAACGTTTCTTAAGTTCTTACACCTTAACGTTTAATTAACTTTAAACAGTTTAATATTTTTAAAGTCTTTAATAAGTTAATAATACACTTTATAAGACTAAATTACAGTAATATCCTTTTACTCTTAAATCTGTTAATAGTCCTTTTACTTTTACCACTTTTTAACCTTTCCTTTAAAATATAATAAACACGTTACTATTAAGTAGTTATTAAGTACCCCTCCTTACCAGTATATGGTAAGGGCTTAGTTAACTATAGTAACCTTTTATTTATTACTAAATTCTTTTATTAAGGAGTAAAGACCTGGTAATAAGCTGGTTCTAACTTTACTCTTATAATAGTATAATCCCGTTTTTATATGTTAGGGAAGTAGTTATAAAGGGCTTTAGCCCTACTGTATCGGTTAAGAGTGTAGTTATTATATATATAATTAATTTACAGTATAGCTTTATAATTAAGGTAGTTATTGTTAACTGTAGGTGTTATGGTTATAAAGTATGGAACAGGTAAAGTGGTGCCTTATTTCTTTTCTTTTTCCACTTACTTTTAAGTGCGCTATTTCTCCTAAACCTTTTCTTAAAACTCAGGTAATAATAACCTAACTTATTCTTTTATAAAATAGTCTTCTTTAATAAGTTAGTATTTAAGTTAGTTAGTAAAGCGAACTCTGTTATAAAGTTATAACTTAATCTTTACTACTTTATCTTTAAACGTGACAATAAGGCTTTTAACTTACAGGTCCTCCACTTTATCTACTAGCTCCTAATGTTTCTCCTTTAACTTTTAAACCCTTTACTAATGTGCTTATTTAATACCTTCTTAAGGGACCTTTAAAGTACTGGTTTAAGGCACGCCAGCCTTAATATAAAGTAGTTATTTAAACTGTCCTTCTTTTAAAGAGGTAAGGGTACTGATCCACTTAACGTGCTTAAAGTGTTTAAAAGTCTTAAGGGGTATAGTTAAAAAGAACTTCTGTTTTTTTAACTTAATTCTTTTAGCTTACTCTTTTTCGCTTTTTACAGCTTACTTTACTACTTAGGTAACTTAAAGAGCTAATTCTTTAACTCCCTTTACCATTTTAATAAGGTTTAAATTAAAGTCTTTCTTAAACTTCCTTAATTCTTAAGCTTACAAGGTAAGGTTTTTAAGGCTTATAACAGCTAACTGGAATATCTTTTCCTAAAGTTAGTTTTTTATAACCTACACCTTTAACTATCCTAAGTTTCCACCTTAAAGTCAGTCTGTAATAACTTACACCTTTATAGCTAACTTTTCTAAGACTCCTTTAAAGATTAGGTACACTATATCTTAAGGCTTTCCTCTTCTTCTTCCTTATCTCTTAAGTTATACTTATCTATTTAAGTGTAATCTTTTTTATTACCTGTTATCCTGACATGGATATCTCTTAAGTTAAACTTAATATACTTTCCCCCTTTTAAAACTGGTTTCTACTTAATTTACTTTAATAACAGGCATTACTGTACCATATAACCTTTCCTACTATAGTTAAAACACTAGACCTGGGATAAGTCCTTAGGCTGCTTCTGTTACTGTTATTATTAAGGTTCGTCACAGTTAGGTCAGTTCTAACGGTTAATTATATTAATGTTTATTAGCCTGGGGTAGTGACTTATTATAGTCGACTAGTTCCCTTTCTTAAGTTTACTTAGCTAATAAGGGGTCTGTTCCTTTTAAAAGTCCTTCTAATAATAGTGATTATAATATTAATTATCAGCCTTAATAGCTATCTTGATTAGCTTTTAAAAACAGTTTAGTCTGTCTTTTTAATAAAGGTCTTTAATAACGTACTCCTTTAAACCGCTTTAAAACAGTATTACCAGGGCCTTTTAGCTAAGCTTAGTCTTTACTATTTCCAGTTTAAAACATGTGGAGAATTTAAGGATTAAGGACGTCTGCTTTAAAGTTATAAGGTGTTATTTAGCCTATCTTAGGGCGTTTAGTTCTTTAAACTCAATCTAGAGTTAGTTAATAAACATGTTAAAATTATTAAAAAGGGCTTAAGTCTTAAGGGCCTCTTTACACACTTTATTTACAGAGAGGTTATTAATTATCTTTATATAGGGTTTATATTATTAAGTGGCTATTTTATCTAATAAAGCTCTGGTAAACCTGACCTTTTCTTCTTCTTTAAAGAACTACTTATTATAATAAGTGATATAGCTTTAGAGTTAGGCTATCTATAACTCTAGTTACGTAAAGTCTCCTTTAAAGCGTGATAGTGGGGGGAGTTTTACTTATTTCTTTTATAAGCCCCTAAGGTTATTATTCTCTAACTTAATAACGTTAAGTTAAGCCTGGAGTTTTTTAATAAGACTAATATAGCTTTTAATGTCTTTAGGGAAGGCCTTATTAAGTTCCTTAACTAGTCCCTATTAGTTAAAGTTTAGTTCTTTAAGGTGTGCGGCTAACTTATTAACAGTGGGGAGCTAAGGTTAAGTTTACGTTTCTTTAAGCTCTTTACCCCCTCTAGAGGTTAATATATTAATGGTGGGAGAGAGGTAATGTCTGGGAATTTAATAAATAATGTTTAGAATTAAGACGTTAATATTATATTATAACTTACACTTAATATAGGCCTTAAAAGGACTGGTGTAGGTTAAGATAGAACGTATAATAAGATACTAACAGGTAGGGGGCGTTCCGAAGACGGCTTGTTAAGCTAACACTCCTAGATGGGGGTTTAATGTTAATGTAAGTCGCTGTCACTATAATATATAAAGGTGAGTTTAAACAGTAGGATATAAATAAACAATTAAATACTAGTGTAAGGAACCAGAGTCCCTCGCGGTGGTTGTGGGTATAACCATGGCTATTTATATTAACTAACTAAGAGGTACTTCGTACCTTGCTTAGTCCGTTATATTTAGTGGTGCACCACACAGTTACGGCCAAGCAGCTAACTAAGCGGTGCTTGGTGTTGTCAGTCCTTGTGGACCACCAAGCACTTTCTTACTGGTCGTAGGGGCTTCGGGTCTTCACACCCCTGGCCCAGTGTGCCTGGACGGTGTACACTGTCCTCCCGCACTGTTCCTTCTGTGGGGGATTCGTCGGGCCGCCCCGGCCCAAGTGACGGCCTGCAGGGTCGTCACAGTTAAGACAGAGCGTATGGCAGGACGCTAAAGACCAGGTGGGTGTTCCGAAGACAGCTTGTTAAGCTAGCACTCCTAGACGGGGGTTTAATGTTACTATAAGTCGTTATCACTATAATGTACAAAGGTGAGTCTGAACAGTAAGATATAAATGAATAATTAAATACTAACGTGAGGAACTAGGAGTCCCTTACAGCTATTATAGACACGATAATAACTATCTATATTAACTATGTTAAGAGGTACTTCGTACCTTAATCACTGTGCTTACTCTCTTAAGGAGTAATTAAGGTAATTATCTTTCTAGCTACTTACTTTAATTACTAGGTCTTAGTGAGATTGGGGTGATTAACTAACGATAAGTCGTAAGGGCTTCTAGTCTTTATACCCCTAGCCCAGTGCGTAAGTACTGTACGTACTGTCCTTCTGCACTGTTCCTTGTGCAGGGAATCCGTCAAGCCGCCCCAGCCCAAGTGACAGCCTGCAGAGTCGTTACACGATTCCCCCTCTTTAATATTCTTTTTCTATAAAGAATTTCGGTTGGTTTCTCCTTCTTGTAACGTAACGATACCTGCTAACAGGGTGAAGAAGAACAGGAGAAACGCCATTCCCTTATCCACTGTCCACTGTACTGCTGCTATTGAATTTATCTTAACTTTTAGCATTATAATGCTTGTAAAGTGCAGCTGTTATTAACACTTAAAACTAGCAGACTGTAAGGTAGCTGGCAAAAGTAAGTGTTGAAAAGCAAAAGGGGTCAAGGCATTGGAAAGCAGTGTGTTAAAGGTGATTAATTATTTCTATCTTCGAGAGTGGAAGCCGTGTTATTATAGCCGTGAGGGTGGCCAGTGCACGGAGTGCATTAGCTACAGTCGCTTCTGCGAAGCGAGGTTGGCTGACTGAATACGAGGTTGGCAGTGGAGTCTGGCGTTCTTAGCTGTGCAGATCCACGGATGCAGCCGCGGAGCGGCTGCGTGGATCCAGCCACACTGTTCCAACCATACTGGCCGGGTTAGGGTTGTAAAAACCCAACAGTAAGTTATATAGTTACTATATAGTAGCTAACGGGACTGTGTACTTATTATGTAAAGTTTACAGGAACGACTTAACTACTCTTCGCTAAGTTCTTAATAAGAAAAAGCGTCTCGACTCTAAGGAGCGTAACGTTTTCGTAAAGCTCCTTCGCATTAAGGACTAGCAGAGGTCTTTAGCTACTTGTACTGACGAGCTCTTTAGTCACGAGCTGGAAATTATTACCAAGGAGGAGCGCGCGATGCAAGAGGCAACCACACCAGTTCCTGAATTTGACTAAGGGGGGTTCCTAGCAAAGACCCCTTCCAGTTCCTTTCTTAAGGGAACGCCGCAATCCGCAACAACTACTTAACTTAATTCTTAACTTCTTTCTTTTGATAATAAATAAAACAGCTCTTTAATGTAGTAGTAACGTGGTCATATTTCGCTTCTTCACATAATATACCTAAGTGCATTATCTAAAGATTTCATTAACAAGAGGTTATAAATTTAAGTCTTATAAAAGTCCTTTCTGTTCTTCCTATAGTTTCCCTAAAGTTCCTGCCTTAGTGGAACTATAAGTTAAGTGGGTTTCTTTTTACTAACACTGACTGAGTTTTCGTTATATGCTAATTTCTATTCTCGACAGATGTTTATTATATAGATACGCTCTTTCTGCCGCGCACTGCTATACAACTGGTTCGGGAGTGTTAGGAGGGTGTAGCTTACGCTTTTCGCTTCCTTAGGCGAACCTAGGTCCCGGCGACAGTTAGTTTATTCTATAACGTTACCGTTACCTATTTCCTTACAGGGCGGGCTATACTTGTAGTATAAGTTGGTCTGTAGACAGGCTGCACCTTCCTTAACTTCTCTGTAATACCACGTATACGATTCGTGTAGAGCGTTTTGGCGTTTCTAGAGGCTTAGCCTCCTTATTAGGTTTAAGGTCTTTATAACTTTAGCTAAAGGTTTTAACAAATATCCTTCTATACTTACTAAAGAGTTTCTTACCACTTCTTAAGCTTTATATCTTATAATCTTAGTGTCGCGGCCTTCCCCGTCAGGCTAGGCGGCATTAAAGCGGTAATCAACCCCTATTAGCTCCGAATTACTCTTTACGTTATAGTGTCCGGCTAGTTTCACGCCTTATCTCTTATTCTCACCTACATCTCCACTAAAATATATCTATTATTAACATCACTGCTTTATATCTCCACTAAGCGTCTGTGGAGAATGCTAGTTCTGTAACTCATTTAATGACTCATCACCCACACTGTTTAAGAAATCCGGTTTAGCGGGAGCTTATAATGCGCTTATGTTTGAGCCAGAGACAGAAATCCTACCATTAATAGATGTTTATACTCTATAGCAAGCGCTCTTTTATTCCCATTCTAAAATAGATCATGCTTCTACTGTAACGCCCCGAACCTCCAGTACAGACGGCCGTAACCACCAGACAGGATAGTTCGGTGCCGCTAGAATGCTAGCCAGCAATGGCGCCAGCTAGTTTCTAGGATAGCTTATACTACAATAGTATAATAAAAGCTCTTTAGCCCAGCCAGAGAGTGGAGGACAGGCTTTAATTAATCACTTAACCACACCCCTAACTATTGTTTAGCTGCTTACAGTGCCTACTCTCATTAACCTACGTAACCCGCGTTACATTTACGTAAAGGTTTGGATGAATAACTATGAGTACGCTGCTCGGTTCTGGCTCACCGCTTTTAGGCAGCAAAATCTGCCTGTCCATGCTAGTAGGTAAAGGGATTAGCGGCTGGTACATGTTAAAAAGGAGGGTATAATCTAGGCAGTGGATCGTGGCCATGGCTAGCAGTTATGGCGATTAAACTAGCGATTCGCCACGATCTGATAATCTAGTTTATATACGTAGCCACATAAAAGATGGCCAGCTGGCTTCGCCAGAGAGCTAAAGAACACGTCTAATTATAACTATCTTTCTAGTTGCTCTGGCAGTGATTACAACAGTAGTGTAGCGTTTTTAGCAGTATAGAGGGCCAACTTTTAGTGTATTTGATGCATAAAGTAAGCCGCTACGTTTGTCAGTTAAGGTCACGGTCCACTCTGTAGATCGTACCTTCCTTTTTGACAGTAAGCAGAAATCTATTGAGACCGTCGTACGAAGTTACTTAGATCCTTATGTGAGATTATCGTATAAATCCATCCTGTGAAAGCTTTAAGAGAAGCTGTAGGTGTTATAACCTGCATCTTGTCTTTATGATCAAAATTACTATAGTTAAGTTAATAAAGTAAAAAAGCTTTAAGTTAAAGAGGAATTTATAATGTAGATTATTAGCTTTAATTTACATATATCGAAACTTATTATTTAAAAGATTAAATAATATGTTATAAAGGGCTCGATTAACCCTTACACGCGATCTTTAATATACCTTACACTAGCTAAAACAGGTAATAATAGTTTATTTTCCCTTTTTAATAAAAGTGATAACATTAACAGCTACGTTTAAAAACGCTAATAGTAATAACTAAAGGCTTTTAATACTTATTTACCTTAAGCTTTAGTAATGTAAAGCTATTATTTAATTACATTACATCTTATACCTAAAGTAAGAATATCAGTTATATTTTATTATTATAAGGAAGGGTTAGATTACTTTAACAGCACTTATAATAAAAGCATCATTAAGCTTTAAGATTCCTTATAAGTGGAAGTTTAAAAGTGCTGTAAGCTTTAAAAGCTTAAGTAAGTCCTTAATTTCACTATTAGTGTAAAAAGTATTATTAATGATAGTAAGAAGGGTAGTTATCTTAATCGAAGGAGATAACAGTTATTTAAGTAAGAGCAGTAGGGCTTTTGCTAGATCTGTCATTATAGCTTATTTTACACGTATCGCTTTATCTATATTATTTTTACATTGTCTTAATAAGGTCAGTAAATTGTACTTAGTTAGAGGACTCTTAAGAGATAAGTAATAATGAGTAATTTAGCGATAAGCTAGATAGATTTTAACACTAACCTTTTACCTGTTGGAAAAAGCTGTACTAAGTTAGACTTTAGGTTAATTCAGGTAAAAGTTATAGTAAAAGGAAAAGACAGGAGTAAAGATAAAAGGAACTTGGTTTTGGTTAAATTTAAGAGTTATGGGGGTTTCTGTATCAGAGTCCAGAGCGTGAGGAAGTAAGTAGCCCCTACGCTAACTAATCTAAACAACGTACAGTAGCTATTTACCGCCCAGCAGCTTCCATAAGCAATATAACTAAGGTTCTTACGGATTAAAGCTCATTAATACGTAAGGTTACAGCGTATTATATATAATTATCATCTTTTAAATGCTGTCGTAACACGTAACGTTACACATTCTGCCCTAGCGGTTTCTTAATATTACACTCACTCAAGCTCTATAAGTATATCGGATATAAAGGCATCATTTCGCTAGAGAAAACGCTTCTTCCCATCTTGCTCCTCCCATTCTTTCACCTGCGCTTTAATCCCAGGCAGTGTAGCCAGGTTGGCCGAGCTAGAAAGCACCATTCCTGCCGAAAATCTACCTCCCGTTTTGCCTGTCAAACTTCTTCCCAGATATGCCCAAGACACCGCGGCCTCCTCCGCACGTCGTCGGCTAAACTTTAAGGTAGGTAGTGCACCTGGCCTAGAACACCGACCTTAAGGAACTCAGCTAACGGCTAGGACCACAGGCACGTGGCAACGATTCGATGTTGTGCCCACCACCCTGGCCGCCCTGACGGAAATGGCGCACACTCCATTGCTACCAATACGGCCAGGTCACCTTGGCTGGCATTCTCAGACTGAGAGCGGGTGAACTGAACGCGGTGCAGCTAATAGATCTCAATAACTCGTCCCAGCCTAAGATGTCCAGCTACAGCCAGGAAGTGCGACTTGACTTCCTCTTATCTGAGACGATAACTAGCGGATTTGGTTTACGCCGGTTTATAGCCTATAAGAGATGGATGTTAAAGGAATAGGAACGGTCACGAAGGCTCAGGTTAATGGAAATAAGGGACGGCTCAGATAATGTAAGATACAGGTCCTTAAAAGCGGAAGTGGTGATAATGAAGATATAAAAGCTGGGGCTTATAATGATATTATGTAGTATTAGGGCAGTGTAATTGATAAAGGGTAATAATAAGAGAATTATTACGTAAATCCCTAATACTAACTTTACATTCTGTTAATTAAATAGGATTTTAAATTTATATTACTCTTAATTTATTAATAGGCCTTAAGTCTGCCTTAAACCCCCCTTCTCTATATTAATAACCTATAAGCTAGGCTTTGTAATATCCTTATATTCTAGTGGAGTTTCTCTCTAACTCTCTTAAATTAAAGTAATATACTGTTATATTTTATTAGCGTTAATCTTATATATGTTTAGATAATAGTGTCCCCTTTATTTAAAAGCGTCGTATAGGTGCCCAAGCCTATATTACTGTTCTTTAGATCTTAATGTAAGGTGTGTAGTCTACTTATAACGGTTATAACCGTCACTTAGATATTTCCATATTATAAATACTATTAACCGTCCCTTTAGTTAGCTTAGAGTGGTATCTGGTATTATATTAATAGTATAATCAGTATAGTATTATGGATAATATTATCTGTAATCTGTTAGTATATCTATACAGAAAGTTAGGTTAATTAGATTTATACAGGGCTCTAAAGGTAATGCTCCCTAGATATATATAGTTAGTGTTATGGAACAAAGTATATTAAAGACGTTTATTAATGTTAACCTCTTATAAAGGTAAGGCGGCCAACTTAAAATCTAAGGCTGTGATAAGGTGGGAGAAGGTTAAGTTAAGACTAAATATGGTTATATTTAGAATTAAGAAAGGATAATCTTCCACCTATTAAAGGTGCTGGTAAATAAGGTTAGTATATATAAGGATATAACCGATTTTATAATGGGTATAAAACGTAATTATGTAGTTAGGTATTATCTAGGGCGTCTACACATCTTATTACCGTATAGTTAGTGTTCAGTATCTGTAATCAAGTCTGAATTATGTAAACGAGAAACCACACCTTATTAATTAACCAAATGGTCTGGTAAGATCCGCCGTTAGTTTTTCTAAAGTAGAAGCGTTAACTTTATACTGGCCTTTATTATATTAATATACCTTACAGGTGCTGGTGATAACTTTAAGTGTAAGTAATCGATAACCTCTAGTTTTAGTTAAACAGGTAAGGGGGCCTGGCTTTAACTATTTATGTGACATGGTGGTAATATAATATCTTTTCTTCTCTTCTATATTATTACCTAATAATACTAATAATAAAGCGGTCTGTATCTTCTTTAAGGCAGTTAGGGTGGTGGATATGGTGACGGATTAGAGAGGTCTGTTTCTATAAAGTAATATATACCTGTTCTTTTTAATAAAAAGTGTATTTTATCTACCATTAGGTGTAGGGTGTTTATAGAGTTTTGGTTAAATTCCTCTCTTAGGGTAAGCTGTAACTGTATAACTCCTAGATTTAAGTTAAGCTTTACTTTACTACTTAAAAAGCTTTTATTAGCTTTAGTATAAAGATTAAGTAAGTTACTATCCTATTTTAAAAAGGGAACCTATATTTTATCGTTTATTAATATAAAACCGTTATAATAGCTCTCCTTTAAGTTAAAAGGGCTTAGTTTGAAAAGAACTCTGTTAATATAGTTCTCAGTGCTTATAACTGCTTACTGCCGATACTATCTCCTATCAGTCTAGCATATCGGTATGTTAGTAAAGATTTATTATTCCCTGTACCTTTAGATAGCTTCCCGCTTTATATTCCTGTAATAAAGCTACTATAACGATATTTATTATTCCTAAAGTTATAAACTTAAGGCTTGTTAAAGCTGGTTTACATTCCTTACTCTATATTAGGTTTAAAGATAATGGTTTTTATTAACGCTAATATAAGGGGTAAGACGTTCCGCTACCAACTAACACCACTGTATAAACTAGATACCGTGTCGGTTTATTAGGAAGAATATCCTAAAAGAGTTATATTAAGCCGCTCCTAAGTGGCCATACTGATGTTATAATAATGCTATGCTAATATTATATTAAGTGGTAGAGAAGAAAGTCTTAAATAGGCCGCTATATATAACTTAATTTATTAAGGAGGATATTATATATAGGGCATTTTAATTTACTATACGCCTGCTCCTATTAATTATACTAATACTATACCGATTAACTAAGAAGAATGTCCTAATTAAGCCACCTAAAGTAAGTTATTATATATATACTTACTGTAACTATTTAGTTAATTCCTGTTATTAATGTAGATGTTATATATATAGGGCCTTTTAAGCTGCTACAGTCAACACCCCTGTTTCCGCAACCCCCTCTTTCTGCAAATTACCCACAAAGCGCAAGCCACATTCCGGTTCGAATTAATTACTATGGGAAAACGCAAGTCCGCAAGCCGCAATTGAGGGCCAGATTCTTGCGCAAAGGGGGGGGGCATTTGTTGAAATGCAAAAGGGGTCAAGGCATTGGAAAACAGTGTGTGTTGAAGGTGATTAATTATTTCTATCTTCAAGAGTGGAAGCCGTGTTATTATAGCCGTGAGGGTGGCCAGTGCACGGAGTGCATTGGCCACACTCGCTTCTGCGAAGCGAGGTTAGCTGACTGAATACGAGGTTGGCA
>Ga0247770_1001962_pt1 | contig 13581 bp, 17 predicted proteins | sample UWRJL136409B6_FD_179943 | JGI IMG/M metagenome (GOLD analysis project Ga0247770, IMG submission 179943) | Plant litter microbial communities from Arlington Agricultural Research Station in Wisconsin, United States - UWRJ-L136-409B-6 | ecosystem: Environmental > Terrestrial > Plant litter >... | reverse complement strand
CCAAGTGGCCGTCCAGGCAACCGGTCTCTGCGGCTCAGACCTCCACTACTTCAACCACTTCCGCAACGGCGACATCCTCGTCCGCGAGCCGCTCACCCTCGGCCATGAGTCCGCCGGCGTAGTCACCGCCATCGGCACCGCCGTGACCTCCCTTGCGGTCGGCGACCGCGTCGCCCTCGAGGTCGGCCAGCCCTGCGAGCAGTGCGACATCTGTACGTCCGGGCGCTACAACATCTGCCGGGGGATGAAGTTCCGCAGCTCGGCAAAGGCAGTGCCTCATGCCCAGGGCACGCTCCAGGAACTGATTACCCACCCGGCCAGGTGGTGCCATAAGCTGCCGGCGGGTGTATCGCTTGAGCTAGGAGCGCTGGCTGAGCCCCTTTCCGTGGCGTTACATGCGTCAGATAGGGCGGCGCTTCCGGAAGGGTCGTCGACGGTGTTGGTGTTTGGCGCGGGTGCTGTGGGGTTGTTGTGCGCGGCGGTTAGCAAGGCTGTGACGAAGGCCAAAACGGTGGTGATTGCGGATATTCAGGAGGAGAGGGTCAAGTTTGCGGTGGAAAATGGGTTTGCTGACGCGGCGGTTGTGGTGCCTATGAAGAGGCCGCAGACGATCGAGGAGAAGCTCGAGTTCGCAAGGGAGGTGGCTGAGCTGGTGAAAACGGCGCAGGTGGATGGGCGCGAGGTGGGTGAGGTGACTGGGACGTATGAGTGCACGGGGATGGAGTCTTGCATGCAAACTTCTATCTATGTGAGTTGGACTGTTTACTATACGCGTGTGTCTCTATGGGGTCTAGTTGGCTAATAATATTGGTGAACAGGCTACGGCGCCAGGGGGCAAGATCATGATCATTGGCATGGGAAATCCTATTCAGACACTGCCTATCTCGGCGGCTTCGCTGCGGGAAGTAGATCTTGTTGGCGTATTTCGGTATGCGAACGCATATCCGCGTGTTATTGAGCTGTTGGCCAGTCAAGACCCGCTGCTGCCGGACCTGATGAAGCTAGTCACGCAGCGGTTTAGTGGCATGGATAATATCCCAAAGGCGTTTGACATGGCGGGGAAGGTGAAGGATGACGAGGGGAAGCTGGTGTTAAAGGTCATGGTGGATATGTAAGAGGGAAAGCATTGTTCGTTTTTTAGTTACCAAGCGAGTATATGAGATTGCGTCAAGTTCAGGGGGACATCTCCTATCTAACGCTCTAAACTTGGTCACAGTCTACGACTTTTGTCCGGGAAGCCGAAATCAACACCAAAAGGTGGGTACACGAACCGCTGCAGCTTGCCCTCCTTGGTCAGCTTGTCCGAGTAATCGTTGAGCAGCTCGATGTCCTCGGCGTCGAGGTCGATGAGCTTTTTGTTCTCGTCGATGCGCTCTGGTGTCACAGACTTGGCGAGTACGGTGCTCCCGCGAGGGACTTGTACTGTCAGCTTTCTCTTTCTCAATCTCACTCTCAGTCTTACTCAGGGGGGATGGATGATAAATAAAGAACATACTATGATAGCTCAACAGCACTGTCGCCGGCTTCACTCCGTGCTTCTCAGCAATCTTCACCACCGGCTCGGCACTGAACAGCGGCCCGCCGGTACTCCCTAGAGGGCTGTACGCCATGATGTGGATGCCCTTCTCCTTGCATAGATCCACAATCTCTTGCTGCGGCAGCGCTGGGTGGTTCTCGATCTGGTTGACCGCGGGGATTACTGTGGCATTGGAGAGTAGCTGCTCGAGATAGCGCTTGCTGTAGTTAGAGACGCCGATGGCCTTGGTCTTCCCGGTCGAGAGGAGGGCCTCCATCTGCTTCCAGGTGGTGATGTGGGAGTGGTCGTGGATGATGTCGCGCTCGCCGTTGGGGAGCTTGGGGAACTTGTCGTGGTTTCCTGGGGGGGTAGGATAGGGTGTTAGGGTGGTCTGGTGGAATAGGGGGAGGAAGACAGATGGGGGAAGGGGAGGGGTGTTTACCGTCGGGGTTCATGAGGAGAGGCCAGTGCTGGTTCATGTTAGCTATCGGGTCCCCTTATGGTGAGATTTTACACCCAGATACAAGATACTTACCACGAGAAACAGATCCACGTAATCCAATCCCAGGCTCTTCAGGCTCTTGTCCAGCCCGAGCTCGACACGCGTGTTGTACGTCGCCCACACCTTGCTCACGATAAAGATGTCCTTGCGCTTGATGCCAGAGGCAAATGCCTTGGCCAGACCGGCGCCGACCTCGTCCTCGTTGCCATAACAATACGCGCCGTCAATCAGCTTGTACCCTGACTTGAGGGCATGAGCCACGGCGGTCTCGACCTGCCCGGGCTCAGATTGCCATGTTCCTGTTGGGAGTCAGTCTTTGCTGTGGGTGAAAGAGGGGGCGGAGGGGTTACGACGAACCGAGACCGAGGGCGGGGATGTCCTGGCCGGTGTTGAGCTTGAAGGTCTTGTCGGTCATTTTGTGTAATGCTCGAGATATTACGGACTATGATGTTCTGTGTTTATTATCGCGACGTAGCACAAAGTGAAGCTATTTTCTGATGTGAGAGTGAGTGAGAGAACAATTACTGTTCCTCAAGCGATCGAGTGAGGGTTCAGCGGCAAAAGACTCATGAGGCTCGGCGGAAACGGCGTCAAGAAGAGGCCCCGAGGGGTTTGGTTACCTCAGGTAAGGGTATGTCTGCTGTTTCACGTGGGTATTAACCAGGCGCTGGACGCAGTCCGGCTAAATAGGGGTTCGGGGCAGCGGGGCAGGGCAGGAGCGATGTGCTATCAACTGGTGCCTACCTTACTTTGCGGACCTGAAGCATTGCCCCTCCAAAAGCCCACAGTTTTCCATCACCCCGTCATCAGGCCCCAAGTCTCCATCAAGCGCACACAGTCCGGCAAGTTTATGGGTGGATTAATATGTTCCTGTTTCAGCATTTTTAGGTCTCTCGTCCAGTCCCTGTCCCGGTACAACTGCCACCGAGAATGAACACCAAATCTATCCCCGACCCACGCAATATCACTGCCAAAATAGGGACATAACAAAATGCCAGCCAGTGAAGGCTGGAATTGACTCTCCAGCTGTCATGGTGCAGCTAATTCTACACTTAGTCGATACAAGCCCCAACTCCTACCCATCCGGTTGTCCGTCGAGAGGCTGGCTCGATCGGCCCTCGAAACAGAACCCTTCCTCGTCCATTATGAATGTTTACTCGTATCCATGCGAAAAGTCTATCAGACGCCCTCTGCATGCAGCATTGAGAAGGTAATTATACAAAGAAAATAACGCGTAACCCGTTGGGATTCGCCTACCCGGCAATCAATACCCAGAGTAGGAAGAAAATCATCTACCCAGAGGTTAGCATGCATCGGCGAGAGAAGTTGAGATGCCGAACATACCAGCACACCGAACATCTTTGCTATAAGCCACCTGTTGCCAGAGACGCGGGACCAGTACTTGAGCAGTTCCTTTTGTGCGCCTTCGACGTTGTCCACCACGTCTTCACTACAAAATGTTAGCAGCGTCTTAATTTGAGAGTTCGTGGAGACTCACGTGTTCGCATCTATGCGCTCAATCATATCTGACTGCTCGCTGACCATGGTTGCAAGCTGCCCGAAGATGGACCCAAGCTCGTTGATGGTCGCCTCGATAGCCTCGATGGCCTGCCCTCGCTGTTGGACGTATACGTTTTGACCCTCCTCCATCATCTGGAGTTGCATCTGCTGGTCGGGCATCGGATTTAGCGAGATCAGGTCGGCGTTCGGAGACGGCGTCCCCCTATTTGGTGTCCCATAAAGGGGCGATGCTGATTGCTGCAACGATACGTGCGAATGCTGCCCTACTGTCGACACAAAAGCTTCTGTCCTGGACCTCGAGGCTTGGATGTTCTTGGTTCGGATCTCAAGGACGTCCTGTACTTCTGTTAGCACTCGTTCGTTACCGCCATATCAGTGTCGAAAGGTCGTACCTTGAAATTTGCGCCGACATCCCCCAGCTTCCCCTGGAGGAGCAGGAGAATGTTTTTGTTGTTTTCACCCTCCTGATCTGGTTTCGGGTGCATACGCTTGGAGAGCGCCTGGAGACTCCGAATCTGCTCATTCAAGGAAGACAGATCTTGTTTGATGATGAAGGTCAACTGTATCGAGTCAGTTTACAGGGATCAATCGAGGTGTGCTCGCGCAAGGCGGCAGGCCCGGGCCGTACCTCGTTGATTTCCACCGGCCTGTCGTCAAACAGCGTCTTCTTCTTGGCCACTGCGAAATGCTCAGTATCTTTTCATAACACCATAGCGAAGGACGGCGGCCCCTACATTGAGCCAACTTTTCCAACTTCCCCATCGTGCCCGAAATACCCCTCCCGATATCTGCCGCCTGCCTCGCGAACTCTGATCGCCGCGGTTGTGCATCGCCGTTGTTCTGGGCGTCGCTGAGAAGCCGCTGGGAGCCGGGTTTCGTTGTCTGGCGGCGCTTGGCGGCGCTCACGATCTGGCGAAACTCGACCGTCCGGTCGTTGAGCGCGACGGCCATCTCGGCGGTTGCTTACGGAGTCGCGCGATGCTGGGTCCTGAAGCGGGGGACGAGCACTCAGCGGTTGAGCTGGCTCTGGTTTGGTGATAAAAATGCCAGCGACGGTCGGTTGATCGTTCGTCAGTGATGAGAATCGCAATACGGTCAAATGATCGACTTTGTCAATGTGGATGCGTAAGCGTCGCGCTCTGTTGTCGTGGGGTCAGGTCGCAAACGCTGGGGTCGAAGCTCGGCTTTCGCTATTAAAACGCGTTATGCGGGAAGCAGGTCGATGAGAAACAAGCGGTTGGTCGAGGACGAAGAGGAATAACGAATGCCGCGATGGCGTGGTTTGCGATGCTGAAGATTGAACAATCGCAAAGGGAAAACGTGGTTTCTTGTTTCATGAGCCGCACCCACTCTGGGACAGCCGACCCTTGGTGACATTGTACAGTGCAATGTACAGTGTGAGCCCTGAATGGAAACAGTTCCCACGGTAGCATTCTAAATTCAAGTCATGTTTTACCGTCCTGGGTGCCAATTCTGGCTAGCACGGACCCGCTTTTTTTGGCACCCTCACCACCCTCCACTACCCCACCGAGCCCACCTCCCACCTGCGAGCATCCAGGTGCAAGGGGTCGACCCGAACAAGTTCGCCGCCTTCAACGTGTTCGAGGACTCCGAGCTGCGCCAGGGCATCAAGAAGTACTCGGACTAGCCGACCATCCCGCAGCTATACGTCGACAACGAGTTGGTTGGCGGCTGCAACATCATCGTCTCGATGTACCAGAGCGGCGAGCTGGTTAAGCTGCTGGATGAGAAGCACGTGCTGGCCAAAGGGGAGGAGGAAGCAGAGAAGGAGTACAAATAAAAAGCCGCCAGCTCGGACACGGGGAACCCCCATCTGTCTTGCGGCAAGAAGTTGCCCATCTTTAAGCTGGAGCAGCATCTCAACTCCCATGTGAAAAAAAATCCACAAGAGCACAAGCTTCAAAGGAGCTGCATGTCGCTTCTCCATCAAACGAGATGCCAACTTCAAATACAAGTGCGAGCAACCGTGGGATGATAACGGCCCACCTACTCTCTGCAACAATCCATTCACCAAGTGGTCGGAGAGAGTGAAGCACATTGAGGACGAACACCACCCAAAACCGAACCAAGAAGCCGGCGGTGGCGGCGACGAGGAGGGTGGTGACGGCGGGGCAGGCGACGGGTCAGGAGGCCGCCCAGGCGATGACCCAGGGAGCAGCCCGGAAGCGGGCCAGACAACGGCTCAGGAAGCGGGCCCGGAAGCGGGCCAGGCGACCCAAGAAGGAGAGACACAGCCCAACGGTACCAAATCGCCGAGGGCAAGGACCCCTAAGAGCCAGGAAAAGACCGAAGACAAGCCATAGTGCATCCTCTGGCACTAGATTTCAGCCTCGCGATTGCGATGACTCCGAATATGAGGCATCAGCTGGCACAGGAGCCGACGCTAAGGGTGCTCTTGTGAAGCGGCCAGGCGCTGTCTTACACGAGTTGATCCTCTGCTTCTCCAGAATCTTGACATTGCGCCCAACCGATCCGTTACCGTTTGTACCAGTTGGCCGTCTTGGTGCTGCGGTTGCTGCCCTTGCGAGAGAGCTACCCTTGACCCAGTTAAAAGCAGGATCGACTTGGGCTAGCCAATTTATGAGTTTGTTATGGTGTTATTGGGAGGCAGCCGGAATTACTTACAAGCCTTGTAATACGTAGTAGCGGCTCTAAATAGCTGCTCCTCCTACCCGTCAGTAGTGGTCTGTGGGGGGTTGCCTAGCTCAAGGTTGTCCGGGAAACTCCACCTCTACACCTCGGTTGGCAAACCGCTACGCATTCTGCGTTTTTCGCCGTCTTCATGATCACCCCTCTTCTTTCTCTTCTTCTTACTACCTGGCCCCGAGAGCAGAGCAACCCGCTTGTGCTGGGCGGGTAGCAAAAACGCTGCCGCAACATGGTGCTGTGTCAGCTCGCGCTTCAAAGTCATGCAACAAACGTCTCGGTGCCCCCCATGGCTTCACTTCTCTCTTATCCCGCCTCAGAGGCAAACCATTCGGGGCTATCCACTCCGAGATGTTCATCCCCGCGAACGTGAGCTCGACAGGGGCATTCACCGTCGCAGATTGGATACCACCGCCCATCGAGCAGTTCAACTTCACTAACTGCGACCTCATCCCGAATTCTACGGCAGCTGGTTCAAAGGTGTCCTCTCAGTTGGTCAGGATGGCGATATGTTAGGCTATATGCGCTGCCCTTCAGCATTAGGACCACATCATTCTTCGTCGCCAGCTCGGTCGACGCCACCACCACCGAGGCTTATTTCCGCAGTGAACTTCCCGAAGAGTTACGAAGCGTTCCGAGCTCTGGACAGCTCCTTAATGGGGTATTTTCTCTGCGGACCAATGTCTCCCGGGTCCTGCCCGAACTGGCAAAGCCAAACATGCCCCCGGATTGGATCCGCCAACACGCTATACTGTGACATAAGGGATTGAAAAGGCTATGGAAGCCTCCTTAATGCTAGCGAACGAACGAGTGGTGGTGGGCTCCGAATTTCGGCCTGCCCACTGCCTGGCCGGCAGCAGAGATGCCGGGCTCAAGTCCTTTCCGAGAGCTCGAAGTTCCCCCCACCCGCTTAGGGACCTGGTTCTTGACTTTCGTCCGATCGACCCGACGTCAACATGGAGCGAAAACATCAGATCATGTATTCACTCCTTTGCCGTATAGCTTTCACGACTCGAGGTTGCAGCTTCGGTGAAGTTCTTGCAAATCCCCTCCCAGGACCCATCTCTCCTAACTCTGTACTATCCTTCCTCGTCAGTTACACCATTACCAAACCCATAATATACCCATATTATCTATTCCCACTCCGGAAGGTCCCCGGCCCCGAAGACGGCTACCCCCTCCTCAGCCACCTCACACGCGTCTTGACCTCTTCGTCCCCCGGCGAGCCATTTCACACCTGGTCCGACACATTGACCCCACGCGCCCTTCGTGCGGTATCCCTGGGCGAGCAACCAGGAGATGCTGATAATCAACACTCCCGAAGCCCACTGGGAAGTCTTTCACACCCACTGCTATGCGTTCACTAAGCCAGGCTTCATGTTTCTGCGGGTGGGCGATATCACCGGGCGGGAAATCCTTTGCGCCAAAACGGAGGAGCACTGGGGACAGGGCCGTACTCTGCAGGTTCTGTTCTCCGTACCCAACCTGAAGCGCATTTTTCATGTTGTCGCGGACAAAGCCGAGACTTTTGCTCGGTCGGCCGATAGAAAGTTGGATGAGAACGAATGGATGAGAAAGGATAGTGAGGATGATAACCTGCACACCGGTGCTTGGTCCTGCTGACACTTAATATTAGTGAAGGAGAAATCTCTATTCTTCTTACAATCAATGCTCCTCGCCGACTCAATCGCATCCGGTCGCTCTCAGTTTTGCACCACTGCCCCTGAATTTCTTCAAGACTCAGATCTCGCCTCCAATCAGCTCACGTTCCGATGCGCACCCCAACCGCGGCACACCAAGGTCCCCTGCAGGTCAACCCAATCAGTTGATAACGCCCTCGGCTGTGCATCAAGAGCCTCACGAATTTTGTGCGGGGCTGAATTCGCAACCGCAGTCCTCGACATCGCAGACCGAAGGTCAGCATTTTCACTCATCTCGCCCTCGTGGCCCCGCAGATCTCAGCCCGGAATGAACAGCAAAGATGGAATCGAATCCAAAGTCTTCCGGCTGCGTCAGCTGCCAAGCTGGGCATCCACTAGAACCGCCGCCAGGAGACTGATCAGTCGCGCCTTGGACCTTGCCTCTGACCATGTCGCCCTCTACTCAATCGCACAAAGTTCGGACACATGGGAGGCAGAACCCACTTGGGTAGCTACCGTACAGCTAAAGAAGCTACCAAGCCTTATCAAGGAGTCTAGAGAGGCTACGGAATGGGAAATTCGCGTCTCGGCCCGTGACCCTGCACGAGATCCTGGATCCCCGAACACTGGAAGAGACGAAAACCCGATTTTAATACTCGACTCTCACTTTGAAGGCATGACGGTCCTCAACGATGTTGATCCAGCGATCCATCGCGCTGAGTACGTACCTACCTCCCTATTGCCCCCCTTTTATTCTCCATGCCGGGCTTCATCTGACCATTGCGAGCGCTTCCAGCTGCATTGCTATTCCCGGCCTGGCGAGCCATCCCTTTGGATCTTGGCAGCCTCATGGCTCTGATAAGTCATTCATGTGGATCAGGGATGTCCTTCCGAAATCATTGCCAGGTGTCCGGGCCATTGTCTACGGCTACAACACGACTCTAGTTGGGAGCAAGTCGTTCCAGTCTATGAGCAATATTGCTCAAACCTTGATATCCCAACTGAAATCTGGAGGCTGGAATATCGCATCATCATCCAAGCCAATCATTTTCCTCGCTCACAGCCTAGGCGGACTTGTGCTTAAGGACGCCATTGTTCAAATGGCTGATCGCGAAAACAGCGTCCGTGAGATCCTAGAGAACCTTCGTGGAGCCGTCATGTTCGGGGTGCCTAGTCTGGGCATGGAGCAATCCCATCTCATGGCCATGGTCGAAGGTCAACCAAACGAAGCCTTGGTGTATAGCCTGTCGCGAGAAGGCGGCGCCAACTATCTTCAACGCCTCAACAAACAGTTCGATGGCTTATCTTACGTTAGAAACGCGCAAATCCTGTGGGCTTATGAAACCGAGGAATCGCCAACAGTGGCAAGTAGCAAATCATCCCTTCTCCGGCCCTTGGTTAGTACTAACTGTTTTTTCTAGCGCCTGGAGAATGGCATGTGGGAAAAATCTGGTGATCCTTCAAGACTTGTCAGCCCAGAATCAGCAACTTCTCACTATTGCCGAAAAAACAAAGCAGTGACGATCCCAATTAACAGGAACCATTCAGATATGGTAAAGTTTACTAGGGGCGATACGAACCTCGGATCAATCATAAGCTCACTCAAGGACATGCTCCCTCCGTCCAAAACCACCGATGAGACGCGACTGGCCATCAACTCTCCCTCCACCACCGGATCCGAGCCCCCTGCGAACCTGCGCGACGACGACCTGAAGCGTGACTTCCTGCGGGACCGCTTCGATGAAGATGCAATGATCGACAGAGATGATGATGGGCTACTCAAAGACTTTCATTTGAAGTTCAAGGGCATCGAAGATATCACCAATTTACACACGCCAGAACTCGACCACCGAATGAACAGCATCGAGGACCCATTTGCCGAAACATTTGCATGGATATTCCATATGTCCGGGTTTACCAGCTGGTTGCAGAGTGGTTCTGGACTTTTTTGGATCCACGGCAAGCCTGGTTCCGGGAAATCAACTCTGATGAAATTCATTGTTCAGCATAAAACTACGTTGGAGCTGTTACACAACTGGAAAACAAACGATGTTGAGGTCAAAGCGAGTTTCTTCTTCCACTACCGTGGCTCGGCACTTCAAAAGTCCTTTGAAGGGCTTCTGAGGAGTCTCGTGGCACAAATCCTTAGCACGCACCTGGAACAACATGGGGCATATTCTATCTGGAAAGAGTACGTGTTTCTCTGCCAGAAACGATATGGGTGGCGTAAGGAAATGTCGGAAACCTTTGAGAAGCTTGACCAAATCAAGAGAAATATTGCACAGGCGAAATCACGTCTGTCCATGAGCAACAGCGCCTCTACCGGGGTCCCTGGTAGCTATAGATTCAACACCACTGTGGTGGATGAGCCCGAATTTTCGCCGCAATTTCTTCCCAATCTCGAACGAGACCTCAACAACACCCAAGAAGATCTCGAACTGCTCAAACGCAATCTCGCAACTGTTCAGGGTAAAATGGCACAGTTGGCGGACAATATCAGGCTCTTCGTCGACACTCCCGAAACGAAATTCCTCGCTGCGGCACTCCAAAAATGGAGAGGAGAGAGCAAAAGGGGACTGATAGCCAAACTCGAGGGCATTCTGCGACTGATCCTGGAACAAGAGACGGTAGGGATGGATCTCGTTCTGTTCTTCGATGCCCTCGACGAGTTCGACGGTCACCTGGACATGCTAAGCCGGTTTATCAAGAGTTTAATTGACGGCCCTAAGGGTTCAGCTCTAGGCACTCGAGTAAAGGTGTGCTTTTCGAGTCGGCCATGGGAGGAGTTACAAGCTCAATTCTCCGAACACCCTGGTTTTGCGCTCCAGGACTACACACGGCAAGATATCGAGCAGTACGCCGCCGGCTGCTCGTGTTTGGCCGGTCCTTCCGTCAAGAGCCTTGTGCCTACCATCATCGCCAGAGCTAACGGTGTATTCCTTTGGGTAGCACTCGCTGTCAAGATTCTCGACGAGACGGTGCAAGCTGCACGGAGCCCAGAGGAGGCGGCCCTCGACGTCTTAGAGAAGAGGCTGCTCGAACTACCCAGCGACCTGCTCGAGTTTTATGACCTAATTATTGAGCGGATAAAGAGACCGGTCCGCCGCTACACGTTCGCTCTTTTGGAGATCCTCGTCCGCCATACCGGATCCAGCCCAACTGCGTGTGAAATTCGAGACGCGGTGCGTGTATCGGCCTACAACGACTTTATGCAGGCCAGTGACATGCTTGACCGTCCCGAGCCGGACAATCGAAGCAAAGTCGCCGAGGATATTTCGGCGTGGGGTGGAGGGCTTGTCGAGATTGCATGTCAAGGCGGTATCGATCGGGCACAGCTTATTCACCAGACGGCACTTGAATACGTCATGGGCATGCGGTTCAAACGCGCCGTGCTTGGCGACATTCACAGCATTATAAGCGAGAATGGGCACACTTTCCATGCCAAGTACTCCATGGTCATGGTTTGGCGAGATCTTCGGGCCCGCGTTACAACCCGAACAGTTGAAGTGTCACCGAAGACGCCTACGAAGATGCTAACCTATTTCCGAGGCCAGCGCAAGATACCAGAGATGGTACCAGAGTCAACAGGAGAGCACATGACACGGGTGGCCCATCATGCAGAAGAATCCGAGATCTCCACCGGCGATAGCCTGTTTGGTTTTCTGGACACCATTCCCACAACTCAGCTCGCCGTTCTAGCGCTTACTGCCCGGGATGGTAGCGTCTGGGACCGCGACTGCTGCCTCTTGTTTCTCTTGGTCTCCTACGGTGCTACCCTCTCTCTTCGCGATTGGATCGAGTCTAAGTCGGGCACTCTCGGATGTCTTGCTTCCCGGGAAGTTCGTCTGCCATTACTCAGCTTCCTCATCTCCATTAGGCTGTCTCGACGCACTAGCGCATATGACAAACGCTATCTCGCCATGGCCAGCCTCCTTTTAGATAATGGATTCTCTATGGTGCAACAAGACCTGGAGTGTTGCTCGGAGCTGCGAAGAGAGCTGGAAAAGTCGGATGCCTACGAGACAAGCTCTCAGACACAACCCAAACAAGCCCGGCACTGGCTCGCAGATTCCTCGATCACTCGCCGCTCCTTCTTTGTCAAGTTTGCATCCATCATTCTCAACTCGATCATTCGTGACCACGAACAGGACTCCTCCAACTGTGAGACCAACTGTAATCCAAACTGTGCTCTCGGGCGCTTGATAGAAGCTGGGGGAGTCGACGCAACCCGTTCAAAACAGGAATCTTGGACGGCGCTTCTTCTAGAGTTGGAGAGTGGCGGCCATGACACTCGCTTTGTCCAGAGATATCTTAGATTCGTCGAAGAAACAAATCGCAAGCGGAGGTATGCCTGGAGCTGGCGGAGGAAAAAGGAGGAAGAAATGACTAGAACTTCATGGGATTTCCGATTTCGATAGTCTGAGGGGACTATAGCAGAAAGTACTGGCGCGAATTCTGGAAGGTTTGGACGAGGGGCGCCGAAAGTGAAACGCAATTGGTTGAGAAAGGGGGAGGATATGACCAAAGTTCTGCTCTTGTAGCCGGACTAGAGGAAGCTCTATGACCTACTATCTACCTACTAATACCTATCCGTACCTAACTGTCAAGTTGCGGGTGTTTTGCTGCATCTTGACTTTGGACATCTCCACCGTCTTTGATAAGCGCAGGGACATCCAGTCAAGATCGGGTCTATATCTAGATCCCGCTGGTCCATAGATGCGAGTCCAGATCCGAGAACACAGCAACCAATCACTGATTCCACCCAACCCGTGGGCCCGGATAGGAAAGATTGGTCCGATGCACTGCACTATAGAGTGCCTGGAGGGTAAAAATTCAAACTCTTGGCTACAAACCTCGCAGTTACTGCTACCTATCCTCTTCGACGTCGCTAATTCCCTCCCGCGCAGGCTTCATCGTATCGCACCCTCCCGGCACTTGAACTCCACACATTAGACCGTCCAAGATCGGCGTTAGCCCAACGAGATCAAAATTATGACGTCAGAACTAGAAAAGCACAATCCGGGTTTGCCCACAACATTCGCACACGGGGAGCCCCCCTCGGTCCGATTCGAGATATCGCTCCCGAGCAACCAGCGCCCGCGCCGCCAGCGGGCCCCGACACAAATATAAGTATAACTAACGTGGTTTATCATCGAGCCGCCCACTTTTCCCCATCTCCCAACCTCCCAACTCAACTCGCGACCGCACCACAACAAAATAATGCCCACCCAGGCAAATGAAGCCCGTATTAGTTTGGCCATTACTACGCTTTATAGGACTAAAAATTTATCGTGCTGAGCTGTTGCAGAGGTGTACGAGGTCCTGGAAACGACTCTTCGCGACTGATAGCATGGCTGGGCCCTAGCGACCGAAACGTGAAACGGAAGATATATTTTGACGTAAACTGAAGAGGAGTCGCTTGTATAACATATACTTAACTTGGATTTGTAAGGATTCCCTCCCTAGGTCTATTTTGTTGAAGATATAGTGAATCTTCTTCGCGCGACGCGTTACCAAAATTGCATCGGTAAGCTCTGGGCGCATCGTTTTGTACAACACTACCTGGAGCTTAAGATGTGTTTTTCACGTTTATACGACTTCTAAAGGGCTGTTGGGTTTTTACAACCCTAACCCGGCCAGTGTGGTTAGAACAGTGTGGCTGGATCCACGCAGCCGCTCCGCGGCTGCATCCGTGGATCTGCACAGCCAAGAACGCCAGACTCCACTGCCAACCT
>Ga0247770_1001961_pt1 | contig 13585 bp, 19 predicted proteins | sample UWRJL136409B6_FD_179943 | JGI IMG/M metagenome (GOLD analysis project Ga0247770, IMG submission 179943) | Plant litter microbial communities from Arlington Agricultural Research Station in Wisconsin, United States - UWRJ-L136-409B-6 | ecosystem: Environmental > Terrestrial > Plant litter >... | reverse complement strand
GGTTGAGGTGGGAGGGAGAGAGGAGGAGGTGTTTTGGTAGCGGGGGGTGGCGGTGGAGTTGGGCCAGCGGACGGAGGTTGAGTTGAGGGTGGGGAGGGAGGTGGTGTTCGGCCAGCGGACGGTGCTGTTGGTCATGGAGAGTGTTGGGAGGGAAGTGTTGAGCCAGATTGGGCGGGTGGTGTTTGAGAGGAAGGAGAAGCTGGTTGAGGAGACGTTGTGCCAACGGGTGGTGTTGCTGGTTGTTAGCGACGCGGTTGTTGATGTTGTGTTTGCGCTGGTGAATCCGGTGGCATTCCAGTATCTTGATGTGCTGTTGATTTGGAAAGAGGAGGTGAGTGAGGTGTTTGCCCAGAGATGGCCGGATGAAATGACGGTTGTAGTCTTCACGACCTGGACCGTAGTACTGCTCTCTTTGCCTTTGCCCTTTCCTTTTCCGTTTTCTTTTCCGTTTTCTTTGCCCTTGCCTTTGCCTGTTTCGGTTTGTTTTCCTTTTCCCTCGCCTTTTGCGGGGGTCGCAGCGGGAGGGCTTGGGGGCAGATTTGTTGCCGCCTTCTTGAGACTGGTGGTGGCAATGAACGCAGCGGCAGGCTTTTGGGCCACGGAGGCAGCAGACGTTGAGCTGGATGATTTGCGCCGTGGTGTATTGGTCAGCACGGAACTTGAAGATATCGATGACTTTGGCTTGGACAGAGATGATGTCGTGCTTTGAAAGCGAGCTGTGCTGTTCCCGATGGAGGTGCCATTACGAAAGAAGGGTATGCCCGTTGCGTTGAAAGCGGTAACCGTCGAAGTCACTGTTGTCGTAGCCCTTGCTGCTGCCGTCGAAGGCAATGTCACTCCGAGGCACGAACATGCCGAGGAGTAGTCGCCAATCGAGGAGCACGGTGTGGCGTACTCCGGGATCGGCCTCGGCTCCTCCAGGGCCTGGCCATAATCGAGCCGAAGGCCATCGAATGCTTCGTATTTGAGATCCTCAGTCTCGGGTGGTCGTAGGGCCGCAGTTCCGGTCGCTTCGTCCTTCAGCGTCGTCTTCCCCTTCTCAGTTGGCTTGGAGAGTCTCGGGGCGGTCGAGTTGACGGTCAATGTCGTTGTGACAGTTCTAGAAGCTCTGTCAGAATTTTGTAATTCCTAATAGATAAATTTCTTTTAAATACCAACCTAGTCACAGGCTTGGCCGCCTCAAAGAACGAGATGCAGTCTGCGGTTGCATTTCTTTGTGGTGTTGTGGATTTGACAGCTGTCAAGATCAGCAAACAGCTGTCAACGGCTCATCAACTTGAGCTGCAGCGCGTCGGAACCTACCGCGAAGACAGGGGTTTCCAGTGCACGCTTCGGCAAGAGCAACCAGTGCCAAACTCAAGCACCAGACAATCGCAGCTTGACATATCCGATTTCGCATCTCAGGCGACTTCTCCCGCGTCCCATTTTCCTTCGACGCGGAAATGAAGGCCGGATCAAATCCACAATGAAGCCCGGGGCCGGCGCGCTTTAAACAGTCACGGCACAACGAGAGAAACACCCCGGCCGACCTTGATTTCGTGATCCAGACTTCGGCTCTCCAAAAACCGGTTATAAGGTCGCAGACAATCGCGTCTCCCCTGGTTGTTAATCTCCGCTGCCTCAATGCGTCGCAATTCACCTATATCCAGCAGCCCTATCTTGTCTGACCTTGGAACAATTCCACCGTCTATTTCGCGCGCGCCAATCGGCACTCCCCGTCGAGATTGACGACGTCAACACATCCAGGCACGCATTCCCCAACTCCCGTCGACCAAATCTGCAGTTGGTAATCCGTAGTCATCCTCCCTTTCCCTTGGCATCCTTCCCCGCATTCGCACATGCACAGTCAGTCGCACACATACCTACCTTCACACACCTGAGATCTCAGGTCCCTCCCACACTGCCCCTCTCACGAAATTTGGCACTCAATTCCAGACAATGAAGGAGGCAAGCAGCCACCTCATCGGGGGCCCATTCCCATCGTGGCCTTGACCTCAACCAGCTGATGAGAGCCCCTTTTGCGGTCCAGCTTCCTCTTTCGAACCAGGGCAGCCCACACCCCCGGGATCGCAGCGCGTGGCAACCCCTTGGCAATCCGGACACCTGGAGCTCACCCCCTCCGCATGGGGACGCGCCTGCATCTGGGAAGGTGGTGAGGTACTCTAATAGGCCCCCTGCCCCTGCTCATGACTTTGACAATCCCACGATCGCAAGATGGGCCCCAACCCCAACCCTCCCACAAAAGTACGAGCTTTGCGACTCAATCGCAGCGACCGCGCCCCCTCCACGACCAATATTGACAGCTATTGAATCTGTGGTCGCGGGCCTGAGCAGCCGCTAGCACCGACTCGGCCAGGCAAACCCGTCAGTTGGTGCTCCCTTCGTGCTGCACGGCCGTCCGTGCAACGGTGGCACAGGCCCTTGGGAGTCGTGGACGGTTGAGCACCGGCTGCCAGTGCGACGTCGAGGACGGGACGTGGGTGCGGGGTGAGCGCCCGCACGCAGAATGGGGAGAGGCTGGATCTGTCTGTCTGGCCCGATTGTGATGGCCAGAGGCCCACGGGTGGGCTGCAGTGCAGTGGTTTTGCAAGTTGGCCAGTCACGGCGGCGCGAGGGAAGGAGGTTTGGGGCCACAAGAGATGTGGTGTCCTGCGGTGGGGACTGTGCGGCTGCAGTGCTGGCTGGGAGATGCGGTGCGAGAGTGGCAGATGCGATGGGATGTGCTGGTGGTGACCTGAGGTGTGCGGCCGTGTATAAGACTGGTGCTGCGGCAGGTGAGGGTTGGGGCGATTGGGTCGCTTGAATGGCTGGCCCGTCTTTCGCTTCTTGTTCAAGTTATTAACTTGCTGGTACTGCACCAGTGTTAGTGCTCGCTCGCCAATTGTCGTCGTCAGGTCAGAATCAGCCGCAATGGACGAGGATAACCGAGGCCCGCGAATTCTCATCACGACTTGGACGCTCACCGGGTTGTCGGGGGCGTTCCTCGCTGTCCGTCTTGCTTGCAAGGTGTGGGCGAAGCGACGGCTGTGGTGGGATGACTATGTGCTGGCTTTGTCATGGGTATGTTCTCCTGATGGGTTGCTGTTGATTGTTTCTGACGGGACTGTCGCAGTTCATGCTCGTGGGATCAATTGCGCTTGTGACGCTCAGCGTGTCCAAGGGGCTCGGCAAGCATGTCTACATGGTGTCTCCAGAAAACTTTGGGACGCTCGGCTTGGTCGGGAACCTCACGGGTACCTTCTCGATTCTAGCTGCGACATGGAGTAAGACGTCATTCGCTCTGACGCTGCTCCGGCTGATGCAGGGGCGGATGCGGATTCTCCTCTGGTTCATCATCGCGACGGTCAACATCTTCATGAGTCTGAACGCTATATTCATGTGGGTGCGATGCACACCGGTTCAGAAAACATGGAATCCATACGCATACGGTACTTGCTGGGATCCCTGGGTTTATCCGAACTACGGGATGTTCGCAGCTGGTAGGAGCTCTCTTCTCGGCAATACCTCTGTTCCGGCTAACTCGCTCTAGGTTACTCCGCCGCGACTGAATTCATGCTCGCGCTTCTGCCGTGGAAAATTATCTGGGGCCTGCAGATGAAGCGCAAGGAGAAGGTCGGCGTTGCATTGGCGATGAGTATGGGTATCTTGTGAGTATTCCCCCTTTCTCTCCACCCTCTCAATTCTGACACGCAACAGCGGTGGTGCTACTGCCGTGATGAAAACGCTCGAGATCCCCGTTCTTGCCAGCTCGGACTTTACATGTAGGTATTCCCGTCCCTCCATCCGCCAATTCTATTCTAACTGGGCATCCGTAGATGTCTCCGCTCCCCTCATCCTCTGGAGCGCCGCCGAGTCAGGTGTCACCATCATGGCTGCCTCGATCCCCGTCCTTCGCACTCTGTTCCGCGATCTCAACACCAAGAGCCGCAAGTACTACAACTCAACCGGAAGCAAGACGGCAACGACAACGCAAGGATCGAGGCCGATGACCAAGTACGGGGACAATAACCTGAATACAATTGTGGTGTCGGCAGGAATGAGCCCGTATACGGAGGATGTGACAAAGAGCAGCAATTCGAGCGACAAGAGCCCAGTGAGGGATTCATATGGACACATCACACAGAGCACGGAAATTATGGTCGCGGTGGAGTATCGGAAAGGGGATAATGGGTATGACGTTGCGAGGGCGTTGTGATCGCCTTTGTGGTCCACATAAGGTGCATTGTAATAATATGGTATTCTGTACAGCTAATAGCCTTTTAAGCTTGGATCGGAGTATTTGTGTATGTAAAGGTTGGCCAAACAATGGGAGTCGGAGGAACAATGACTCTTTTCATTGTTCGCCAGTTGCAGGCATTAATAAGTAGGGTTAGCGGGACTCCAATCAACCAACCAGCACTACAGCAGGTGTCCACACCTGTAAGTCTTCCGTAGTATAGTGGTCAGTATATGAGCTTGTCACCTGAAAAACGATTCGCTCGGGACCCGGGTTCAATTCCCGGCGGGAGAGATTTTTTTTACTTTATGTTCCTGATATTCAGCGCTTTGTTTTTGCTCGTGCCACCATCCTCCTGGAAGCTCTCACTTCTTTCCGCTTGCTCTTGCTCATTGACCAAGCAAGCATTTGGCTGCATCGCTCTGTCTCGCCACTGCTGCCTGGTGGTGTCACCGGGGCCCACCGGGCCCAATCACAATCCGGAAAGTAACGGAGCTCGGGCGCTGACCCGCCCATGTGAGAACGTTGGCCACGAGATGCCGCTCCAGGCCAAAACGCCGTCGCTTCACCTCAACTTGGCGTTGACCCTGTATCGGAGTCTGCCGACGATCAAGCTTCACCTTCCTCATTTGGCGTTATCACGACGCAATTTTTGCCTCCGACGTTATGCCTAGGCATTTGTTTTGTTTTTAACCTTGATCATCACCGTCCTCCATTCCCTCCATTTCCGCTGCAGCTTCCATTTCACCAAACCCAACTGGCAACCAACCCCGCGCACGCACCCCGCTACAAACAAACACCACCACCATCACCATGGCCACCGCCATCCCGCAAGACCTCCCGATGGACCTGCCCATCATCGACCTCGACGTCTTCCGCACCCAGCCGCGCGACTCACTCGAGGTCAAGGCCGAATGCCAAAAGGCCGCCAAGGCGCTCATCGTCTACGGCGCACTGGTGCTGCACGACTCACGCGTGTCCGAGAGCGACAACGCCTCCTTCCTCGACCTGCTCGAGGACTACTTCGCGCAGCCCGAGGAGGCCCTGAAGCGCGACGAGCGGCCCGAGCTGAGTTACCAGATTGGCGTGACGCTCGAGAACACGGAGAAGCCGAAGTGCGCCGTCGACGAGCCGTGCTTGCGCGTCATTGAGCGGTTGGCGCCCGAGCAGAGGCCGCTGGATATCACGGCGCATGATCCCGATCCGAAGTGTCGGTTTTTTTGGAAGATGGTCGAAGCGCCGCCGTATGAGACGAGGTTTCCGGGGCTGAATGCGCCGAATATTGTGCCGGAGGCGGAGGGGATTAGGGAACGGTGGGAGGGGACGATGGATTTGTGGGGGACGTCGATGAAGAATGCGTGAGTTTAGTTTGAATGGGGTTTGGTTAGGGGGGAATTTGTGACTGACTGGGGCGCAGTGTTGAAGGCCTCACCGAGATGCTCGCCGTGGGACTTGAACTCCCGGTGGAAACCTTCCGCTCCGCGGGCCGATACGGGTAGGTCTTCTTCCTTCCCTATTTCTGCCCCAAAGCTAACATCCCAAGACCACACCTCCTTGCCCCAACCGCCTCAGATCTCACTAAGCACGGCGCAAAAGACACCATCCTCGCCGGCTTCCACACCGACCTCAACTTCCTCACCATCCACGGCCGCTCGCGCTACCCCGGCCTGCACATCTGGGCCCGCAACACCGGCCACCGCATCCCGGTCAAGATCCCCCCTGGTAACCATCTCCTCGTGCAAGCGGGAAAGCAGCTCGAGCATCTCACCGGCGGCCTCATCAAGGCCGGCTTCCACGAGGTAGTCGTCAACGAGCAGACCCTTGAGGTGATTGCCAAGCGGAAGCAGGAAGTCCCGAAGCGGCCACTGGTGCGCATCTCGAGCACCTTCTTTTGGCATCTGTCGTCGGATTATGACCTTGTGCCCATTGAGAGCTGTGTTAAGAAGGCGAAGGAGTTGAGGGCCGAGCAGTTTAATTTGGGGAGGGATGAGGGCGATGAGGTTGTTTATGAGGCGATGAAGGTTGGGGAGCAGGTGCAGAGGTAAGTTTTTTGATCCGGATGAGGTGGTGGATGAGTGAGTGAGTGGTGCTAACATTGATATAGTGAGTTGAAGCATATTGCGCTTATGGCGTAGTGTTGGTTAAGACGGAGAATGACGGGGTACTGTGGAATTTTGTTGCGGGTTTGGTTGCATCGAGGGGGATGTTGTCTATTTGTGAGCTGGTGTGATGGTACAAGTGTGACATGGAAAGCCTGATCATGAGAAATGCGTATACCAGGGTTGAGGCAGAGAGACTGAATGTTGGCATCTGGGACATCCTCTGGCCTTTTCCCTTACCCCTCCCCAGTGGACCCATGCGTCTTGAAGTCGCCCTATTTGCAAAAGCCGTTGCCGAGGACCCACAAGCAAAATGACTCCAGTTCTCAGTCTCGGCATACGAAGACCCACCGCGGACTGAGGCAAAAGATAAACGGGCAAAAAGAGATCTCCTCGACCGGAATCGAGCCGGTGACCTTTCGGTATATGAATGAGACATTTACAGCCGAACGTGATATCCAACTACACCACAAGGAGTTTTTACTGTCGCCAGATGTTAGAGTTGGCCCGGTTTGCGCACCATGGACGGATCGACGGTGGATATTGCATCACGGGTCGCTGCGCAATGGCTAACTTTTTACACGGAGTATCACGAATTTGCATTTACATTTTGACTTAGTTTCAGTATTTCAATCTATTTTTCATTACCATAACTCCAAGTAAAGGAAAGCAGGGTGTTCGAGATGTCCAGCAAAACGCTTGTTATTGCAGGTTGTAGAACATGAAATCCAAGCTCTCCTCGTTTTCGTACTCTTCGATTGTAGCCCCACACACCTCCACGGAGACCTGATCTTCCGTTACCCGTGTCAGCGTCCTGAGAGCGATCCAAAAAGGGTCCATATCAGGAGAGTCTGCAGGAGAGTCTACATCCATGGCGTCACCCACATCATCGCCACTGCTTACCTCATCATCAGCCTCATAAGCGTCATGATTATAGGTTGCAACGGCGCGATTAAGTTCAGGCTCAGGACTGGACTCAAGCTTGATAAAGGGTACAGGGCAATGTACGGGTACACGAGGGGTGGTAACACCCGATGCGCTATACCTAGTAGCATCATCAGAAACATCGCGCTTCACCCTCTTAGCCGCCCGCCTATCTCCCTCCCTATCCTCCTCCTCCTCCTCCTCCCGCCCTCTCTTCCGACTGTCAACTCTTACCGTCCCTGGGACAGGGACATAAATCGATGCACAGGCATGACACACCTGCGGCCCGAAAGAGCGGGCTTTGCAGAGGGGAGTGCCGAACATGTGTGATGGCTGATACTTGTGGCAGGACATGCAAATCCGCAGGAACGGTGAAACTGCTTGCGAAGCAGAAACTGCTAGAATTTTGTTGTTTGTAGTGTTGGGGGGAACCAATGAAGAGTAGGTCCCGGTGGTGGAACGTGTTGTTGGCGCCATTGCGTGAATGTTGGTAACTCAATTCAAATTATGATTTGTACTTGGAGAGCGGGGGTCGAACACAGTGTTGGAAAGTTGTTCAACGTCGTATGTTCGTTGGCGGTGGTGCCGGTGAGGATTAATTAGATGGAGGGGATGACAGGGTGGTGTTTTAATCCGGTGCCAGTCCGAGAGATCAAAGAATGACAAGGTCATTGTCTGAAATCGGAAGAATGGGGGCGGTAAATCTCGGATAAAGAGCATTGTTTGCTGCGTAGAATAGGTATGGTGAGCAGGCTTTGTTAGATGGCGGCAAACAAAGCGTGTGGCATTTATTGTGTCACTGAGAGTTTCTTTATGACGCTCTGCTGAATGAAATACAATGGATTGTGTGCGTGGGTGCACATCGGCTCTATCATTGGATGGCTGCGATGTCTTTTTGAGTTGCTGCTGAGGAGTTCTAGCCTGATCGTGAAAGGTGACAAGGTACACGTCAGCCCTGCGCGTTGTGTGATGGCAAGCTGTGATATGTGAGGGCAGTAAAGCCTCTGTGAAACCGAATCCGGCGCCAGGAAACATTTCACTATAAGTTCGTGGCGCTGCCGCAGGACGGAACTTCCCGCAGAGACGCCTCGGAGATATACCCGGAGTTTATTTGTATGGCAACTCTAACCTACACCACTTAACCCACCACCTATTACTCTTTCTTTTACATTCACAGTATCCTACCAAACTTATCGACATCAATATGGCCGATCGTCCCCGGGTGAAATTTCCGACGCCCCCTAAAAGTCAGACCTCCAGCCCTGAGCAGCCAAGTACAAGCCATCGATATGCCCACGTCTTCAAAGGCAAGGCCGGGATCCAGTATCTATTCGTCAAAAGCTTAGGCGTCAACGACATCTATCAAACCCAGCTTGTTCTGCAGTTAGGCGAAGATGGTCCCTCTCGCCCCGTCATTCGAAAACTTTACTGGCGGCGGACGTACAGGAGCCACGGCGAGACCGAAATCGACAAAGGATACAAGAACGACATCACAACAACCATATCTCTCCGTGAAGCAATCTCAAAGGCCGGCCTTGTGCCACGGATTCCCATTGTGTACTCTGAAATGCCCCACATCGAGGAAAAACGGGACAAATGTTTCCAAATATCGTATTGGTCCTTCACCAACGGGGGCAGCCTCCACTCATTCATCCAGAACTACGGCAACAAAGGGGTTGCAATCCCGCTGCGTCTAGCTCTCCACCTCGTGCATCAGTTCCTGGAGACGCTGGATCAGATGTACACCCAGCCCAGCCCGGTGTTTCATAACACAGCCACGCTGGAGAACCTCCATCTTCACTTCGAGCCAGGCAAGCCCTTGCCGAAACTGATTCTTACCAACTTCAGTCGTGCTGTCACTGCGCCCTTCCCAAGAAATGTCGAGTGGGACATCCCCGCCGTAATGGCGCAAATCAGGTGTGTCCTCCGCCCTTCTCCTAGCCTCCAAGCCCCTGAATTTTCGCGTCACCGCAGAACCCCTTTCTTTTTCTCCCTTCCTCTCATTCCCCTATGTTACCGCCCGATAGGTCCCCTTCAGAGACCGCCTTCAAGCCCAAGTCACTAACATTCACCTCAAGAAGCAATTTCCCCGACCTCGACGAAAATGAAACCGAAACCTACTCCCCGCCCTCAACCCCCTCCACCACAGCCCTTCCAGCCATCTCTCTCTCCTCCACCCATGGCGCCCTCGCCGCCCTACACAGAGAATTCATCGCCAACCGCGACCGTGCCGCCGCTTCATCCTCTCTCTCCTCGTCTGGTTCTGGCTCCAACTTTGACCGTATAACCATTCCCCTCCCCTCCCTGAAGCCCTTGCTTGGTGAGCTGCGCGGTGCGATTGTGGCTTTTGCGGGGGACTCGGACTCGGACTCGGACTCGAACTCGGACTCGGAGTCGGAATCAGAGCGGGATGGCGATGGTGATGGCGACGAAGAGCTAGACTTAAGGGCGTTGAGTTCGTATCGTCACGGGGGGGCGATACGGCCGGTGACGTATGGGAGTTTGGAAGGAATATTGGCGGCGAGGGGTGTGCATGGGCCTTGGGCGGTGGGAGAGGTGGATGTGGATGGGGAGAGTGGAAAGGTGAGGGTTGTGAATTTGGATGTGAATGTTGGGAGTAAAGGGGAGGGAATAGGAGGGGCTCATCATCGGCCAAATGAAGGGAATGATGCGAGTGAGACGGATAGTGATGGGGTTGGGGCTGAGTCTTGGGATGCGGGACTTGATGGGGGATTTGTGTTGGTGGAGGAGGGGGATTGCGATGAGGATGAGGAGGGCTGGGTTGTGAGGAATGAGGGGGCGGAGGAGGTGCGGGGGACGGGGGTAGCGCAGGTGATGGGGATAGGGAGGGAGAAGGAGAGAAGATGGCTGAATAGGATGCTTCCGAGGGCTTGATGGGAGGAGGGAGGAATCAAGGATTGTGGAGTTCTTGTGCTTAATGTGTGCTGAGCGTTAGCCCTAGGATTTTGGACCATTGAACTTCCACCGTGGCGCAATCTCTGGACTGTGATGTTAAGTGCTTTGAACTTGCGGATTTCTGGAAAATAACACGCGCCTGATATACAGACAATCTCTACAACATAATGTATGGAAGAATCAATTTGTTGGGTTGATGAGTTGATGTTGTAGTCGCTGCAGTGCATGGGTTTGTTCATCTTTTGGAAGGCACATCTTTGCCCTTGCCTGTTCCGATGCGGTGAGCACATGCAACATGCCTTTTGCACCTGCGTGCTCCGACAGCATGCATCGGCTTTCATTTCCCAAGCCCTCCCCGCGTACCCTCCGAGCTTGCCCAGCTTCCAATCCACAAAGAAACATCATTCCCTTTTGGTCAGACTTGAAGCCTCCGTTGATCCCCGCTCACTCTGTCAGGGAGCATCCAACAATTGTCACCCAAGCTGGGCAAGCAGTTCCTATCCTTTCTCCTTCGATAAGAACTGCACTGCGCCGCAATTGCACGTGTGCAGAGACCCCTGTGAAGTCGCTCAGACCATGCAGCTCGTCGCTTGGCACACCCGTCATTCGTGCACACTCTGTTGCCATCATTCATACCGAGACTTGAGCACAGATAAGCACCGCTGCTATTACATCACACTGGAGTTGCACGAAGAGACCGCCTTGCGACAGGATGCTTGATTACAGCCCTCGCATGGTGTGGAACGTTTGACTGAGGAACGAAGGGCTCGCGAGCAGCTGAAGTGCAGTTGTAAAGTGACATAATTAAGTAGAAAAGGGGAGTGCTTCGCACTCCCCAGTTATATATAAATGGAAGCTCCCTGTGTATGGGGAGAGCACATGATCCAAGGCCCCTGCGCTCCAGCTAAGCCTGGCCCGGCAGGGCGCCTGCGCGCCTGAGCGCCTAGCGAGGCGGCTGCAGTTTGACACATGGCAAAGCGATGGCCTGTGATTCTGTATTATCTCAGTGTTTCTGCAGGGTAAGCAGCCACGTAGATTGCCCACCACGTAGGTTGCCCAAGTTGTATGGGGTTGGGTATTGTCTTTCATCAAATGACAAACATAAAGCTCTCGACTTTCTGACCTGTCCTGGGTATGTCATTCTCCAATTTACCCAACCTTTTTAAGATACTGATATTTCCACACCCTCAAAGTTCTGAGCCACAAAGTCGCGTGACCAATATGACAAGCCCGAACTCAAAAAAGATCATGGAAACCTTGCCCTTGATGGATGTGGCAGGTCTTGCTGGGCGGGTTGAGTATAACAGGCTCGGGTCGAGTTCTCTTTTCGATACGGCTATCCACCAAGTTAGTCTTTTTCCTGGAACGGAAAATCTGTCGAGTCGCGGGCCTCTAACCACTGCACAGGGATTGAGCCAGATGGAATCCCTGCGCGTGGGCACCGACGGCTTAGTCTCTTTACTAGAAACCGGAGATAGTTCTAGCTTCGACCTCTCGAATGGGCGGGCTCGAGTTATGTATGTTGATGTGCCGTTGTGAAGAGAGTGGGCGCTAATCTTGAGGGCACTTCTCAGCTTCGCTCAATGTGACCAACTCCGTTAGGTCAATGGCGCAACATGCCCAGGGAGTATCCCTTTCAAACACCGCATATTCCATCCGTCTTGGGGCTTTCCATTCTCGCCAACCACACTAGAAGATATCATCTCCAAGATGTCACTCCCCACCGGGACCGCAGAAAGCATCTCCTACACGCCTTCAACATACAAGTATGAACATTTCCAAGTATATGATCCAAGGGGAGACCGACGGAGAACAGGTGACAGCCCCCCGTCCTCTTGTAGCTAGATTATTGTTAACCACGACCAGGAATCACCATGAGACTTCCAGACTCGGTTATAGTTGGAACGTCTTTCTCAGTGTCTCTCTCCCACTGCCATGAAACCAACACCGTGGAAAGCCTCATTCTCTGCAATTCCCAAAAGAATACCAAAAACTACTCGAAACAGCTAGTCCAGAGCATCGATGCAGCCCGTCCGCTTTGTGGTCATCCTGCAGCAATTCCTCTCTTCATCCTCGGCCTATTCGCCGATATCCTCGACGAGAAAATCGAAGCCACATGGATGGAAACATTCAAGCTCGAGACTGAGAGCGGTCAAACTGGAATTCTCCTCGCAGCTGACGGCACCCGCATTACCACGGGAAATCATTTGGAACAGCCGACGCAAACGAACGATATGGCCCACACAAATGGACCAAAACCGGTGCCATCCCAAGACAGAGAGGCACAGCTCGAGTTGAACCAAATCTCCATCGGGCTGGCTCAGCTCGCCTTAACATGGGAAACTTACTCGCAAGTGGTTGTTGCGCTGCTCGGGCATGTCCAGGAGTTTTTGAAGTCCCCGCTTTGCAACGACGGCACGGGCGTACAGCAAGACCAAACATTCGCTCTCAAGGAGAGAGTCATATCTCTAAACCAACGGGCCGCGGGGCTGGTTCGTCGTGCTAGGTATCTTCGGGCACGGCTGGAATTGCAGAACACAGCGGTATGGACGCTTTTTCGGTCTCTGACGGGCGACTAACATCGTTCTAGGTGAACAGTCTACTTGCGCTCGACCTGGGGAGGACATCTAGGAGCGAGGCGACGTCGATGAAGTACCTTGCTCTCGTCGGCTTGGTGTTTCTACCCGCGACCTGCATTGCTGTAAGTTACCATGACGCCCGCCTAAACGTGCAACATAAATTCCGTGCTGAGAAGAAACTTTTGCGATAGGCGATTTACACAATCCCTGTGGAGTTTGGCGATAAGTACTGGGTCACCACAGCACTAGTCACGGTCTTCTTGATGGGCGCGTGCGTCCTCGCTGTGAAACTCAAATGGAAGCCGATGGACAAAGACGCTTCAAATATGGCGTAGGATCAGATGGAAGCCATCGATCTGTTAAGGCCTGGAAGGCGCGTATGACCGGCAGGAATCGGAATGTGGCCCCGCTCTTCAAAAGCTCTATGTTTTACGCAAAACGCGGATAAATGGCACACTGGATTCGGTGAAAATGATGGGGTTGCAATGGTATGATTATATTGCGACTTGACGAATCTACTGCGTTTGACGAACAGACACTCTCTAACCATTGCGTGACGCGACGGCCAGCTTGACCAAGCTTGTAGCAAAGTTGGCGTTCGCGCCCTCGGAAAAGTTGTGAACCCAGTGGCCGGCCTCTTCGTGCATGTCAAAAGACGAGTCGTTCTTGGCCACGTCATGGACGGGGACAGTTGAGTAGGCGAATGCCAGCGCATTCTCACCAGTGGCGTTGAGATGCGTGATGCCACCCGAGTCTTCATCGCCCCACTTGGAACACCCGCTGCATTTGGCCGTCACCTGCCAGTGCGTCGTGTTGATGTGGGTGCCCTTTTTGAGAACCGCGTAAGTGGC
>Ga0247770_1001960_pt1 | contig 13593 bp, 17 predicted proteins | sample UWRJL136409B6_FD_179943 | JGI IMG/M metagenome (GOLD analysis project Ga0247770, IMG submission 179943) | Plant litter microbial communities from Arlington Agricultural Research Station in Wisconsin, United States - UWRJ-L136-409B-6 | ecosystem: Environmental > Terrestrial > Plant litter >... | reverse complement strand
AGCAACCCCCCACAACCACGCCCGCATCATGGCCGACGCCCCCGCCCCCCGCGCCGACAACGGCAAGCTCTCTACCCTCCCGCAGCTGCACCGCTTCGTAACCGGGCACGACGCCTCCGGCAAAGCCATCGTGCACTCTCACAACGACTTCGAATGGAACCCCTTCGACAACGACCAGCTCGCCTTCAGCGTCGCCTACACCACCTCCGAGTTCCCCGCCGACCTCAACGCCGACAAGGACATCGCCGCGCACAAGGACATCCTTGCCTCAGGGAACCTGGGGCTGGTGAACCCGCGCGGCACGGTGCTGCGGTGTGTGGACTTTGCGCCGGGATATGCGTGTGGCATGCACCGCACGCAGAGTCTGGATTATGGGATTGTGCTCGAGGGGGAGGTCGATATGGTGCTGGATAGCGGGGAGAGTCATCGCATGCAAAGGGGGGATGTGGCCGTGCAGAGGGCGACGCAGCATCAGTGGGTCAATCGGAGTAAGACGGAGTGGGCGAGGATGATGTTTGTGCTGCAGGATTGCAAGCCGCTGGTCGTGGGCGGGGAGGTGTATGGCGAGGATTTGGGGACGAATTCGGGGCTGTCGCCGAGCGGGAACTGAGCGGTCGCGTGGTATTGTGTCTTCAATTTGTTGGTGGATCTTTTACTCCTATAGAAAGCTCTCTGCAAACCCATCTTCTACCAATACCGACGTTTGAGGTTCCAGCAAATTCCAACATCACATACTCCAAGGCTGGAGAGGTGAGATGTAGTGTCTAGAGAACGGTACGTACGCGGGTGTAATTTCATATAAAGTTGCCCCAAACAGCAGGACTAGAACATGTGGAAATTCCCGGATGTCAACTTTGCCTTCCAGATTCCCGAGGTCGGGCTCCAAACTGCGGCTCTACTTGGGGGCGGTTCTGCCTATTCGTGGCGTAGTCCGACATATTTTACCCCGCACACCAGGAAACTTCCGTTGTCCATTCCCATCTTACGTCCGTTACTTGCTTCGGTTTGTGGGAGGCGTAATAGACTCGAACGGAATATCTAATAAAATATAGAACTCGTTGATACCAACAAACTATCGTCCGACACTTAGAATTTTACCTCGCAGACTCGCACTAAAGGATGAAAGGAATCTTCTATGCCTAAGGTAACTTTTCAGGCGTTCCCTCTCCGACGATCCAAGCCATCGGTCGCCGACTCGCAACATGGCTTCCCGTAACTTCAAACTGGAAGTCCACCGGAAGATAAGAACTAGGCCATGAAGGCCACATTTCGATGTTCCGACCTCCCAAGGCTCATGCAAGAGTGCCTTTCCTGGACGACGGCCAACAATATCCCGGAAAAGGGCTATGTCGTCAACCTACCGGATCCCAAAAAAAACTCAATCGGATCCATCTTCCAAGTATTACTTCCATCGACGCGTGTGGACACTTCACAGCACACCCAGTACGAAGTCGTCGTCGTCGGAATGCAGCTGGTCTGCGACAATTTCTGTCGATGCCCATTCGATGCGGCCGCTGGCCGGCTTCCGCCCGGAAATCGTCACGCAGCAGAGCGTGGTTTGGGCTAGAGCCACGGATCAGGAGAGACGCACTGTTTTCCGGTACAGTCATCCCAAATCCAATTACAAGAGCAATATCAACTGCTATGCCGATCAGTTGCACCCTCATCATGGATCGTGGTGGTTCTGGCCGACGAGGGCGGGATCGGACGCAGATTATGATGTCACAGTTCTTGGATGCCTTGGTGAGAAAGATGGAGGAGAAAATGAACCCAGCGAGGAAGCCAGGAGGGTATCGGTTCGCGAGAAGCTTCAAAGGTTTCTTGGCCACACGCAGGAGCCACCCCCTTATTCTCCGTAGAAGCAATGGCATTGTTGAACCTGGGAAGAGGGGCTCGAAGCTGTGAAAGGATACAAAGACTCACAAAGCATTGGTGTTTCATTGTTATGCTCGGAAGGGATCTCGAACGGGAGAGGAATTGCATGTCATTATTATGGAGGTCTTTGTCAAATTAGAGCTGCGGTACAGACAATGGGACGATCATGATAAAAACTCGAACAGTAACGCCTATGAACAACCTCTCACAACACCACATCCAACCCAGCTCAACACTCAAACATACACTAACATCTCCTCATACAACCACTTCTACATTGGCCCACCAGTTAAACTTCCCTTTCAGCATTCTCACTCAGACAACATGTGCATCACCTGCGAGCGCCGTGACAGCATCGCCCAACTCAACATCGCCATCAACGCGGGCGACTACGACGCAGCTAAGACTTTGATCGCCCAGGGAGTGCCCTGGTGGTACCCCTACAATACATGCGGGAACCTCGGCCGTCCCATCTGCATGCTCGCCAACGACGTCCTCTCGTCGTATCAGCCCGGCGATGGCTCTATCAAGGCTATGTGCGGCCTGGTCAAGTTCATGCTTGAGCATCCTCTGCCGGGTGGGGTGGGAGCCAGTGCCGATGCGGTTGGCGACATGCTGGTTTGCGCTGTGGTAGGGTTAATGCCTAAGGGGGTGCTTGTTTTTAAGTTCTGAGGTGTATTGGTTGCGAATGTGTTTTTTCTTCACTCCCACTAGCTAGAACTATGCTGTACTAATAAGATTCAACAAACATCCATTCCCTTAGCCATGACATGTTCTAAAACAAGAAATAAAAAGAAATCCTATGACTTCCTTTACTTCGGACATAAGTGCTAGAGACTGACCTACTCCTAACCACCCAACGCAAACAGGATCAACAAAGTCACCCACTTCTAATCGCTAGCTACATATCTCGCACCTAAATGTTACCCTGTGCGCCGAACCAGTCATCCCGTGCCTGGCTGACGGCTGTCAAACCAGGTTTAGAGATTCCCTCATGCTGTGATTCAGAAATCGTCGCTGAAAATCCTCGAGGTCAACCGATCCGTCAGATTCTGCGAACCCCACACGCTCGTAGCAACCGGGATACGCCTGGGAACGTATTACTCCAATTCCGCAGATGTTGGCCTTTGATGCCTCCGAACCAACTACCGCAAATAACGGAACAAAGAACTGTGGAAGCATTCCCTCAAGATCGAGGCGAAAGTCGAGCTTCTGTGGGTTTGGTTTGCTTGATACGATTAAGAACTCGGGGACTAAACGCGTGCCACCCTCGCAGCTCGAAATCTCAAGAGGTATGCACGACAATTGGAGAGTCGGCGGTGTATTCTGGGGGATGGAGTCGGAGGTCACATCACAGTTGTGGCGGCTTTTCACCTGCACGGCAGCCAGATCCCGCCGCTTTGACTTATCGATATGTAGAGAGTTAATAACTCCATCCACGGAGATCCACGACCAAGTAGGTCGCAAGCCAGTGCGTTTACACTGTTTGGCATGTGTCCACCACACAAGCTCCGTCATAAGGGACCGAAGCCACAGGCCGGACATATTGTCCCAGCCAGTAGCCTTCTGTATACCAGAAATAATTCCGGATATAGCTGACAACCTGTCAGTCTTTACGCTCAGCTGACCTCTGGAGTAGGCTTTTAGCGCAACGGTCCAGAAATCCCGGATTTTGGTCTGATCGATGTTGCCTAGACAAATGCGGTGGAACTCGCCGCACAGCGTCACTTTTGGGGCTTCCTCAAATTTCAAGTCGTCTGTGAACACCTCCCGACACTCCCATGCAACCATGGGCCCGAGCTTTACGGTTCGCGGAGGCAGGATGCGCTCTTGAAAGACCCAGCCGCGTGTATGCAGAGGATAGTAGGTTTTCCATGGAGGGTCAAGGCAAGTTGTATCGGGGTATGCCCATATCGTCTCTGAACCGCCACGTTGCGGTAGTAATGGGCACGGTGCATATTGGAGGGGATCTCGGCGTGCGTAAAGTCCGTCGTTGCTATCCGAAGCGCCAAGCGCGGCAATGGTGATGAAAGACCCTTGGTAGGTGTCATACATTGTCGCGGCCTCTCGAGTCCAGTCATCGAGAGCATCCTGGAAGATGCAAAGGGAGTCTACCCATAACCACTCCAGGCCCAGACGGAGAGTAGTGTGTACAGCATCCTCAAGCGTCTTTGCTAGTTTGGCTGCAGGGATGCCGCCCAGGAGTGCTTTGTGTGTGCTCCTGGTCAGCTTGACGGAATTTGAGGTTCCCCAACAATAACTCAACGCCGCATAACGGAGGTTCCCGGTGTTCATTGTCCCCGGTTCCATTTCAACTAGTTGGACACAGCGGGTCGCCAGTTCGGACGAAGACCCATGCACAAAAACTCGCAACAGTCGGGTCGGTAAACGCTGTGGCTCTGTTTGGCGACAACTCAGATGCGACTCGGTGCAGAGGCGAATCCAGTCTCGGACAAGTTGAAACGACTTTGGCGAGGCGGTGTGAAGAGGATGGCTGGCCATATCTTCCCCTGGTATGTGTGTTGTCCATGGGGGACTTGGTAGGCGATCCAGCATGACACCGCCACCAGTGTTTCCAGATGGCACAGATGAATAACGTTGCTGTCTCGCCCCATCGAGAGGCTCCCATGCATCTCCGTCATTTTGGGCCTCCACGTGGGGGCGCAGTTTGAGAAAACCGGAGGGGGTGAAGTTCAGGTTCGGCCGCTGAACATAAACGCGCACTAGGCCGCCACGTCGAATGCTTTGGAGGGCTTCTTCTTCCGTCTCTTCGTCGTTGCGCAAACGATCAAACTGAACGGCGCTGTGGAAGAGATGCGTGCACAAATGGCAGCCGGCCCGAAACGAGGCCTCCAGCTCTGCTCCGCTCTTGTGATGGGGGAAGCCGGCTTTGCGTTCGAGGGCACTCCAGGCTTCAGGGTTGCGGGTGTCCCAGATATCCCAACTGTTTGACAGCCAGCTCCACAGATCGGTACATGGCGCGCAGAGAATGCCGGGAAAGACGGTTTCGCTCTCACTCTCGCCCTCGTCGCTGCTGGGCACATGCTTCCAATTACGAGCATCGGGAACAAATTCGCGGAATCCATGGTATGGTCGAGAGGGTTGCACTGACGAACTCGAACAGGACTCAAAATCCATTGTTGGCAAAGATGATTGTTTTCAGGAAATATAAAAAGAGCGCAGGCAGCAGGACAACTTGTGGGTGATGTGGATTGGGCTTGGGGCAGGCGCCTGCGGCCGCGGCCGCTTGTTTCCTCCTCTCACATCGCACCTCACTGCTCTTGCCCATCCTTTGCAAAACACGGGTTGGAGGCGGGGTCACAAGCTCAGTTCTCAGCGTCCCGCCAACTTTCAGCGTTGTGAGACTATTCAACATCCAATCTGAACAATTGCATCACCTCTCGCGTCCACCTCCGTCTCCAATGGCGTGGGATTTGCAGGGTAAGGGGTATGGGTGACCATCATGATCTTCTCATTCGCTGTCACTTCAGGCTTGTGCGATGTTTCCAGTCACCAGGCAGCCAGCGCAGGTCGTTTCCAGCTGCCTTGCGGAATCATTCGCCAGCTCACACCCAAACCCCGCTCCGGCCGGCATGCTGCCAGAAGAATCAGTAATGGCAGCATTTGGACTGCACTTCCTGTCTCTCCTTCAAGTTACAGCATTTTTCCTTTCAACCATTTACACATCATGGAAGAAACGCTTCCTTTGGCCGAGATGGATCGGGGTGACAACGATGATGCGCCATGCAATTCCGGTGGTGCCTCCACCTCGGCACCGAAAGGGGCAACCTGGCAAAATGTCACCCCAATCGATTCTGGGGACGGAGACGGGATTTCCCCACTGCCGCGAGTCGACAGGGCGCAAATGGATTTGATTCACGAGGATCGAGGTAGAGGTCAAAATGCACACGTCCAACCCCAGATATTCAGCGCAGCAGGGGGCTTGCGGGAACTTCTCGTCCGGGACGCAGTCAAAGGGGCCCCAACGCTGGCGGCCCCCTTGCTACGGCTCAACGCGGCAAACCTGGGCAGCGCACTGATCAAGCCGTTCTCTCGGGTCCTTGACGTCATACTGAATGCCGCGATGGCCGTCCCCGTGCCTCTCCTTGTGCTCATGGGCTACATGAGCATGGGCCACGGTAACTGGCAAGGCGCTCTCCGGTATCTCGATCCAGCCTTGCCCAGGGCGAGGGGCGGCAGGTATGAGATCCTTATCCTTCAGGCGATCGGCACCTGCCACGAATGGCTTGGAGAGGAAAGCCTGGCGTTGGAATACCTGACTGAGACGACCGAGCTTGCGCTGTCAACGCCGAGGGCCATGTACGCGGGTCCGATCGCTGTGGCCAGCGCTTCAACATGTATTCTCCTCCTAGTCCATTCCTGGAAGTGCACTGAAGCCGAAGAGTTCTACACCCGATATCATGACCGCTGCATGGCCCTGATGGACCAACCTCTGCCGGGAACTCACAAGATGCCACTTGAGAACATGTTCAAGCAGCAGGCTCGGGGCTGGATGACGAGAAACGCCACCTATGTCCTGGTGGGCTTGGGCCGGCTGGAAGACGCCGTCGATAACATGCGAAGCCTGCTCCAGTTCAAGGAGGTGAAATCCAATGACCTCGAACACTGCAAGGTCCAGATCAACTTGGCCGACATCCTCGTCCGCCTTGGCCACAAAGTGGAAGCTACGGAGTTGCTCTCTGTCGCGAGAAAACGAGCAACAACGAGCAAGAAGATCGACGACAAGTCCAAGCTGATGCTCCTCACCGATATCTCACTCCTCACATACTTGGGGCTACACGATCCCGCAGCAGCCGAGAAGGATCTCGCCCTCTGCCTGGAACTGGCAGAGCGAGAATATGGGGCTGTCAATAGCTACGGTGCGGACCTGCACACCTTCCTCGGCGAGTGCCAGGAGCTGCTCGGGAGACCCTCCGAGGCAGCCGAGTCATTCCGAAAAGGCGGCAAGATTTTCGGCGCGCTGGAGACCAACTCCAGCCCATGCTGGGAGATGCTCCTGGAGACGCGAGCGCATAGCCTCCTGGGGGATTTATCGCCAAGGGACATACACGTTTTGCTCCTGCGGATGGTCGAGACATATAACGAGCGCAGGAAAGATCGGTGGACACAGAGATTGCTAGCGAATTGCTACCTTCAGGCGGCTGACCTGTGTGGGAATGTGGACAATGCCCGGACGAACTTGGAGAGGGCGTTGGAGATGGTGGAGCTGCAGAAGCATTTATATCGGGGGACGTTCAATTGGAGGATGGTGACGCAGGCGGTGGCGATGGGGAGGAAAGTGGAGGCGAAGTTGGCGGTTCTGCCGAGAGTTCTGGAGTCGAGCTCGGTTGTTCAGGGGCTGGAGCCGGGTGGGGCCGTGTGAAGGGGGAGACCGGCCGGATTTGGCCCGGGACCCGAAAGCGAGGATTTCGTCGGGAGAGTGGTGAGGAGATTGAGGCATCTTATGGTAGACACATACGCAACGCACTGCGATATGACGTTGGAAATCAACAATTATTTCACTTCAAGGTTGGGAATGGCCCGCAAAAAGGGGTCGTTGTATAAGTGGCCGCTAAGTCAACAGCCACGCCGTCACCATCGAAATCGACAGAACGGCAACTTCAGCTGCCAACGGCACACGTGAGGCGAGAATACGATGGAAGTCGCAAACGTCCGATGCTCGATGACGAGGTGAGCTCAATGAGGCGTTTCTCGCTCAGGATCCGCGGCGGGCAATCCCGTGACTGTGTCTTGGGCTGGATATTAAACTTCCCTTGCCTACCGCTGGCTTGAGACGATCCCGCGTCAGCTTTCCCTCCCAACAGTGTTTTGGGTCAACGATTCAAACCGATGCGTCTCTCCAACATTTTATTCGCCGCTGCGGCGGTCACGGCCGCCAATGTGAAGCGGTATCTCGACGGCCCGGAGATCTGGGGGTCCTACAACGAGATAGTCGACTGCGACATGCAACAGGCGATCGAGTGTCTCCACAAACAAATCTGCGAGAGGAGACTGGTTCCATGGCAGGGAAGAATCCGATGCACCATCGGTGCCTCGGTCGCATATTTCTGGTATTCCCCTTCACCCACCCTTTTCACCTCAGCGAAACATCCTAACCCCCCTCAGCAACTACAAAAACATCATGAACCCCCCCAGCGAGCTCGAAAACGCCAACGACTGCAGCGAGTCCGAGATGTACGAAGCCTGGCGGCAGATCCGCATCGCCAAAGCCTCGCAAACGGGCTGGTGGTACTCGCAGCGACAGGACAAGACATACGGCTTTGACCGGCGCTGCCCCGACAACGAGTGCGACAATGGGTGGAAGGAGGGCAGCGTGGGCGAGCAGTGCACGAACATCGTGGGCGTCAAGGGCTGGCTGTTTGACTACCAGAATGAGGTGTATCCGAACTATACGGCCGAGTATGTCCAGTATCTGCCAGAGCCGGGCGATGCGAGTGAGCCGTTGTATTTTAACCCTTGGCATGAGGGGAAGAGGCCGAAATAAGGGAGAGGGAGTTGGGAGGAGTGATATATTTATTAGACCGATCGTTCGTGGAAAGGGTGGAGGACCCGGTGTATGAGGTGGCCGCTGTCGTTGAAAATAGAGAATCTCCTAAACAATTACCCCCTGAAGCCAAGTGCTCATCATCGTTCGTTTCTCATGTTACAGACCGGCCGTTAAACAAGTAAATACCGCTCGTACGATAGCTACAGTCTCACTAGTACTAGCCCCAAGCGCTTCTATCCACATGGCTCAGTAGGAGCGCTAACGAATCCTACATGTACGTAGGTATCCGGCCCTAAAAGCATTCGCACCGTCAACCCATCAGCCTGCCATCAGCTTGCAAGCTGCAGCGCTAGACCGCAGTTCTATCCAATCAGGGGGCTGCGTACCCGAATGTAGCACACGGCATGCTGCAGCACCACCTTCTCCAGAATGGGAATGGGGTCTGCGAATCCCACTCACCGGGGCCGGACAGGGAATCATTGCCGAGAGCGAGGAGTCCCGCTCCCAGGAGGGTGGTACGGAATACACTTGTGGGCGGGATACAATTGGGCCGAGTGGCCTCCACCTCCACGCTCCTTATCCACACAGCTAAACTAATGGCGAGGATTTCACGTATGGAAAAGCGGAAAAGACTAGTGGATTTTTGGACTGGACTGGTGAAGTTGGTGGATTGAGGTAGAAGTTGGGAACAAAAACCCTCAGTTCAGTAATCGAGGCTCGGATTGGCTGAATTCTGAGAAGAGGATGAGTGCCATCTTTGATGCACAAGCGGGCTGAGGATAAATAGACAGACGGGCACCCAGCTCCCCCTTAACCGAGCCAACACCCCAAATCTACCCCGTCCCATCCTCACTCAACACCATCCCACTCAACACCATGGCCGCCCAAAAAGTCGCCATCGTCACCGGCGCAGCGGTAAGTACCCCCTGAACACCCCATCCCCATCCCCACCCACCACCACTCTAATACCCACCAGTCCGGCATCGGCCTCGCCCTCGCAACGCGCCTCGTCCAAAAGAACTGGCGTGTCGCCCTCCTCGATATCAACGAAGAAGCCGGCACTGCACTCGCCGCCACCCTCGGGCCCTCCACACTTTTTATTCCCGTCGACGTAGCCTCCTACACCTCGCAATCCACCGCCTTCACCACAGCCTTCACCCACTTCGGCCGACTCGACGCCCTCTGCGCCAACGCAGGGATCGTTGATCGCTGGTCGCTGTATGATCTGACTCCCGCCAAATCAGCCTCTGACGTCCCCGGGGAGCCGGACCTAGCAGCAACGGATGTTGATCTCAAGGGTGTGATTTACGGGGTCAGGCTGGCCGTGCATTTCATGCGGTTTAGCCCCCCTTTATTATCCTCGCCTGAAGGGGCCGAAGGGGAAGGGGCAAAAGGCGGGAAGAAAATCGTCGTCACATCCAGCATCGCCGGCGCGGTGCCTCACCCTGCGCTGCCGGAATATTCGGCCGCCAAGTCCGGGGTGGTGGGACTCGTGCGGGCGATTGCGCCGGTGCTGAAGGAGAAGGAGGGGATTGCCGTCAGCGCGGTGTGTCCTGGCTTGGCGGCGACGGCGGTGCTGCCGGGGTTTGTGACGGATGCGGTGGGCGGGCCGTTGCTTACGCCGGTGGCCGAGGTGGTGAAGGCGTATGAGGCGTTTTTGGACGAGGAAGGGGAGGGGAGGGCCGGTGAGGTGGTTGAGGTTGTGGGCGGGAGTATGGATGTGGTGCCGCTGCCGAGGGTGAGGACGGAGCTGGCGAGGAAGATGATGGTTGCAGGCATGGCACCCATTTTTGGGGCGTTACATGGGGGGGGGAGCAAGGCTGATCTTGGGGATTTGTTTTAAGTAAGTGTAATGTAGGCAAGGTACCAAAGGGAGGAATGTGAGATTGAATAACTGGTTGGTATGGATATCCTACACACTTTCCAGACTCCATGCTACAGTGCTAGGGTACCTAGTCCCAGCCTGAATTGCGAGCCCGTTTACTGGCGCGCTTTGGCTCTATTGAGTTGATTGCAGCGAGTTGGTCTTCTCAAGACTGTGAATTCGCTTGTCGTGTGCTCGCTTGAATGCGTTTTCACCATCAAAGTCATATCCTTCAAGAAGATAACCTTTCCGACGTTTGCGAAACGCTCCAGGAGTAGAAGAGAAATGATCGCGAGGGAGCGGACTCGTGTAGCCTAGAACTCTTGAAGCAAAATCCCCATGCTTTCGCATTATTGGCCGCATTTTGTCCCTAAACTCAAGCTTAGAGCACCATTTAGAGGAAATCTCGCTGGCAACGTCGCGAAGCTCATCATATTCCCGGGTGATGGAGAACACCAAATCCACCACGTTTGGCCACTCTGGTAACGTTTTGCACAGACGGGTTGCCATGTATTCAAACATGTGTGTGGCGTAATCTTGCAGGCCGGGAACTAGATATCGATCGGCCATCGCATATACATGGATGGCGGTGAAAAGATCTTAGGCAGTGAGACCCTGGACGACATGGACTGACTGCCTTGTCATCTTTCTGTGGGGGTTCTTTGGGAGCCGCTGGTGCTCCCATTCCACCAAGGTCATATTCCCCGGTGTAGAGAAACTCTAGGAGGAGCTGGAGAATATCAGGGTCGTCTTCCGGCAGATCGATAACCTGTGTCGCGGCTTCCTAAATTTCAATCAACGAAGTGAACTACCCAATGTAGATAGTCAAGTAGGCGCACCTTGAAGCCTCCGGAGAGCCCAGCGTCGAAAAAGCGCGATTGGGGGCAGACGATGGCTCGATGGGCCTTGAACTCCATGCCGCCGCAGGTAATCGTCATGTCGTAATACTTGGGCGAGAGGAGAAGGCTGGGGATTCCCACCGTTCTCTATGTCGAACGTGGTTAGACCGCTGGCATTGAGGTAAGGTCCATCAGGGAAACATACGACGCGCTCAATTTGACCTGACATCCTTTCATCCAGTTGGCTAGGTGACTAACCCCAGCTCGTAGCACTAGAACCGAGATGCATGTCATGCAGCAAGTCAAATCAGGTCTGTTATATGCGGTTGAAACTGTGAGGCTGTGGTGAGGTCGATTGGGGGTTGGTGTTGTTTTCTCAACAATATTTGTCTGCCAAGGCACTTGAAAAATCTTCGTTGGGAAAACGCCTGAAGAGTAATATCAACCCCAGCAGTTGCTGCGCTCCAGCTCATCAGCATGCTTTCCGAATGGGTATTGTGGCCATCTTGATACTCACCACATCTACTTACCTCTTCTTTCTGGTTGGGGATCATTTAGCGCTTTCCTCTCGTCGTGTTACTAAGAGTAAAGTTATACAAACAGCTTCAGTCTTCCGGACTAACACAGTGAGTGCGGCCTAGACGTGTTGTGATATTGAGGTTACAGTTATGCACGCATTTTTTCACAGAAAGTTCGTGAGGATTAGAGAGTTCATAAATTGGTTCAACTTGCAGACTTTTCGGTGTGATGGATGTGATGGAAGGCACTTCAATCACCACTCCACTAATGATCATCCATGCCAGCCCAGCGTCAGCCTAGACCATTGTTCTTCAAAGGTCCCTGTTCCCAGTCTAGTGCTCATCTACCTTTGGACCGTTGTCAAGGTTCTCGAGTAGGAGGCTCTGCAGATGCCAAAGGAGCGTTTCTCTGCAGAGGCAGTCGGGCTCGCACTTATTGCGAGGGCAGAGAGGGGCGGTGACGGGCAAGGACTCGCAGCCGACGAGGACGCGGACATCAGAGTACAATGGCCCAACACGTTTCGGACACTTTGCGTCGACGCGCGGCGCGCAGATGAAGTGTGTGTCGTTTTCCACCCCGCAGGGCAGGTCCGGAGGACATTCACTCAGCTTGTAGTGGATGGCGTTGACCCATTCGAATGCGTTGGGGTCACCGTCGTAGTAGACCGCTGCTTTGTGTTCCGAGTCAAGGACTGCTTGAGGGCCGCTGTCGTCTCATTGGTATGTGTGCCCCTTAATTGGCGGGAGATGTTGGGGTTGCCTCTTACCTGCCTTGAGCATTAGGCGAGCGACCCGATGCAAGAGCCGATGTGACCGCAAGGAACGGGATGAGTGGTGTGACAGCAAACATTTTGGTCACAGACTTGACGATAGATAGAGAGCGGAGTTGCTTTGCTATTGAAGATGCGGTGGTGGGATTGTGTAATTAGTAACTGCCTGGATTGTTTATCAAAATGGAACCCCAGGACGCTGTCGCAGCTCTTGCCCCTTTATGTTTCCTCAGGCAACGATGAAATGGCGCCCTCCCTGATTTTGGTCCTCGGTTTGTCGGAAACACCGGCTGTGAAGACATAATGCGAATGCGTCGTAAGTTGAATGCGAGGGCGCGTACTGACCGATGACGACGGAATATGCCGACATGATTCGCCGCCACACATCGCCGGCGCCTGCAAGGTGCTGCATTCAGAAGAATGGCCAGTGCCTGATGGTTTCCTACCGAGGTAACGGCTCCCAGATTCTCTTTGTTACACCGCACAGCCCCTCGACTTCGTCGCTGCTCAGCCCCACTGTTTCGGTGAGCTGCTGATAGAGATGTGCATGTATCCAATAACATGCCAGCCCCGCTGACATCTCTCTCAGAGGTCTATTCTTGGAGTTTCCAATTGACGCCGACAAGGACACCATCTTGGGAACAATTCGTGGCTTCGTGCAGCCAGGAAAGATATCCGAGATAAAAAATCCTCGATAAAAAATCCTCGCGCGGAGCAATTACTCTCCGCGAGGCTTGTGGCTGGCTTTCAACGCTTCCTATCAAAACAAACTTTTCAGACCTTACCATCTGTGTTACCCACTCAAAATAATGCCTGTGTTGATTGGGTCTCGGAGTCTGGCTGGCTCCCTCTGTGAGGATACCTCGGCTCAACATAGTTGTAGGCAATATTTCAGCATTCTGTATTTCACGATGCTTTCTGTACCTGTGTGCAATGCTTCGCCAAGTTCCCACCTTCAAGAAAATTCAGCAGCATTTCTTCGCTTACTATGGTTGCGGAAAAGCCATACCGCCTGGCTTTGACCTGGCTTTGGACTAAACCGGGGCCATCCGGTTCATCTCAGCATGCCGACTCATCCGAAACACTGCCGTCCATCGAGTCTGGAAAAGTAGCGTCTAACAACCAAGCCGTCTCAAACCGCGAGCGATGGACACGCGACCTGATGATTGTTGGTCTCATTCTCGGTTGGGGAGCATCGCTTACCACCCTATCGACCGCA
>Ga0247770_1001957_pt1 | contig 13610 bp, 13 predicted proteins | sample UWRJL136409B6_FD_179943 | JGI IMG/M metagenome (GOLD analysis project Ga0247770, IMG submission 179943) | Plant litter microbial communities from Arlington Agricultural Research Station in Wisconsin, United States - UWRJ-L136-409B-6 | ecosystem: Environmental > Terrestrial > Plant litter >... | reverse complement strand
CCATACGTGAAGTTGCATTAGTTTTGGTGTAGTGGTGGTTGAATGGTGATGTTGTGGAATCTAGTGGTTTTGGTGGGTTTTGTGGTCGAAAGGGGGGGCGGTCAAAAAGCTGGTCACCCAACTTATGCGTGGCGCGCCGCGGTTGTTGGGCATGTAGCTAAAGGACAGTCGGATTCCAAAGAATGTCATGGCACAGAAACGGAGGAGAGCAAGGATTGGCTGACGGAGCAAAAATGAAGGCTGCATTTTCAGATCCTTCCATGCCATTATAATCCCACTTGGTGGGGGCTGCCTAGGCACCTTGTCAAATCGACCAATTACCGTACGATTCCCAAAAAGACCAGGGAATTTTGGTGGTGGTAAGCACGCCACAAAGCCCGGCTTCGTTCATGTTGACCAAAAACCTGGGCACAGACGGCACATCCGCTGCACAGGTTAATCTCGGATCATAGCGTCCCTCTGTATCCCGCAGCGGGGTCGCGACATTAAAGGATGGTCCAGGTACATGTACCTGCAACTGACAAGGCTGTGGGCGCCCCGCCTCAATCGTATCCTGCCATTTCAGCAATTTTGGAGGCATCAAGTCGCGGGAATTTTCTCAGGCACTTTCTCAGAGGGCATGAGTCATGCGTTCAATTTCTAGATTGTACAGAAGATGGCCTAAATACCTGCGAGGGGAGACCGTTCTCTTCTTCACGCCTGAATGTAGTGACTGTTGTGAGTGGGAAGGGTGGGAACACTGCAGCTGCAGGTGCAGCTTGGCACGAAACTCATGCACATAGGATTTTGGGGGACACTGATATCGCAATAACAAGGTATGCATGTAGAAAGGCTTGTTAGGATCCCTCTTGCAAAGTGTTTAAGTCGCCTTTTGCCCCTCACCTCCTGAGTCTGCCCGCAACGGTTCCGCATTTTGTCCCACACAGGTGGCCTGACTTGCCGCAATGTCGACACCTCCCGGCACCATCACCGTGTCGCTGCCACAGCTCGCCAAGCTCATCGACCATGCGCTGCTCCAACCCAATCTCACCGACGCAGAAATCGAAGCTGGGCTTGCGATCGCCAGAAAGTACCAAGTCGCTACAGCATGCATCAAGCCATATAGCATCCCCGCTGCGAAGGCCGCTCTTGCCGGTAGCGGGGTGCTGATTTGCTCTGTTATCGGGTTTCCGCACGGGAACGGCACGACCGAGATCAAGGCGATAGAGGCAACCGCAGCCATGCGAGTCGGCGCCGACGAAATCGACATGGTGGTAAACGTTGGGAAAGTACTGGGCGGCCAGTGGGACTACGTTGCCGCCGATATCAAGGCTGTCAACGATGCTGTGGTAGCCGAGGGGGGAGCCCTGAAGGTCATCTTCGAGAACGACTATCTCCAAGACGAACACATTATCCGCCTGTCGCAAATCTGCACTGACATAGGTGTCGCGTTTGTCAAGACGTCGACGGGGTACGGGTTCGTGAAGCAGCCAAACGGCTTCTACAATTACAAAGGGGCAACGTTCCCGCACGTAAAGCTGATGAAGGACAACTGTGGCAGAAATGTCAAGATCAAGGCAGCTGGCGGCGTTCGTTCGTTGGATGATTTCCTGTACATGATGCACCTCGGGGTATCGAGAATCGGAACATCGGGGACCGTAGGGATCCTGGAGGAGGCTCGCAAAAGAGGCATCGGCGACGACCCGGTCGAGGTTCCATTGGTGACCCCGAGCGGTGGCGAATCACTGAGTAGCGGGTATTAGTTTTGACGGTAAAGCCGCTAGTCCTAACGCCCTGGTTTTGTAAAGAGAATACCTTGGTGGGAAGCCAGGTATAGTTGAGGGTTTAACAAAGAAGCCGACGTGTTTGGCGAGGTAACCTAGTAGGTACCTTGGATATGTTTTTCGAGATGATCTACAAAGCCCATTGGATTGGATGCCTCCTTAGATTCTTAATTTTTGCCACATTACTCTCTAAGTTCCTCTGCCATTGGTAATCGGCAAAGCTCAACCTCGTCCAGACTTAAACCATCAACTTTGCAAGTGAGGCTGATAGCCCTCAGATATTCATCACTGATTAAACCACAGGTCGATGCAGTTTTGCGGTGAGGAGAATGAACACATAACTTCTAGGTTCTTTAAGCTCTACGATGTCGTCGGGAGAGGGCATGGTAACGGAGCTTTAAGGATCAATTGCCTTGGTGGGGAAGTTTGACATCTTTCTTTGATCTTTTGTCTTTGAACCAGAGCTTTCCTTGAGAGTTTAGGATTATATCGTATTTTAAGTGGCTTATCAAATGCACTCGAGACCTCTGATGATGCGCCCAGGTTCTGTTATTTACTAGCTACCTAGGATTACTGTCTCATCCGACATTAGGACTGATGAGCTTACCACAAAGGTAGTGTGTGAGATGAAAGTGCAAGTGAGACGGGGGCCATAGTGTAAAGAGACGTTCCCAAAAGTTAACACCCGAGAATCATGCGTCCAAGTTGAGAAGCTTCAGTTTGAATGATGCCATAGTGAATCTTAGCATAGGTTCGATAGTCGACCGTTAGACTGTAACGGCAATGCGACTGATGCGTCAAAGTATGCAGTCTTACGCGATCTGGGCACAGATGTGGTAATCTCCTCCGCATCCGAGATTCCTGTGCCGTGCATATGCACCCCGTACTTGTGTAAGACCCAGCTATTGAAGCACCCAGAAGCTCACCTTTGCTCTGCTATATTCGTACATGTAGCCCCGTCCCCGTCCTCGTTGCTAAAATAGCACCAAACGTCCGCCCTTGACAAAATCGACTGGCAGTCTGCTGACGCCAAAGGAGTTCACGTGGTGCAGTACGAGGATCCAATGCGACAGCACCCAAGAGCCGCCAAGAACCAATAAACCCACGGTCCCGCAAACGGTCAGCCAAATCATTCACCAACAGGGCAGTTTGCAGCGCGATCTGGTCGCCGATGCACGCCGGGGTTACCTTGTACCAGGGACCAGGGAACCAGGTCGCTGCAACCAACTCGGCCACCTCCCCGAATCCGTCTGGGGCGTACCCGTGTACGTACCGCGGAGTTATTAGTATTCTCCGATGGCCCCGTCCCGCCGTGCATGCTGCCGCCGACTTGCATTCGGGACTTGGCGGTTTCAATGTTCAATGTTTTCCCCGGAATATTGGCATTTTCTTCACCAGAATCGGCAGAAATGTGGTAAGGTAATTCCAACCTGCTTGGCGCTGTGACGCTGCCCCTACGTAAGCGCCTGCGCGAGTCATTGGTGTTATTGTAGGGTAGTAATGCGAGGTGAGACATGCAGCAAATACGCTGCAACCCTGACATTTCGACATCTCTGGTCTGGGTGGTATGATGCCATGAGGCGATGCTGATCAATACGGAAAATGGAAGAGAGGAACCTACTTAACGGGCGTGATGGTCTGAGTCGCGTTGAGCTTGTGTTGCCCCAACATCTGCCCCTTACACTCGTTAGAAGGCGACATGATTCTTCCGAAGCTCTCCGCTGTGCTCTGCGGCATCCTTGGCGTAGCGCACGCCTTCGGACCGGCTGCCAGGTCTATTGCGCACTCCACTCTACTCGAGAGGGGTGGTAACCTCAAGCCGGAGTACGATTACATCATTGTTGGTGGCGGTACTGCCGGCCTGACGGTAGCAGATCGACTCACTGAGAGCGGAAAGCATTCTGTGCTCGTGATTGAGTTGGGCACGTTTCGTACGTGATGAGCTTCGCGTTTTCGGAACAGATGAATCTTGCAAACGGCTGACGGTTCACCAGAAAATGGGAGCGCTGTGACCACAGTTGGGCTCGGATTCTTTGGCATCACTGACCCGTCCCTGTTCTTCAACTTCACGTCCGTTCCGCAGCCCGGTCTGAACGGCCGGAAGATCGACGTCATTGCCGGCCAAATTCTCGGCGGCAGCTCGGGAGTCAACGGATTGCAGGTTCACCGCGGGCAAAAGGAGGATTATGACCGCTGGGGGTCCTACTTCGGCCCGAAGTCATCCTGGAGTTGGGAAAGCGTCCTGCCCTACTTCAAGAAGGCGTGGCATTTCCACCCTCCAAGCAAAGCGCTTGCAACACAGAACAACATCAAGTACGATGCCAAGTACTGGGGGACAACCTCGAACATACATGCCTCGTGGCCGACGTTTACATGGCCTTCCCTGAGTGAGTGACGCATAAAGAAAAGGAAAAGAAGAATGGCCTTGCTCTTGGGGCTGACAGAAATAGAAACGCTGATGGCCGCGTTCGGCGAAATCCCTGGCGTCACGTTCCCTCCGGATTCCGGCGCGGGACTCCCCGGTGCCTTCTGGTACCCGACATCGTCAGATCCCGGCCCAGTTCTCCGCTCCTTTGCCCGGACCGGCCACTGGGACGGCATCGAAGCAGTACGCCAAAACTACCACACACTGACCGGCCACAGGGTGCTCAAGGTTCTCTTCAAGCAGGGAAAGGCCATTGGCGTCTCCTATGTTCCAGCAAGCGCCACCAGCCAGGCCGGCGCTCTCACCGTCAAGGCCAAGAAGGAGGTTATCGTCTCGGCGGGCACTATCCACACGCCGCAGATACTGCAAGCCAGCGGTGTCGGGCCCAAGTCGCTGCTTCGCGAGGCGGACATAGATGTCGTCGTCGACCTCCCAGGCGTAGGATCCAATTTCCAGGACCACCCGTTTCAAGTTGGAGCATTCTTCAACTTTACCAACTTCCCATTCCATCCAGACGTGAATGACATGTTTGAGAACGCGACCTACATCGCTGAAGCACAGGCCGAGTTCGCCGCCAACCGAACTGGTGCGCTGACCATTGCGTCCGGAAACTGCGGCTCTTTCCTCCCAATGGGCGTGATTGCACCGGATGTCTTCAAGGATATCGCCCGCCGATACGAGGCCCAGGACCCGGCGGCCTATCTCCCGGTAGGCACCGACAAGACGATAGTGGCAGGTTATCAGGCGCAGAAGAAAGCGCTCGCGGCTGCGATGCGTAGCGAAGGCTCGGCCTTCTACAACTTTTTCCTCCGTGGCGGGTACAACGAGGGCGCTGTCGTGTACCTGCACCCATTGAGCCGCGGAACGGTGCATATCAACAAGGCAGATCCTTTCTTCTCGCAGCCGCTGGTGGACTATCGCGCGCTGAGCAACCCAACTGACGGCGAGGTGCTGGTGGAGTTCACCCGTTTCACTCGTCGTTACTTCCAGCAGACCAGCCTAAAGAAGTTCAATCCTGTCGAGTTGACGCCAGGCGCCCATATCACCTCACCGGCCGACATTATCGCCGACTTGCGCACTCGTATGATCCCATCGACGTTCCATCCTATTGGCACATCTGCCATGTTGCCTCGGGAACTCGGTGGTGTCGTGGACGAGAAGCTGCAGGTGTACGGCGTAAATGGCCTCAGTGTCGTTGACGCAAGCGTCTTCCCAGATCTGCCAGGTGCCTACACACAACAAACAACGTATGCATTTGCTGAAAAGGTAAGCCATCTTTATGAAACTTGAAAAAAGAAGACGCTGACGTGAACTGCAGGCTGCCGATATCATCAAGGCCAGGGCATAACGGCGTCTGCTATTTGGGTTTGAACTGTCGTGATGTTGTGTTAATACCCGAGGACGTCCACCCTGGAGGGAGAATAGTAAACGAGCAAATATCTTACCCCTTTCCACCTTTTCTGCCCATGAGCTATAGACCTACAAAAAAACACCAAAGGAGAGATTCGTTTAATGAGATCTGGGACCAGAAGTGACATGTCTCCCCCGCTCAGGATTGAACTGAGAACCTCCAGATGTCTCTTTTCTCATCACAGTATGATGAGGGAGTAACAGTCTGACGCGCTAGCCAGTTGCGCCACGGGGGATGAGGCCGTCGACATACAACATCAGGGATTCGCTGGTCGTCACCGACCCAACTACTAGTCTGGCGTTCGCTGGCTTGTCTAGGCGAGAGCAGACGGGATCCCGAATTTTCCGGTGCCTGTGGTCGTATGTGGCAATGTTTCCACTGAGCCGCGATCATAGATGGCGACGCGATGAGACACGGCGGAAGGTGTGGAGATTGTCGGAGGCGAAGAGAATTCCAGGGAACATTTGGGAAACCGAGGCTTTCTTTCTTTCGTGAGAGGCCCACGGGGCAATTGAGGACCTGAGCTTTCGAGAGAGTTCGAGAAGGAGCTGAGAGTGGGGTCAAGGGGGCGACACAAGTTTGAGTAAAGGACTACCTGCTCACAACGGCAGGCCCGTTTGTCTGAATGGAAAGAAGATAAGGTACATAACATTTGCTTTTTGTGGAAAATCGTGAATGGTGTATGGTCTGGCTAGCTCCTCGATGTGGCTTTGAGCCCGAGGGTCGCATGGTGAGGCTTACTGGTGGATAGAGGAAGAACTGAACAGCGGAAAAAAACGTTCAGGTGGCGGTGGGCGAACACGACCGCCTCGTTCTCCCATTTTGTTGAGGAAGCCTCTTCGGGAGCCTCGGACCAATCCCGAGCCTCGCCCGGTTTGGCCAGAGCCGATGACGCTTCAGGGTGCACCTTGTTTGCCAGTCGTCACAGCTCCGAGGTTGGCACGGAATGATGCTCATGATGCACCACTGGTATCCCCGTAAGCGCACTGGCTGGGGCTGCCGATGAAAGCTCCAATGGCGGAGGACGGTCGTCGAAAAGGCGGAGCCCAGATCTGGAGGCTGATTTTTAGGGGATATTGCAGAATTTTTAGGGAAAACAAAGGCGGGAGCGGCTCCTTCTCGATTTCAAAAAGCGAGGCTTCACCTGAGGGAAGTTGGTTGGCTGTTGAAAAAAGATCGCCCGAACCGATCTCGGCAAACCCAGGAAGGAGCAGCCTATCGCGTGCAAATACCAGCTGTGTGGATTCTGCATCGTTTAACGATTGCGGTCGATGAGGTCACGACCGCAAGCCTGCCGTATTAGAAGCCGTTTTTGACGGCGCACACACTGGCGCTTCTTTCTTTGGCCGATGCTTGCCAATGTACATCCGGCGTGCCTGTGCATCGCCTGGATGGCGTACCCAGGCAAGCGGTTGACAAAATAAAAGAGACTCCAAAAAAGTCTTGGCAAGTAGAATGGTCCGTGTGCACTATCAGCACCCCTAACAATTCTTCCTCATCTCCAGACCTATCTCCGATCGAAAATTGCTGGAGGGCTGTCAAATCTTTTGTTCGAGCAAATTTTTGGCTTGGTGTTGATATTTGTGATCTTGTGGTTGAAGGATGAAGGCAAATTAATCCGGTGATTATAAATCTCTGAGTTGATTCCATGGTAGTGCGGATGCAACAGGTGTTAGAGAGCGAAGGAAAATTGACTGGGTGGTAGAGTGGGGTAGTTACTTAAAAATACTTAAACTTTATAATAAAACTGGCCTATAATAAAGTATCTCAAGGTATGGAGTCTCTTTTATTTTGTCAACCACTTGCCAGGCTGCCAGGATTGGTACTTTGCAACGATGCTGTGAGGCACCTGCACGGTAACAGCCCTAGCCCAATAAGATCAGCGATCGGCAGGGTCCTTAGACCCTCACCATGACGTGGCAAAGGCTTCCACGAGGACTACGCGATATGCTGCATTGTTCCACTCACGATTGCATATTCGCACACAATTACCCTGTTTGCTGCCGGCATGCCCGACGCCAACCGGGGTGGATCCAAGATCGACTGATCGCGCACACGAGCTTACGTCCCGGCCGGGAAGAGATCTCCCAATGCCTCTGGAACTGGCAGTCGACCTGACCCTGTTGAGCGTTTACCCGAACAGCGCGCCCAAAGAGGAACGAAAAACAGGCTCAGGGACGCGCCGCAGAGCAAGAAACAAGCACGCCCGGGTCTCTGCGAGACAGGAGAATCGACGTGGCAGCGAAACCCTTCCCAAAATGGCACGTTGCTCTCATCGGATGCTCGCGCCGCAAATCACTAACCGCCAATCCAGGAGCGCTGACTAGGCGGATAGCCGCTACGGTCGTAATAGGACAACGTTGGCAACGTTAGTGCGCAAGATGGCCTGCCCTGGTAGCACTCAAGGGTCACGGGCTGCGTACTCCGTAAAATCAGCGGGCCCCTTGCGCCGTTGGTTCGCATAGGCTTGCCCTGCAACTTGCAAGTTCGGAGCCGCCGCCATGTTCGGCAGCTTCTTATTGCTCAAGCCGACAGCTCGACCGGCCCGTTTTGTGGGCACGACGATACCGGCCGCGGCGTCCCAGGTACAAAAAGAACCCTGTGGAGACTTGTGGGATCGGGACCCCTGGTTCCCAAGCCTACCCCTGCGTTCCCGGCACCCCTTTCCGACATAGAGGTCTAGAATCGTGTGGGTCTTGTGACAGCATGTTGACCCTTGGAAGCCTCCCGCGTTCCGTTGGGGAACTGGCCGCCCGCTTTCTGAGCTTTGCAACTTCCCCCCTCTCAGTAATCCACCCCGAAAGAGATGGCCACGCGCGAGCGACAGCAAAGGAGGATCCAGGCGAGAAGCGCCATGGAGTTGAAGTACTTCCTGCATCGTATAAATCACAGGACCGCCCGTCGAATTCCAACAGCAAGAAACAAGAAGGCAGGCCAGTGAAACCGAGCAATCCGCTTCACAGATTGTTCTCGCGCCGGCAGCTTCCAGGCGAGCCCTCCGCAAAGAACAGTCCTGCAAGAATGGACTCCCCCATATCCAAACCGCCGAGAACCGAAGACGATCCCATAACCTCGCCCATGCCCTCGGAAAACGCCCATTCGCGCTCTCTCATCGACGTGGCCGAGCACCTTTGTTCAAAGTACGGCACCGTTGGCCTCTCGGCGGGTCTGCTCGAAGGTGGCAACACTTTCAACTTCAATATCGGCTCCCTCGATCTCCCTGGCGGCGCCGCCGGGCGTCCAACCTCCCATGACTCGATGTACCTCATTTCCTCCCTGACGAAGCCGATCTTTACGCTAGCGGCTGCCATCATGGTCAACGACAGCCAGTATACCATCGATTTCACAACGGAGGTCAAGGATATCTTCCCCGAGCTGGCTGACAGGACCTTTCTTCGGCACGCTGGGAGGCAACTCACCGTAGTCGACCTCCTCGACAACCACACCGAGTTTCCCAGATGTACGAATCTGTGGGAAAGCCCCAACGGAATCGTCCCTTGGAAAGACTCGGCTCCAGTACTCTCGGTGCTTCGACACCTCCCGCGAAACGAAAAGTTCGAAGACCCCGCAAGCTTCATCCACGCCCGAAATTACTCGAACGAGGGGTTCGCACTTGCCGCCGCAATACTCGAGAAAAAGACAGGCATTCCGTGGGCGAAGTTCGTCCGGCAAAAGATTCTGGAGCCTCTGGGCATGGAATGCACTGTTGCCGGGCTGACCTCTAGCGACAAAAGGACACATGCGGAACGTCTAGCAAAGTCATTCTCGGCGTCAATTGGCGAACACATCAAGGCGCTTCAGGGCTGGGGGCGGGGAGAATCGGAGGTAGCTGATTGCAAACGATCCTTTCGATATGTGCGCGACGTCCTCGGCACAGTCACGCCGATCGAAGTCGCCCCGTCGCGGGCCCCCGAGGCAGAGGATGGCTTAGCCTCGACGCCAATCGCTGCGGCTGCTGGGATCGTGTCTTCGGTCTCGGATCTCCTCAAATTCTACGCAAAGTTCATTGAGGTATACCACCTTCCCCGGCACAAGAAGTCGGGCACCAACTTCGCAGCTCTCTCTGAGGTCGAGCGCGGCATTGTCACAGTTCAAGGGCATGTCCAAGACATGGTTGAGAACAAGACATGTGCATACGCAGCGGGGTGGAGTACTGCCATGGTTCCATGGAATCCCGACCAGTTCCCAAGGCCGCGTTGGCCTGGCGAAGACGGCGACAACGCGCGATGGATGAACAAAACGACAATCAGGAGTTGCTCGGGTGCGGACGACCTCGAAGCAGACTGGCCTTTTTTTCAGCGAACCGATGTGGAGGAAAGCCAACGGCTCGTGCTTAACCATGGGGGCAACATGATTGGTGCGACTTCGTTTTGCTTGGTGGACCTGGAACGGAAGAGGGCCGCTGTGGTGCTCACGAACACACGCGGCTACATGGTCGACTGCGCCAACTTCGTGGGCATGCTTCTGTCCACACATGGCGATCCAAAGTTCATCGAGCAATGCGAGAAGGTCAAAAGCCTGGCCTGTCTCGTTGCATCCAAATACCTCCTGGAGGTGCGCAAATACGAAGAAGAGCTCAGTAGAGGCTATCCGTCGTGGCCCATCCCCGATTCGTTCCCCGGCTGTGTCGGAACGTACGAGCTCACAAAAGGCATCTTCGTCACCATATCCGTGCGCGAGTTAGACAAACGCTTGCTATTTAGGCTCTACGGCGAGGGATATCCATATGCCCTACGATTGCGCCGTGGTGCGACGCCCACTGCCAGAATGAGTTTCGCGACGAGCATGGCCGAAATTCTCCCAACCGGCATCGGGGGGAACAACCGCCTGGATCCGAAGGGCTTCGAGATTGAGCTTCGCAACAGGGATGCGGCTTCCGGGCTGTTTCAAGAGCTAATCTGGGATTTCAGCATGACTGGCAAGGCCTTCTCGGATCCCAACGTCGGCAGGCTGTACACGTTCAAACGGATCCCCGATCGTGCTTGAGCTCTCGGTTCCCACATCGCAGGCGCCAGTAGCGTCTCAGTCGGCTTTGCACGCTTTCCTTTCCAACACAATGTCTTTTTCATTAAATTGTATTGCTGCGCTATTCGCCATGGTTTCATTGTCTGGAAGGGTGCATCAGCTGTGGCAGGGGTGGCGTTGGAGGAATCATCAACTGTCCTTACATTTATTTCACTTCGTATAATTCTTGTACTCATCACCACATCACAATATCTGGGATCTTGTTTTATTTGACGGAGAATATACGCCTTTTTTCTTTGTCCATTGCTGCATCCGTATTGTGTGTCTTTGGTGAGTGCCTTGTGACACGGTACATCTTTCCAGTTCATATTGTCATAATATTCGTTATACGCATCCTCTACCTTCTAATTTCTGCGGTTCATTCCTACTCGCTCTCATCCACTCCATCCTGGCTTCACGTCAAGGTTGACCACGTTTAAATTCTCTGATCAGAGCGCCGCATGGTGGAACGGTATGAGATTATAAATGTGGCGTCAGCCGGTACGAAGTACAGACATGGCAATCGAGCCTTAGCTCTTCCTTCCTTCCCTCTGCCCTTGTCCCAAGAAGCCCATGATGATCCCCCAGAATATGCCAAAAGCCCGAATGATATTACCCATTCCCTTCCCCTCCCCAAAGACATGCAAGAGTCTCTTACGGAGCGTAGTACCCTCCTCCTTGGTTGCACCGCGTCATGGCTGGGTAGTCTGTTGCGGTCTGGTACTGAGTTTGTCTGTTGGGGAGTTAGCGCATATCCTGAGGGAACTGCTTGAGGATGGGGGTTAGCATACCCGTAATACACCGTCGCGAAGGTGTAGTACGTGACGTAGTCGACGTCCCACTTTGTCACGGGCGGTCCCTGGTAGTACTGCGTCACGGTTGTCTCGGCGTAGCACACCGTCTGGTCAGGGGGGTAGTACGTCTCCGTCTCGGTGTAGTAGTCTGCGAGCAGGGTTAGTGTCGGGGGGAGAAAAAGAGGGGCCGGGGGGGCTTACCGATCTCCGTGAAGGGCTCGCCCTCTTCAATCTCCACGACCGTCTCGGTGATGGTGAAGCTTTCGTATACGGTGCTGGTGATGTCGTTTTGGCGGTTCACGGCGCGAGCGACTGTGTTTTTTGTTAGCTGTGGGCTGTTATTTTGGAGAGGGGAAAGAGGAGACGCACCGATTGCGGGTTCTGGAGCCGCAGTGACGGCGGCAATGCCGTCGTCTTCGCCGTTGCCTCTGCGAGTGGTACGGCCGCCGCCTCCACCACCACCACCACCACCACCACCACCGCCGCCACCGCTGTTACCACCTCCCCTTGTGGGTTGGGGCTGTTGTTGACCACCGCCTCCACCGCCCCCGCCAGCTCTTGTGGGCTGAGGCTGCTGTTGACCGCCGCCTCCACCGTTGTTCCTCGTAGGCTGGGGTTGTTGTTGACCACCACCTCCGCCGTTGTTCCCGCCATTGTTCCCGCCAGCCCTTGTGGGTTGAGGCTGGGGCTGCTGTTGTGTTTGTCTGCGGGTAGTAGGCTGCGGCTGCTGGCCACCTCCACCGCCCTGGTTACCACCGCCGTTGTTACCGCCTCCCTGTCTGGTAGTAGGCTGCGGCTGCGGTTGCTGTTGGGTTTGTCTGCGGGTAGTAGGTTGAGGCTGCTGGCCGCCTCCGCCGCCTCCACCGCCCTGGTTACCGCCTCCTCTGTTCGTAACCGTCGAAATACCACCGCCACCACCACCACCGCCTTGGTTCCTTGTAGTAGGCTGAGGCTGGGGCTGCTGTTGTGTTTGTCTGCGAGTAGTCGGCTGAGGTTGCTGGCCGCCTCCACCACCTTGGTTTCCACCGCCGCCGCCATTTCTGACGCTCGTAACAGTGACGATACCTCCGCCGCCACCACCGCCACCGCCGCCCTGGTTCCGTGTGGTGGGCTGTGGTTGCGGCTGTTGTTGCGTCGTTCGGCGGGTAGTAGGTTGAGGTTGTTGGCCACCGCCGCCTCCTTGGTTTCCGCCACCACCACCGTTCCTGACGCTCGTCACGGTGACGATACCGCCTCCACCGCCGCCTCCCTGTCGGGTAGTGGGCTGTGGCTGGGGCTGTTGCTGGGTTGTGCGGCGGGTTGTAGGTTGTGGTTGTGGTTGCTCCTGTGTCCTACGGGTGGTTGGCTGGGGTTGCTGGCCGCCGCCGCCTCCTCCGCCGCGGCTCGTCACGGTAGTAATACCACCACCGCCTCCTTGCCGTGTCGTGGGTTGCGGTTGCGGCTGTTGCTGCGTTGTCCTGCGAGTCGTAGGCTGTGGCTGAGGTTGCTCCTGTGTCGTCCTGCGAGTCGTAGGTTGTGGCTGAGGTTGCTCCTGTGTCGTCCTACGAGTCGTAGGTTGCTGACCGCCGCCTCCTCCGCCGCGGCTTGTCACGGTAGTGATTCCGCCGCCACCACCTTGCCGTGTTGTAGGCTCTGGCTGCTGTTGCGTTGTGCGGCGTGTGGTAGGTTGAGGCTGCGGCTGCTCCTGGGTCGTTCTGCGAGTGGTGGGCTGCTGACCGCCGCCTCCTCCGCCGCGGCTTGTCACGGTAGTGATTCCGCCGCCGCCACCTTGCCGTGTTGTCGGCTCTGGCTGCTGGATTGTCGTCCGCCTTGTTGTGGGCTGCGGCTGCTCCTCTGTCGTCCTGCGAGTGGTGGGCTGCTGACCGCCACCGCCACCACGGATGGTCGTGCTGGTGTAGATACCCCCTGGCGTGGTGGGCTGTCGCTGCGTCGTCCTCCTTGTCGTAGGCAGCGGCTCGTCTTGCGTGCGACGGGTCGTAGGACGCTGCGAGAGGGTGCTGATTACCGTCCGCGTGGTGATGGGATTCTGGGTTGTCCGTCTCGTGGTGGTGGGCGGGCGATATGTGTCCGGGGGCTTGTTGGTGGTGGTCGGCCGGAGCGTCAGCGTCACCCCTGGGAATTGGCTTGTCGTGCGCCGGGTTGTCTGCACGCGGGTCACGGTGGTAATTTGCGGCGGCTGCGTGGTACGTCTCGTGGTTGGCCGGACGGTGGTG
>Ga0247770_1001956_pt1 | contig 13612 bp, 12 predicted proteins | sample UWRJL136409B6_FD_179943 | JGI IMG/M metagenome (GOLD analysis project Ga0247770, IMG submission 179943) | Plant litter microbial communities from Arlington Agricultural Research Station in Wisconsin, United States - UWRJ-L136-409B-6 | ecosystem: Environmental > Terrestrial > Plant litter >... | reverse complement strand
ACCCGACACAGGCCTCGAGAGGACTGGCGCGGGTTAAGACAGAACGTATGGCAGGACGCCAACAGGTAGGGGGCGTTCCGAAGACGGCTTGTTGAGCTAGCACTCCTAGACGGGGGGTTCAATGTCAATGTAGGTCGCTGTCACTATAATGCACAGAGGTGAGTCTGGACAGTAGGACACAAATGAACAATTGAATACTAGCGTGAGGAACCAGAGTCCCTCACGGTGGTTGTGGGCACAACCATAGCTATCTATACTAACTAACTAGGAGGTACTTCGTACCTTGCTTGGTCTGTTGTGCTTGGTGGTGCACCACGCAGTTGCGGCCAAGCAGTCAACTGAATGGTGCTTGGTGTTGTCAGTCCTTGTGGACCACCAAAGCACTTTCTTACTGGTCGTAGGGGCTTCGGGTCTTTGCACCCCTGGCCCAGTACGTCAGGACAGTGTACACCGTCCCTCTGCACTGTTCCTCCTGCAGGGGATTCGTCGGGCCGCCCCGGTCCAAGTGACGGCCTGTAGGGTCGTCACAAGAAGCAGTTAGGGGTTAAGTTTAGGATGATGGATTATTAAATTATCGCGTTAGAGGGGTATTTAAGTAGTGGGGAGGGGAATGTTACTGTGTTTAAGTAGATGATGAGGTTTGGATAGTGTGTATACCGGTAGTTATCGACCACTTCTTTTTCCACTTATTAGTTCTATTCTCAAAAGTAAGGTAGACGACATGTACCTCCTTGACACCCCGTAGAGCCAGTGTACAAAGGGCTGCATTAGTCCCCTTGATTCCCTCGCCCCTCATGTTCTCGCTGGTGTTTTGCTTTACTCCGTTCCGCGATCTCACTCAATTCTCCTATTTCTGTCGCTGGTTCGCTATTCCCGAGTGGATTACAACCCATTGCGTAAACACACTTTCGGGTTGACAGCGGCTGTTCCTCCCTACAAGGCATGCAATTCGAGACAACACGGCATCTCCCAGAGCTGAAATCCCACCGTCGGTTGCCCCATGTTCTATGGCCGGTGGTGCGTGGACAAGGTGGCGGAGGCGAAGCTGACCAAAGCTCGAGAGGGTTGGAGATGAATATAAATACGTTCAAAGGACGCCTGCCTCCTCGAAGATTCCCCTCCGTGTCAGAACACATCAAGTTCCAAGGCGATCAGCTCTCCGCCCGATAGACACCATGCGTTTGCTTCGGTACCTCCCAACCATCCTCCTGGCCGTCGCCAGCGCAAGTCCCCTCCTCAACCGCGCCGACAAGCTGTCTGCCAAGGCGGGCGTAGCTCTCGTGCAGTGGTAGACCGACTCGACCAACAACCTTCGCAGCTACCACATCGACAAGAGCGGCAACATCATCGAGAGCGGCTATGTCCCCGGGGCCCAGAGCTCGCCCCACGGAAAGCTCACCGCCGCCGTGCGCAAGTACTCGGAAAACACCAACGACGTCGAGATCCGCCTCGTCTTCGAGGATTCGGGCGGATACCTGCTGCGAGGGGCACGCTACACGTCGCAGCTAGGCTGGTGAGCACCACGTTCCATCTCTTTGGTCAAAACCATCTAACCCCCTTGCCATCTCCCAGGCAAAGTGACGACAACCTCAACCAAGCCGGCATAGTGGGGAGGCCCCTGTCCCTCATCACCTTCAAAGATGCGCAAAACACCCAACAGTGGCGCCTCTACTACGTGGTGTACGGCGAGGACATGGGCAGCAACATGCGTGTCGCGCATTACAAACAAGCCTCCCTCTCCGATTCGACCGCCTCGTCGTCCTGGACAACCCAGACCGTCACAAGCACGTGGGTCTCCCGCAACGGCCCCGCGGCGGCCACGGCGGTGGCGTGGGACAACGGAAACCGCATCAGCCTTCTCTACTGGCAAGCCGACTTCACTGAGGACGCCGTCCGCCCCGGCGGCATAGAGGAGGCGCGCTGGTCGCCCGGCAGCGGATGGACGCTTTACGGGTGGCCGACGCTAGGTTGGGATTGGCGCAACTTTTCCCCTGAGGGGTCTCTCGCCGCCGCTGGTTGGCGCGACGATCTGGGCGTGGACCAGATTCGGCTGTATGTGCGGTGGAGGGATCCGCTGCAGCTGTGGAAGGTGAGACTCGTCGAGTTTTCTGACGGCGCGAGCGGTTGGTCTTCGACCAAGAGCGACGATTTTGACGACTACGCCGTCAACGGGACTGAGGGTTTGACGCCCATGTCCGCCGTGGCGTGGGCCTTCCCGGCGAACAAGCCGCACATTAGGATCCACTACTCGGCCTGTCCTGGCGGTTTTAGTGATGGCTGCGATGCGCGGATCAAGGAGGTCAAGTACGACGAAGGGGATGGATGGTCTGCGGGCCTGATCATTGATAGTTAGGGGGTTACTTGAGCTATTCGGCATTCCTTTTCTTTTCTTTCTTTTCTTCTTTGTGGTCGAGTTCGCTGAACGGTGGCTGAATGGAATGGACGAGGGCATCAAAGTAAACGGAGTGAAGACAGTAAAAGTATGCAGACTGTTGCAGAACCCATGTACTTTGGCGGTGTCATCCCAAAATTTTGGCCGGTTCTCGGGCAGCTGGCTCGAGTCCATGCCTTGTGGCTGGCTTGAAACACGCGGGGCTCGCATTCGATGATGCTTGACCCACTGATGTCTTATCGTCCAGAAAGGCGAGAGGGGTATATGGGGGTGTTAGGTCACAATCCGAGAAGAAAGCGGTTATATCCCGGACTCCAATAACCTCACTCCAGGACCTTGGGTTCTCGGTCTAGAGCTCTTCGTGACCAGAGTGCCCCTGACATGACGCTTCCGGCGCTCCGCCTAGGCCTAGAGGGACAGACCACGCCCTTTTAAGAAATAGCCGGTCGATTTCCGTAGCAGCCGTCTTATTGCTGACCTTAAGTCGTAAGAAGTGCTAGTTCCGCACTATCTCGTCCCAGATCCAGTTGTTGGTCCTATCGTGCTTAACATAGTTAAACACATATTCATTACTACCCTCAAATAGATCCCCCAAGCCATATATTCCGTAAAGGACCGCTAACGTATCCTAAAAGGGCCAGGGCGAGAAGTAGGTGTAATAGATATACGCCTATTACATAAGATCCGTAGAAGGTCCTTATTTCATAAGTGGCTTACCGGAGAAGATATCTTTACCCATTTTATCCCTGATAAAAGTGATCCTGCCCTTTTATATGTTAATTACATAAGTTGTTAATATTACGTCAGACCTAAAGAAGTTCCATTCCTTACTGGAAAGATACACTCCTTTTATGACGATAAGCTTGGAGACCTTCTATGTAATAAGCTCTCTGCTGCTAAGGGTGGAGTGTATATCCGCAGTAGAGTTGAGTAGAGCTGAAAGCTGTTAAGCAGGTTAGCACGGGCTTATCAGGCGTTAATGTCAGAGAGACGCACATTATCTAAAAACCTAATCGACATAATCGTAACACTTACGTCCTCCGCTTTAGCTAAGCCTTTACAGTACAGCTTAACAGGATCCCATACCTCTTTGGTATGTCCCTATAAGATACTGCCATTAGGGAAATAGTATGTGATCTTATTAATGTATTCTCCTAGTTAGTGGCTCTAATCGTTAAAAAGGTGTCGTTAGTTAACGGACGGATAATCCCGATAGGTATATGTGGTTACCTATAGTGATATAACAGAGCGGAGGTGGTAATGGTGGAGTATGTAGATGGATAATTAATGTTAACGGCCAGGAGATTTACGTTAGGTAATATAACCGTAAGTATAGCGCTCTAGCATTGCTGTAATAATTAATCATCAGCGGGGTGTCTAAATAACACTAGGCAGGACTACAAGAAGGCCTACTTAACATCGCTAAAGAGATTAATAATAATACCTTTACGGTTTATAAAACATATTACACCTTATGATAAAGCTGCTGTAACAGAAGCGCGAATACGCATCGTTATAGTTTCATCGAGTGTTATCGCATGGCGAGTGGGTTAGAAGTCTTGAACTGTGACCGTCAACGACTGGGAGCGAAGTGCCCTGCCATCCCTTCTTGGCTAGCGCCTTGGCGCGACCGTTGAAGTGGGTCCCTGAATCCCTGTCATCCGCCCAGGCATCGACATTACGGCCTCGACCGAAACTACGGGTTCCCAAAGATTAGACGGGTAGCGCAGTGGTAAGCGTGTTCAATGAGCGCATTTCTTTAGTGTTGTTGTGTAAAGCGTTCAGCGAAACGCCTTGGGTTTCAACCCCAGCCTGTCCAACACTGTCCTCGGGGGCCTTCTCCCTTAGGCTATGGGCTGGGGCGGTGGGGTAGGTTCGGTGACCGCGTTGTAGACTTCTTTCCAGATGAGAGCATCGTTATCGCTGGCAATAACCGACCTGAGGAGGGGTTTGATGCTGTCGAGGTCGAAGTCGTCGGAGTTGACGGCGGAGTTGAGTCTCGATAGATCGCTGAAGAGGTTCTTGCCACTGCCGCTGGAACGGAGCAGACGAGAAGCGCGAAGGCTTTGCAATCCCAAAAGAAGATCAATGGTAAGATTCTGGAGGTCTGCATGATGGTTAGAGGGCCATGTCAAGACGAAGTTGTGGTCCCTGCCTTACCATCGTGGCCAAGTTGCTCGAGCACGTCCGGAGTGCATATGTGCGCGCCTTGGCAAATCGAATTGAACGAAGCGCGGAAGGCATCAAGGCCTTTCCCGATAGGATTTTCGTCAATGATCTTCGATCGCAGCTGATCTGTCATGACGAGCGGGATGCTCATGGACGAAAAGAAGTTGTGTGTGCAGTCAGGTCAGGAGCTGTCGGCAGAAATTCGGGATTAGTCAGCCACACCACCCAATCGGCCTCCGCAGCAGGATCCACCAATGGACCAATAATATTCCCTCACAGTGACCCATATCCGCTGGTTATTTTTCAACCACCAAATGTGGAGCTCATCCTCACATGCGAAATCAGACAGGAGACGCAAACCGCTTGCAGTTTACCTAAGAGCCTTGAGGAATTTCAATATATGGGATCGTTTATATTTGAAGTGCTTGTTTACTTTAACAGGGAAGGGGGAGGAGGGGCGAGCTGTGCCGGTTCAAGGCGCCATGGATGCTGTCCGAGAAGACGACGTTTACGGAGGAGGGCGTGCTGCGAATTCGGCACAGCCACAGCATGGTGAACAGATGGAACAAAGCCATCGCGGTAGGGCTTCGGCATAACCACGATATCTCGTTTATTACGGGGAGTTGAACATCGCGATTACGAGTCACTCTTGCACAGTGCGCCTCCGGTATTACCTGTGTGATGCTATCCGCGATCAACCCATAAGTGACTCACAGGCACACCTATCGAAACTTACCGATAGCCCTCCATGCCGTCTCAAGTGGATACCCATTGAACATTCGGCCCGCATTTGAAGGAACGCGTACCTGCCTGCCTTCAACTCTCTTCTTCCTCCCACTTCCCCCGGCCCTAGTGAGCCAAACACTCTCACAAGCCCTCACAATTGCGCGCTGAACGTACGTGTTCCACGGCCGCTGTGGTCATTATAGACGATAAGGCGCTACATACGGGGAGGGTGTGTGTGCTCGCGCTGGATGTGGGGGGAAATGTAGTCAGGTGGATGCGGCTGTGGCCCGAGGAGATTGAGAGTGAGCTGGATACGTATACGCATGAGGCGATGCTGCAGGAGGCGGGGTGGTTGGAAGAGGTAGAGGGAATGACGGGGACGGGGGAGAAGTATAAGCCTGATGGGGGCAAGCTCTGAATGTAAAATATCGCTGCAACACGGTGTTAGCTCCAGTGAGTAAAGGCCCCAGATCATGTCTGGACGTACGCCTCTGGGGGCAGGCGAAACAAACCTCGAATCATTTCCGCCTGAGTGTGGCCTCCAACAGAAAGCGACAAATCCCGGAGAGGTCGTCTCACAGGCGTCCGATGCCAAATAGGCAGGTTCAAGCAGAGCCGCAAAGTGCAACTTCGAGTGTTGCAAGGAAGTGTTGGTGGGTTTCGCTTGGCTCGGTTTGAGAGGGGATTTGAGAAGAGAGGCACTGCTCTGCATTCGGGCCATATGTCGGGCGTCAGATATCTCACCCAGCTTGGGCAAGTATGCGACGGAAACTGTGCCAAGGAACATGTTCACATCTCCAGATAGGTAAGGTACCCAAGCAGTTTTAGGTTGGAGTTGGGTTGAGTCTGGTATTTGCTTTGAATGGCTACAAAATGCAACAGCGTGCGTGAATGGGCCGGGGGGGATTTCTTGGCATCATGTGCTGACAAGGTACAAGCGTATCTCCAATGCCGGCTTATCCAACTTTACCTTAGGTAGGTGTCTGGTACTTATGCAAAGCTTGTGAGTTGCTCTGCAATGCAAAGGTTGAGTTTTCATTCAAGACACACAAGCTTGGATGACCAGCTCCGTAAAGACCAGGAGGGTGGACGGAAGGATTCCAGTCCTCCTTCGGCCCCAACAGCCAAGGCTGCCTTCAAGTTGCTCCCGACATTTGTTTCACTCTTTGTTAAATTAGCTTGAGATTCTTGCAATTCTGGTCACCGTGACCTGAATTGATAGCTTATCCAGAGGCCCAACGGCATAGGGACGGCTCACCGAATCCAAGAAGGCAGAATGGACTCTGTCTGCTGGAGCGAAAAGCTTCGGGAGGGAAAGTTCCGGTTCTTTGTTTACAATTCCCCGCCAAACTCCGCTAAGCCCACATCAGGGAGCACTTGTCCTCCCTCGGCTGGGAAGCAAACTGAGATTTTCAATACGTATACCCCAAAGATCAGCGGCAGGTCATCCTATATTCAGCTCACAGACACACAACAACATACGACGCTGAATCTGCATTGGCGCAGCAGACTGGCTTCAAAGGTCTACCTTTCCGAGGAACTACTGGACGCCCTTAAGAAGGCTGACGACACTTACCCCTGGAACGAGATGCGCAATGATCTCGGCCTGAACACCGCTGGTCCAAGTCGGCCGCGCGCGACTCAGAATCACGGGGACCATCTTCTGCCTGTTCGGTTTGATGACAGCAGCGCTGGGCTTGTGGAAGTTTGCGCCAGGTCGGCGAATCTTTACGAGGGTCTTTTCCGGGAGAAGATCGACAACGACGCCAAAGCACCACCGAAGACGTTTGGGGGGGCGACACATTCCGAACCGTTGATCTTCCTGGCATGGTACTCTACATCCGGCCTCCCAATGGCGACACCAGTGATACGAAGCACAATGGAATCTCGTGGAAGGAAGTCCAGGGGGCTTTTGGTGAAGTGGCGAAGAAGAACAAACTCCATACTCGCTACATCCTGCTGCTGTCGAGGTAATGGGACTTTTCTCCGCTGCCACAACGTTTTGGCATTTAGCTTTCTGGATTGCGGATAACATAGCTGACTAAAGGTACCTAACCTACCTACCCACAGTGGCTGCATCTTGTAGCTTTCTCTTACGGCGACCTTACCTCCCGGAACTCAAAGTCATATGGGACAAGCCAGATCCAGCACAATCTGGTTCTGGGCACTTCGGAGACCAACTCCGTCATTCTCAGGTAGGTAACTCAAAGCCACCAATTCACCTGTTTCAAGTGCGCAGCCAGACTCACAGCTTATGTCAGATATGAGAGAGCAATCCAGCAAGCATTCAAACGAGAGGTGGAGCTCAGATCTCTGCAGAACAACTTATGGCAGGACAGCATTTCGAAAGCCTCGAAGCTGGACGGAGACTTGACCCCAGCCAAGAAGATCAAACCAGGGCCTCCCTGGTACATCGAGGGCCAGCTGATTGTGACTGTGAACCGAGACATGAGAGTGTGCTGCAATGTTGTGCCCGAAGACGGCGGCCCAGTGAGGCTAGAGCAGCAAGACTTTGAGGACAGCCAATCTTTCCAAGCATTCGCACAATGCTGCCAAGTTCTTGCCTTCGCCGTCAACTATCATGCCCGGATCTATGGAAGATCACTCTTGTTTGGTGTGGAAGAGCCAGGTGTCTGCGTTGACTTTAGCCCCTTTGCACGGCCATTCTGCTCAAAGGGCGAAGCGTTGGCTGATAACTGGCTACAACAGTATCTCTACGCAAGGGCGAAGGAGTCGATTTATGAGGTGCATGCGAGAATGACTAGAGTGAGCGAGAGGAATGAGAGGGCTTTGGATACAGCGCGTGACGGAAGTTATGGAAAAGAGGAAGAAGGGCACCGCTATGAGAAGCAAGAAGGCGGAGGAGGGTCTCTTTTCTTCAGATTACTGTTTTGGACTGCAATGCATATTGTACACTGTCATGGGTGTTGCTGCCAGTGGATGCCCCCGACTCAGCCTAGGTAGAGTTGACATTGCGGTAAACAGAGAGCCATCAATGCGGACATCGAACTACGTAGAAAAACATGGGGAAATTACTAATAATAATACAAGATTGTGACGACCCTGCAGGCCGTCACTTGGGCCGGGGCGGCCCGACGAATCCCCCGCAGGAGGAACAGTGCAGGGGGATGGTGCACACTGTCCAAACGCACTGGGCCAGGGGTGCAAAGACCCGAAGCCCCTACGACCAGTAAGAAAGTGCTTGGTGGTCCACAAGGACTGACAACACCAAGCACCACTCAGTCGGCTGCTTGGCCGTAACTGCGTGGTGCACCACCAAGCACAACAGACCAAGCAAAGTACGGAGTACCTCTTAGTTAGTTAGTATAGATAACCATGGTTGTGCCCACAACCACTGTGAGGGACTCTGGTTCCTCACGCTAGTATTCAATTGTTCATTTGTGTCCTACTGTTCAGACTCACCTCTGTGCATTATAGTGACAGCGACCTACAGTGACATTGAACCCCCCTTCTAGGAGTGCTAGCTCAACAAGCCGTCTTCGGAACGCCCCTTACCTGTTGGCGTCCTGCCATACGTTCTGTCTTAACCCGCGCCAGTCCTCTCGAGGCCTGTGTCGGGTGCAGGTCGTAATAAAGATCCGTGAACCCGGGAACCCCGAACTTGCTGTCAACAGATAGCCTGACAGCCGCTCAATAACAAAAAATCAAAGGCAAAAGAAACAGGAAGAATGATTTTCCGTCACCTTCCAGTTTCGAGTCAGAACCCACAGACGGTCAAAATCTCTTGAAGTCAAACGCCCTCCTCAACTCGTTTTACGCAGAACCAAGAAGTAACTGGGAGTACTACCACAAATCATTCCATCTTCATTCGGAGTCACCGGTTGAAACATGACGATTGAGTCGAAAGAACAGAACATGGAGTTGTCCCGTGATGTGACGTCGTTCCTCAGAGTCCAGGGACTGCGAGCCAAGGTTTACTCCTTCCACGATCCGAAGACACCAGACTCCTTGGTGGGGATCGCCACACCTGACCTTTCCAGTCTGGGAAAGTATGGCAGCCCTTTTTGGAGCTATGCTACCATGTATTCACGACTCTATCATGCATGAGCTTCCTCTTGACAATATCAAATTCATCTATCCAGAAGATGATACCCTCGTCTATTCCCGTGGTCTTCGCGTTGAAGCCGACGTCAAATTCGATGGCATGCTGAGTTTCATCCGGGAGCCGCTGGATCAGCTCTTAGGCGGCTGTGGAAAAGGCCCCGAAGGCCTCCACGCCACGGCCTATCTTGGCGAGGAGCGAGCCTAGGACGAAGAGCCCTTCTTCTCAGCACTTCGTCTCCAAGGCTCGCTCAACGGTCTCGAAGTCTGGCTGCTGAAGGACACCGTTTGCGTCAAGACAGTCGGGGTTGAACTCTCCTCGGTATCCACGTGTGCCATGGGGAGGGCGCAAGATCGATGGCAGTTTGGATACGGCTTCTTCGGCGGCATGGAGCTACACGGACGGAGTCATTCTCTGGGGCAGGGTATCGGTTCACGGACACTCCAGTGCGGCTGCCACTCTCGCCTTCAGCGCACTCGGCATCCACACCAGCGGAAGCGTTGCGAGTGTCCATATTCCCGAGACTAATATCATAGTGAAAGACGCCGAATTGGACGTCTTGATTGGATCCAAGGGCAACAAAATCCGGGTCGCTCTCAAGGGAACCGTTGACTTTGAGGGGCTTTCTGCAGCCGTAGGTCTTGTTTGGGGCGAAACCTGGATGGTCTATGGCAGAGCCTCTAGCATGATTCCTCTTGCAAAGCTCTGCCCCGTGCTGGAAAACACGTACGTTCTTAGGCGATATCAGACTTCTCGATGTCGCCTTGCTCGCTTCAAATGGGAATGGGGAGGAATGGAGCGACATGAACGTCAATGCATATCCAGTGAGTAAAGGCATGCCATCCCATACTCCGTCCGTTGCCGTGGACATCTTTGCTTCAGGAAGTTAATGGACTTTGCCAGGAATTCTTCAGATGTGCGCCCGCATCGAGAGACTTGAGCAGATCGACAAGCTGTCTCAGGGGGGAAAAAGGCAACCCCCAGCAACGTCAAGAGCATGACCCTGGTCGCCTCATACGATTTCGCCAAGGAACTTCAGCTCGCCATCCAGCTCCAAAATGTCCTATTCGATTCTTAGCGACACAGTCAAGTTTGGGAACCTGGGAATAACCGTCATCATCTCGAAGAACCCAGAGTTGAAGGTCAGTGGGGACCTGACCGTCGCCCTGGAGGGCCAACAGCCACTGGTCCTCACCGGGGCTCTATATGCAACCCCGTTGACCGTCGGGGGGGTACATCGAGACCAAGACCACCTGGAAGAACCCATTGGGTAATAGCAAAGAGGTTGAAATCTACCAGCTGGCTGCAGATATCGAGTTCAACTATGCCAGTGGCCTGAAAAAGATGGCTGTGGCCGGTACCATCGTGGTAGGAAACACCGAGGCGCGTGCTACCTTCGCCGTGGGTGCCGCAGCCGATCAGGTCTCGGTGGCACTCGACAACCTCAGAGCAACAGAGCTCATTCAATTCACTGGACGTGCGTTCGAGATCGACACCCAATACCTTCTTCGTCTGGATATACGTCGACTTTGGTGGGATCGTGACTCTAGATCTTCTCGCCGAGGCCACCAACATCTCGACTGCCAAGGATCTCTCCAAGGCGAACTTTTGCTTCTCTGCAGAGATCAAGGGGGACCCGCTGGTCAGCATCTGCGAGGGTCTCATAAGTCTCATGGATACTGTGCAGGAATTTGGCACAGAAACTCTCGATGCCGTCAATGCGAACCTCAGAAGACAGATAGCCAAGGCCACTCCACAACGTGAATCTATTGCCGGCACCCTGAAAGAAGCGCGAAGAGAGCTGAACAACCGACGAGACCACCGCAAAGCCATGATAGACGAACAGCAAAGGATCCGAGATGAAGCCGAAGCTGAGCTGGAGGGGCTGAGGGAAACAATCCGTAACGCGGAGGAAGCAAAGCAGGCCGCGGTAGAGGCTGCCCTGGGAGCGCTCGAGGCTGCTAAGCGTGAAAAGACCGGACTCGTTAACAGGAAACGAGCAGAGTATCATGAAGAGCTTGAAAAGGCCAAGAGTCACCAGCGAGAACTCGCAGACCAGGAGCGTGAGCTGAAACACAAACGGTTCACTCTCTATGGCCAAGTGGAACGAGATGTTATGACGGCGCTGAAATTATTCAAGGATAATGATCGTGGGTGTTTGACTTCTGCACTACGCATTATACTTTATCAAATATCACTGGCTCGGGGGTTTTATTTTATTGTTCAGGTGTTGCCGAGACTCTTGAGCAAAATGTCCGCGACATAGAAGATAACATGAAGTATGGTAACCCGATCGACGTGTGTGCGGCTGTAAGTTCCGTCGTTTCCTTAGACTCGTCCAAGTTCATATTTGCTTTTTCAGTTGCGAGAGAGGAAATGGTATAAACCTAACGTGGCTGCTAGGGCGTCGTATATCCCTGTGGCCAGAGCAGACGCTGCTGCAGCAAGGTTAAGCGCCAACCTGTTGCGGAAAGCATGGGAGTATGCCGACGAGACTTTAAAATCATCTGGGTGCAACGACCTCATCACGCAGATCTCACACGTATCGGGCGACTTGGTCCATACGAGCCAAGCACTGGTGAAGTTTGTTGGGGAAGGAGAATCCGGTTTCATGCGCGAGATGCTCGACATCGAAGAGCGGAAAGTTGCCGAGGCGCGGGCCAAGCTTCAACAAGCACAGGACGACAGCAACCATCTCTCCCAGGTCATCCGTGCAGCGATATACCAGATGAGCCACGTCCGGGGACCAAGGCTCTACAGGGTCATCGCTGAGGCGGATGAAGCCATTTGCCGGGCGAAAGAGGATGCAGAGCTGGGACAGCTCGAGGAAGAAGTAGATGCTCAGCTCACACTTCAGAGCGATGTCGAGCACAAGCTGCAGACGCTTCATGATGCAGTGGAGTGGGTGAAGAAGGATTTCCGTCAGGGTGCTGAGGAAATGAAGGACATTATACGCAGTCTCCAGAAGATCACGTTTCGGATCACGGCTATCAAGGTCAGCGCTAGCGCACGAGACATGGTCGGTGGCGAGGCGCTGAGCTTTGTCGTGACCGGTGTTTTTGATGGGCAAGAGAAAGAACTGACGGTCGGGTGGTCTCCCATAAACACCGTTCCTGACTTTTACCAGTCGGTTCTGAAGCAGGTCGTGGCGCTTTGACTGCTGCGCAGTGGGTCGGTTTGATCATGACGAGTTGGTGGGGATTATTGCTTGTTTGCATCATGTACCACATGCCGGGATTCGGACTGGATAGAAGAGCCGCTGGCGTGTCATTCCTTGAAAGAGCGAGCGATATTCGACTTTGCCATGGGCGATGGGTACGTGCCAAACACGGCAAGTGGAGGACCCGGCTTCGCCCAGTTCTTCACGCGCCCTAGGATTTCGGCGGGTGTTATCGTCGTGTGAGATGCTCTCCTTCGCTCGGCGCGGGCGCTCCATGGATGCAGAGCTATCGGGGCCGTCGTTGTGGGGCGCAGTCATGGCTTGGCCGACGGGATACGGCTCTTCTCTCCGGAAGGGTTCGCACGGCTGGCTCGGTGAGCGGAGGGCCCAGCTTTTCGGCTGGGGTTCATGGGAACAGCAGGGCGAACAGGAGCGGTTGTCTACCGCGGCGGGCGTTTTGGAGCGGTGCTTAAGTATACCACTTCATCTTCGGATTCTAGCATGGTATACGCTTCGGTTACGTTGGCGAGCATACGGTACGCTTAGAGTCGGGTCTCGTCGGAGTCATCATGATCTTGGGGTGGCATACCGAGTGCTTCCTGCGAACTACCGATGTTTTCCCAACCACCGCAGTCCGCGGGGTTACCCAGAGGGGCAATTTTTCAGCATCTAGAGGGACCATTTTTCGGTATCTAGAGAGCCCAATTCCGAACTTGGGAGGGGTCCATTTCCTGTACTTGGAGAGTCCGTTTCCTGCACCTGGAGGGGCCCATTTTCAGCGCCTGGTGTGGCGGTCATTTCCGATAAGAAGCTGTGAGCGGAATGGATTATGTGCTGCCTCAGGCACAAAGGGTAGGTGATGAGTGCCGCATCTGGAACCCGGAAATCTACTCGCCGATGGCGCCGAGCTGGCGGCACAAGGTCCTGGTAGAGTTCATGTCGCGATGCAGAGAATCTTAAGATAATAAATGGGACTACTCCTCTGCCACCACTTCCGTTGTTAGAAAGGTACAGCCAAGCCACTAGGCCAGAAAAGGAGAAGCGCAACCACTACAATAGATAGGGTGTCAAAAAGCCAGCAAAGTACAATATATTGTAGTAC
>Ga0247770_1001955_pt1 | contig 13615 bp, 16 predicted proteins | sample UWRJL136409B6_FD_179943 | JGI IMG/M metagenome (GOLD analysis project Ga0247770, IMG submission 179943) | Plant litter microbial communities from Arlington Agricultural Research Station in Wisconsin, United States - UWRJ-L136-409B-6 | ecosystem: Environmental > Terrestrial > Plant litter >... | reverse complement strand
AATACCTACCAACTCTCCCCTCTCCCAGGTCCACCGCCTCGTCGCGCCCCGCGACCAAAAATACCAATCCAACTTCGTCGAGTTCCGCAACCACAAGGTCGTCTACCGGCGGTACGCAGGGCTCTTCTTCTGCGCGTGCGTCGACACCAACGACAACGAGCTCGCGTTCCTCGAGGCGATTCACTTCTTCGTAGAGGTGCTCGACTCGTTCTTCGGAAACGTGTGCGAGCTGGACTTGGTGTTCAATTTCTACAAGGTGTATGCGATTCTGGACGAGGTGTTTCTCGCGGGGGAGATTGAGGAGACGAGCAAGCAGGTTGTTCTGACGAGGCTGGAACATCTGGATAAGTTGGAGTGAGAGGAGGGACTGGGTAGGGATGGTACCAGTGGATAGGATAATATGAGCTGGGATCTAAAGATTTCATGCTGGAAAGGAGGACAGGGCCGCTATCTAAGTGCGATGAGCGAGGGCGTTCCGCGGGCCTGGTAGTATGGGGCCATAAAGCGGACGGCGTCGTCTCGTCGAGCATTGAGACTATCTACGCGGTGGATAATCTGATATCCCGCGAGACTCAGAGAGGTTGGGATCTCCCACCTCTACCGATGCGAGTATTCGCTGTCACGAAGATGAGCTGCTTTCACGGTGAAGGCGAGCTTGACTACAATATGATACAAAATATTCCTGACAACTGACTGCGCCACCAGCACCGTAAAAGGGTGCCGATAACCTGCAATCTAGACTAACACGTGGTATCTTGCGGCTCTAAGCAGCAATCGGGCTCCTGGTAATCCCACCAACCCGAAAGACAATATGACCGAATCCAGGGACGCCCGGGAACCATATATAGCGGATGCAACCGGCCCAGTAACTCCTTAAAAACCTGTACCATAGACAAGAATCCCATCCTGATCAAACAATCCTGATCAACCCGTCGTGATCAACCCATCCTTCGCCATACCGTTTGGGAAATGAGAGAAATTGAAATCAGAACCCTATGGCCAGATGTGAAATCTTGACGCAACTCCAACAAATGGTATCTTCGAGCAACGTGCAGCGTGTTGAAATATCAGCTTTGCAGTGCTAAAAGGAAGCTACCATCGTAAATCATAAACGACAAACTCGATGCAGCAGGCAATTATGTGTTCCCCGATCCTTGACTCCTTGTTGAAGAGCCTCTGATGGCTGTTGGGTTGTAGGAGGGAACTCTAAAGGTCGTTCTGGCCGCCTGAGTCCAGGCCACGGTCAAATTTCTCGGGGGAACGCGCAGGAGACAAGCTCAAGGACAGTTGGGACATTGCCTGAACAGAATGAACAGCTTCAATCTCGCTGGTAATGAGCTCCTCGTCCTTCGTGGGAGCTTCGATGGGAGTGGAGTGTCTCTTGTATTCCTCTCCGAGGACCTTCCTTTTGTCGTCCAGGCTTTCAGTCTTCTTGGTGAAACCTCTCTCATCCGGAAGAAACTCTTCCGCAACTTCCTCGATGGGGTACAGGGCAGATGGAAGACTAATTGCCTCAGCAGCTGAGACTACTGCATCAGCCATGGGCGTGTCTTCGTTGCTACTCTGGCCTGCATCTCCCTGGGCTGCCGACTTGCTGCGATCCGACTCGTCCCACATCTGCATCGCAGTGGGTCGAGCCTTGTTCTTGCGGCTATTTGGGTTGTGGTTTCCCTTCAGGAGTTCAAGTGCCTTTGCGTGGTTCGGGTTATCGGTGGATGTGATGGGAGAAGGCTTTTCTGTATTCGCGATGGAGGGCGACTGACTTCTGGCGATGGCGGCTAGCAAGTCTTTCTTTTGGATAACAGGTCCCTTCTTCTTATTCTTCATCCGCCTAGCAACCTTCTCCTGGGGCTTTTGGGCAATGGTCTGCTTGCTGGCCATGACCGTTGGCGGATCAGGACTCGTCGAGGCCTGTTGTTCAAGGAATTCATCAACCACACCGTGGATCGAATCCTCTAGGTTCTTGCCGTAATTAGGATCCGGGTTCCTGACATGATTATACGTTCCATCGGAGTTCCATATCGGTGCTTGGACCTCAGCAGGTTGAGAAGTTCCGGACGGCGAAAAAGAGTCAATGAGCTTCATACGATCCGGATGAGCATCTCCGTAAGCCGGATGAGACCCAATGAGCTTCATGCGATCTGGATGAGCAGCTCCGTATGCTGGATGAGAGTCGATCATGGTTATGCAGTCTGGGTGAGTGGCCATCGTGCTAAGTCTCTGATTGGGATGGGACGAGACTTGACCAGCAGCTACCGGAAAGTCGTCTTCGGAATCGACAAAGTACGAGCGAGTATCTTTGCGGGTTTCGGGCTCCAGGCGAGGGGACACAATGTCGAACTCGTTTCCGTCATAGTCATGGTAAGAGAGCCGACCTGTGTGCTGGTTGGGCCGCGCAATCAGAGTGTCCTCGCTCTCGTCAAGGAAGGACAAGCGTCCCTCCGCCTGATGATATCTGGTCGGAAAGGGCAAATCCCGGCGCGAGTTGTCGCGGTGGGGCACGGGTTCGACTTGGTACCCCTCCATAGACTCGCCGTCGAGCCAGTCATTGCGATTATATCCAGACCGCTGATTGCGGTCTTCGTTACGCTCGTCGGGGTATCCCGAGCGGGGTCCTACTCTGGGCCTGTTTCCGAGGTCCTGGAGGGCTTTTCTGGTGGCGACAGGGCTGCCACTTCTCCTGGGAGAGCGAGATCGATGTCCATGGCCCCTTCCCCGAGGAGAAGCAGCACGGCGGTAGCTGGAGTCGGATTGCAATCGACCGCGGGAACTCTCAGCAGGCTGGTTCTCGTCAGGGCGTCCAACGGAAGGCGCAGTGCCGCCCCGAGGAGCAGGTCTTTGAGGATCCTCTCCATACATCTCGGCGTCGAACTCTGCGGGGGGTGGGGTGACTCGACGAGGAATACCAGCACGAATTCTCTGCTGGTTGATAGAATCGTAACGCTTGTTGCGCGGGCAGGCGGTGTGAAGATGGTTATTGCTGCCGCATCCAGCGCATCTGTAATTCGCAGGAGGCTTCTGGTCGTACTCCGGAAACAAGTTGGTCGGGCAGTTTCGTATGAGATGACCTGTGAAGAAGATTAGAAAAGATCAAAATCAAAACAAGGCAGGTGCTGAAAGTGTGGGGTGTGACCTACCAGGCACGTTGCAGCGGTTGCAAAGATAGGATGGCAAAGGTCCTTTCGTGGATGAGTAGGTTCGCAAGGTGAGCGCCGGCAAGGCAGGTGCTGGCAAGACCGGCGTTTGCAAGGCTGGCGGCGTTGTACGATATCCGCTAGCCGAACCGCCAGCCGGCGCGTCAAAAAGCCAGCGGCCGACCGGCCTGTCCGCTATCTGGTGCTTTGTGGTTGCGCCTTTCATACTGCTTTGGCCGGGGCCGTTCTCATCATCCGAGATGACTATGGTCCCCTTCGGCTGAGACTGTTCGTTCGCACTTTGGACGGGGCCGGGAGCGGGATCGCTCTCGTCGTCCGAGATGACTATGCTGGTCGTCGTCTGGGACCCCGGGATTGCGCCTCTCTGCTGGGCCATGGCGGTACCGCTCTCATCGTCCGAGACGGCTCTCGTGGCTGGAGCCACAAAGTCCATAGGTGACTCTGGCTGGTCCGGTGAGGGAGAGCCCCATTCGGGGGGCCGTGACCACGGCACCAGTGGACTGGGAGGGCGGACCTCCATCCCCAGAGCAAACCGCATTGCAAGACGCTCTCGCTCAAGGCCAGGGCGAGTCTCAGGTACTCTCCTGGAAAGCTCCTTGTGCCGTGTGCGGAAGACTTTGACCATATCCTCGACCCTGTAGCCAAGTTCTCCAAGGCACTCATGCCAATGCTTGATAACGGTTATCATCGCCTGCTCGTCAGTGTCAACGCCGCATAGGCGGCTTGCCAGCCATTCCACATGGGGATGGAGGCGCCTCTCGTCGTCTATCGAAGGCCGGGCGGGGAATCTTGCTGTGATAAGACCCTCCAGCTGAGTGATCGACACAGTGCTGTAGTCCGACACTCCCAGAACGTCCTGGTTCTGTCTGATCCTGTCGGCGTGGTCCATCTTGACAAATAGACCGGGACAGGGAGGAACCAGCTCCTTAGGAGATGAGGGTGAGGGAGTGCTGGTGCCTGACCAGCAACGAGGGATTTGGAGCTCGGGCAAATTCCGAGGAAAGTATGGCGGGGAGAAGCAAGGTGGATGGCAATACCGGCGGGGAGAGGAAAGAAACGAATACCCTGCACAAATACTTGGTCGAGCAGATACTGCGGTAAAGTGAGCGAGTGTAGGCCAACCCAGCTTATTCTCACAACGCACCTGTGATGTTGTTGATGGTGTAAGCCTCAGAAGACTTGGGGAGTTGTGCTTGGTCTTGGGGGAAGCTGAGAGGCAGAATTTCCACAGCGGTACTTCTTGAGGAAGGAAAGAGGAGAATAGCTCCTTCCCGGTGAAAATTCGCTGAGAGCGGGTCTTATCCGGCCCCGACGACATCATCGCGCGCAGCGTGGGCTGAAAGCAGGGGCCGCGGAGCGTGGAGTTGAGGTCGCCGGGGGCGACGGCGCACGGCGGGATGGCCAGGGGCCCGCAACTGCGTGCCAGGCACGAGGGCAGAGTGTTTTTAGTCACTGCACCGTGTTTGCTGTCTTGCCTAGTTGGTAGGCTCTGGGTCACATAATCTGTATCCCTCACTCAGACCCCTTTCAGGGAATACAACGGGTGAAAGCTCTTGAGCCCATGATGGTGTGTGCAAGATCACCCATTTCAAGGTGTTGCATCGAAACATTCCCTAACAATTGCTAAGGCCAAAAGACTAACATGACCGAACGCCAACGCAGAATCCAGTCCAATGCGGCCCCAGCCAGAATGGGAAAGTAAATTTATGCACCATTATAAGCCAGAGAGGACTCACTATATCTCGAGCACTACCTCTTCAGAGCCGCAAACCGCTTGGCCAGCTCGTCGACGTCAGGAATCCCGTCTGCAATGCTGCCCTTCGACTCGGGTGCCTTTTTAGAAGGAGTAACCGGAGCCACCTTCTTGATTGGTTTCAGCTCCCGCGAGTTAAGCGTTACTTTAGGATGGATGTTGTCGGTCGACGGGCTTGGAGGATTGACGTGGAGCGGGCTGGCAGGCCCAAAGGATTTCGGCGGGGTTGCCTTGCTGAGCTCCGCCCTGGCTTCCACCTCGTCGTCGTCGAGGTCCCCGGAGAGAATGGGGGCTTCTAAGTTCTTCTGGGCCTGGCCACCGCTCGGGTTCTCGTCGCCGTCATCGCCCAAGAAGTCAGGGGGTTCGCCGAGGTCCTCCTGTGTCTTCCTCGGCCAGTTGACTCCATAGGCCTTGGCGATCTCCTCCAGGTACCCTGTAACGAGCTCGGGCTTCGGCGGCGTGACGCTGAGCTTCTTAACTACCTTCTCCGACACCTTGCCGTCTGTGTTCTCCGTCGCATGGAGGACGAACTCCTTCCCGAACTTCTCGGCAAGCAACACACGCACCGAATGCAGCTCCTTAATCTCCGTCTTTGGCGCGGCGTAAATGATGCTCTTTACGGCCTCCTCAAGTCCCGGGTCACATGTTGGGGCTTCCAGAAGGCCAGCTCTGGCGAGAAGAAGCTCGCAGTAAAGCTCAAGAATCTCATGGAGCTCGCTGATGATGTCGGAGCGGATGATGTTCTCGACACGGATGACTGCGGAATCGACCTTTCCGGCCTCCAGCAGCTGGGCCATCACTCGCCGCTGGTTTTTGGCGAGAGCTTCATCCCGCTTCTGGACCATGCGCAGCCTTGCGATGGCCAATTTAAGTTGGACTTTAATCTTGGGCTTCGTGCGGGGTGAGCTTTGGCAAGGCAGTTGCGACCAGGGGTAAGGTGCTTACCACGATGGTCGCGGGCGGAGGAGGCATTTTTGCTGGCTGGATATTGTAAAACTGTGGGAGCGATATCTAAGCTGTTATGAAACGGCTCTGTTTGCTTTCAACCTGGAACTTCCGATGAAGTTGGTAGTGAGACTGAGGCTGAGAGCTTGCGTGGGGTTCCTGGGAACTGACGCGAAGCTGCATGGCGGGGCAAGCCCCTTGTTCCCGTTGAACAAGGGGCTGACGTTAGCGCCATTAAAGTACACTTTAGGCATTATCGGGCGCCATCATGATGCTATCGCCGTAGTCACATCCTTGTTCTCATGAAGCGCACGTGATCGTAACTCAACCTCACCTGTCTAACGTCTCACTCGAACTTTGGCTTGTTGGTGCCGCGTCAACTTAGAACTGACACCTTTGTTTTGGATATCAGTACATTTGCTCAAATTACTGCCTTGGACCATTGCTATCCTGTCAAGATGGCGGACAAGTCGGATAAAGCGTATAAATATAGGCAGGAAATCCAGCAGGTATGGCTCCATTCACTTTCTGCCTCATTAGTTGTTCAGCTCCATTGTTCTTTCGGGGCTGTCTTGTCGCTTTGGCTGTACTTGACTTCCAGCAAGTGCTGGCATTATAAGATGGCATCGCATAGAGCAGAGAGTCTATAGGATAGACGGGCAGACAAGCAGCCTTGACAGCAATATCATCATGCTGGACATGCACGCAGCATGGTGGGCCATTAGCGGTTCTGGACAGCTTGGGGCCGGTCTTTACAATGCCGCCCTCAACACCACACTTTTCGTCTCGATCGCGTCACGGTTATACTAGTCGTTGTTGTCAGTAAACTACTCTACACGGCGCGTCATCAACAAAACCGTCCAATACTAGGACCACAAACAGGACGTTCAAATGGATGCACACGCAGCGAGGCAGACCGGTATCGTTAGCACGGGATGAAAGAGTGCAGTGGATAATGCATTTTGTCGGTGTGGGTAACTGGAGCCGCATTTTGGAGAGAGTGCTGCTGGGATGTCTTCCCAAAGCAACACTTCTCGAGGAAACACAGGCAGGGACTTCTTTTCTATTGAGACGACGGCGAAACCAGCTTTATCGAGCTTCATCGGCCTCGGGATGGCCTCATGAACAGGCTGGCAGCACGGTGCTTTCGAAAACGAGCATATGACAAGTTCGGACTTCTCTAGTGATCACCAACAACAGGACGGGCTTTCCAATCTACCTCCCTATCGCCGACGTCCCAGAAGTAGAGCCTTGGTTACTCTCTCCGGCATCGATAGCTTCACTTCCGGCCAGCATATCTCAAATACTAGTGGGCAGATATCGGGTGCCCACCTCGCCCTCGCCGTCAATCTACCCCCCGGGGCCATCCTATCGTTAGGCAGGTCTTCGTTCTCGGCGCACCCCAGAGGCCCCACGAGCGGGCTGTTCACATTCGGAGCGTGTTGGGGAGCGTGTTTTTACGTGATCAGCAACCACCTTCTTTCCTTCTAGCCCTGGTTGGTGTTGCCAACCTCACCAAACTCACAGCCCTCCTCCCAAACCAGCCCTCTTCTACACACCACCATGTTTTCCTAAACAGCGGCGAATCTGCCTCATATCCGACCTTCACGCATATCACATTCCGCTTCCTGGTGCTGGTCATTATTTGATCGGGCCTCGTTTTGTGTCCACTTCAGAAACCCCCACAGCCTTGTCCATATCACGGATCTTCCTTTCCGCGAGTAATTGGCCATCCAGCACCTGAATTCCCTCCTCTGCCTCGGCAAGTCCCCCACCAGTACGTCTGCCACAGCTCCGTCTATCGGGTTCGAGAACGGGGCGACGCTCAATGGGCAGTGTATTGGTGTTTTCGCCGGGACAGTCGACTTTCACTCAGCAGCCTGATCTATAAGACATCTGGTCCAGCTCCCAATCTTGGTTTGGTAGAGCCCACGAGTTTTCGTCGCAAGTCTCTCTTTGACTTGAGGAGCTTCAACCAGAAAGGGATAGGTCCGTCACAGGACAGTCCATCATCAACATCGGACGGAAATCCCAAAACCCCACCATGGCTGGGCCTTTTGAAGCACAGGGAGCTTCGTCTGCCCAAGACCGGTTCCTGAGACAGGCGAATCAGAGCGCTTCAGCAGTTTCCGCTTCTGAATATATGGTCTGGCCTCGATCTGAAGATGACCCACCGCCCCAGAGAGGTGGGAGAAGAAAGCGCCACTTCCATCTTCCTCGGCCTTCTGGACCCCAACCAATACAGGTTCCGTCACGGTCTCTAGACGCCCAAGCACTGGCCGATTTGCGACACCAGCATAGGGAAACCCAAATTCGCATGTCCAGTTTGGCCATCACCACTCCCCGAAGCCACGTCAAAATATCTGCAAGTGGCTCGCCGACTCGGGTCAGCCCCGAAATGCCTGGAAGTCCGGAAGATCTGGGCAAGCTTCGCGCCCACAGATATGCCCGGGCCTTTGGAAAGAGCCCTGTGATGGGCCCGGACCTGTCAGGAAGCAGAAAATTACTGTTTCCTCCAACTCCCACAATCACTAGAGCCCTCGGGGATTCGACTGTTATCGACAATTCTGTCTTTTCACAAGTCATTGATGCTGCCGCAGCTCATAGATCATCCAACAACCGAATCGACTTAAAGTCCACGAGTCCTAAGCCCGAGCTCCGAATTGCTACCCAAGAGCAGCCCGAGCAGGCGTCGATCTCAGATGCTCCGCAGGCTTCCCAACCTCATGGAAGATATCTTACCGGCTCGCTAGGATCTTCGGATCCTTTTGGAGCCGAGCTGTTCCAAGGTTTATTTGATTTGGCGGTTGGTATCCCCAATTACAAGACCGCTCCTTCGCAATTCCCCTATCATGCCTACCAAGGCCCCGGAATTGCATACGATGTTCCTGCGAGAGCTGGCCATATCAGACAGGAGCCATCGCTTGCCGCCAACGGACAGGCGGACCCCAATCAAATGGACATAGACCCTACTCTTTTTCCTCACAACAGTGCCCAAGCGGGCGGCGGCTCTGGACCGACAACTGCGAGTGCTTTATCCTCGGCTGGTTTGGAGGATCCCTGGGCCCCATCCCAGGTTGATCTCGTTACGGGAGAGGATCTATTCTGGGAATACATCGTTCATTTTATGTTTCTCGCAATGCGCAAAGCTCACCAAATAACACCTGAAATCCAGATGATGTACGTCTCTGGCGAGACTGGAGAACCCTCTGTTGAAACTACCGGTATCATTGAGGATATCGTTCGCCAGCAAGTCGTCGAAATTGTAAGTCTCTGCGCAGAATACTGAAAAATGCTGCTTGCTGACCTTGCCCATAGCTCCGAAGCTGTACGGAACACGCTGCTCGTCGCGGATCCCGCTCAATCACTATTAATGATCTGATCTTCCAGATCCGTGACGATGCCCCCAAGGTCTCCCGGCTGCGCACATTTCTGTCCTGGAAGGACGTGCGCAAGAACGTCAAGGACTCGGACGACAAAGGCGGCGAGGCGGACATCGGTGCTGGTGAAGACCCCGTCGGCGGAGGTGTAGTACCCGGCGGCCCCGTTGACGACGGAGCCAAGAAGAACAAGAAGGCCAGAGTCGGTCTACCCTGGGAGCCCCTGTCATTCTTCAACGTCGAGGTTCCGGAGCGTGAAGACGAGGAGGACGAAGAAGAGGAAGAGATGAACTACATTACCCTGCAGCGCCTCCGCAAGGCCGACGAGCGCACGAAAGCCATGACGCGAGAGGAGTACGTCACTTGGTCTGAATTCCGTCAAGCATCATTCACCTACCGCAAGGGCAAGCGCTTCCGAGAGTGGGCTGGCTTTGGCCTGGTCACGGACAGCAAGCCGTCAGACGATATCGTCGATATTCTCGGCTTTTTGACCTTCGAGATGGTCCAGACTCTGACCGAGGAAGCGCTCAAAATCAAGGATAACGAAGACATGCGGAAAGATACTGGTGAGAGTGCTGGTACCAAGAAGCGCAAGCTCGCTCAGGGCCTGTTCGATCCGCCTAGTGAGGGCCGCACGCCTGTTGAGCCTCGGCATGTTCAAGAGGCATTCCGTCGCCTACAGCAGCGCCCCAAGAAGTTCCGCGCCATGTTGAACGGCACGCGGCAGCAGCAGCACACCAGCCTCCGCCTCTTCTGAGTTGGTGGGCGGTACATTGAGAGAATGGATCATGGGTTGAGCGACGTTCCTTTTTGGGGAGTTGGTGTTCCTAGCGTGTGGGATTGGTTACAGGGAAAAGGATGATACCCGGATGGGAGGATGGTATTTATGTTCAGCATCCCAAAAAAACCCTAATATTTCTTCGCTATGCACAGGATTCCAGTTGAAACCCCTGTGTGTTGCATTATAGCTCGGCATCCAGCGCGTAGTGTAGGTTTATAGCCAAGAATTCACTAATGTTATAGAACGAAATGCTTGCTGTTCACCGATTGTGAGGGATACGGGACACGTGTATCTATCTATCTATCTATCAATTTATGTCTCAGGCAATGTGAATTTATCTGCTCTCCATCCCCATGCAACGATATAATGGCCTGCCAGTAGCAGCCACTCCTCAACTTCATCTAACCCCTCCAGCGAATCCACCCGCTCCTTTTCGTCAGGCGACACCCAGCGCTCCCAAATACGATCAACCGTCATCTGCTCGACCTTCTCAAACCCAGCATCGACTAATCGCTGGGCCTGGTCGCTGGGTAGCTTGTACACCTCCAACGTCGGCATGTGGATCCGCCTTGCTGCCAGGTTCGTCACCATCATTCGCCCAAAGGGATCATCCGGTCGAACAGGCTCGTACAACACTATCCCCAAGTCGTGGATGCGCTGCGTAAAGTGTGACAACACGGCTGACGCCTGCTCCGGTGAGAGGTAGCAGAGGCAGCACTCTGATATCAGCAGGGTGGGAATATCATGGCGGAGACCCTGTATTAACTCGGAGGACGGGGGCCCCGATTCGGACCCGGGCTCGGGGGCTTGAGGTTCTTGTTGTGGTTTCCGCGATGGGGAGGCGAGCACACGGAGATCGACACCGTGGCAGCGCAGTTGGTTCGATGGTTCGGAGGCGGAGTGTGCAGCCCAGAAGGTGGGAAATGTGTCGGTGATGGTGAGGACGGGACGGAGTCGCGGGGCGGTGCGGACCGCGGCGAGCTTCTTGGCGCTGATGGCGGGGAAGTCGATCTCGTGGTAGAGGATGTCGGTGTGGGGGGTTGGGGGGGTTGTGGTAAACAGGCGCAGGGCGCGGGTGTCGGTGCCTGCGCCGAGGGATACGATTTGCCGGGGGGAGCCGGATGTCGAGGCGAGGAAGTGGTTGACGATGGTGTCTATGGCTGTGGTGCGGGTGTAGGTCCCTGGAGGGCGGTTAATGGGGTGTTTGGGTTTGGGCTTGGGTTTTGGCTGGGTATGGGTGTGTTGACAAGGGTGGGGGTTACCTCTATTGATGATGGGTAGTCTGCGGGTTGGCGGGCCCGGGGCGGTATTCTGTGCGAGGAACTCCGCGAAGGGGTCATCGAGATACCCGAGCTCAACGGCGCTCAGCCGGGATAGCGCCGCGTCGGTGTCGGTGCCCTGGATGGTGATATCGTGGCCAGGTGTGGGGCTTGAACTTGAGCTTCCAACACCCCCGCGACCGCGCCCGAAACCCCGCCCTCTGCCGCCGCCGCGCGAGGCTCCACGCAGCGACAGCAGGTTTGGAATCGACGGTGCCGACATGCGTAAGGATGGACTATTTGTCTGACTAGACGGGAGAGCGCAGAGATGGGACCTTTCTCAACGGGTCGCGGCTTTGATCGCAATGCCCCTCCTCAACTGCTTCGAGCTTGGCGCCGCAAGCGCCTATCGATATGCCCTATCGATATGGAGTGACGTCGGCGGGATGCTCCTGCAGCGCTAGCGCAATGCCTGTCGCAGCAGAAGGGGTCCCTCTCGTCCCAAACGCTACGAGTTCGGTTTCACTTCAACAGGGAAGCTGGTTCATGGAGGTGTCGACGTGCTTCTGTCGTAGACCACCGGGGATAGAATACAACTTCATGATTCGACATGCGTCCCGCAGCCTGGACGCCAGAACTGCCCAAGAGCTCTCGTGCCACGATGCTTCACACCCGCTCGCACCGAGTTGGACCAGTCACATGGACGACAAGGCTGCATGAAATACACACTTCTTTTGGATCGAATGTTTGCGCCAAGGGACATCAGTCATGGCCTCGACCCGTCGGTAGGATCCAACAGATGTTGGTGTAAAACCCTTGCCTTCTCAATGCGATGCCTGGACCTTCATTGTTTAGCGACGACTTCTTCGGCCGCGAATCATGACACAGTCCTGATGGCGGGAATAACAACGGTGAAGGCTGGAGCGGATGCCCGCGTTTTGAACACAAAGAGCTGTCAGTCTGATTTCCGCCGGCCGCCTGCACCCGCGTGGCGCATCGAGGCAGTGCAACAGCTGATTGGCGACAGCCAATTGAACCAGCCGCCATCCCAAGACCTTGGAGTCGAGCGTTGCAGCTGTTGCCTTGTCGGGCGTTGTTGGCTGTCCGAGGGACCCGATTCGCCCCCCTGCAGCACCTGAAATCTGGGGACCCTTCGGGTCAGGGGCTTTAAAAGAACTGGCGTAATCCGCCTCGTATTGCGAGCGTCGAGCCCCTCCTTTCTACCTGGTTCAATAATCGCCGCTGTAGCCTAGTTGGTGATCTTCCCCCGAGCATCCGTTTTTCTTTTACTGATTATCTACTTCCAGCTCCTTCATCGCCCAAGTTTCTATTTTATCTTGCATCATTTTGTTTTCGATTTCGAGTATCTACATTCTCTTAATTTTCCAACCAGCCCATCATGTTTTCGAACCACGCGAGCCTGGGCCATGCCCTCGCGAGACGCGCTGTGTCTGAGCCGCCGCCGGAGAACTGGAATCTCCCTTCGTGGGCCCCCATTGTGGGGTTTGTGGACTTCATCGTCTTCTTCCCCGTCTTTATTGTTGTAAGTATTGCTGTTGAGAGACAGGCGTAGCTGGACTTGCTAACCGCTGGATAGATCGGATATACGCTCGGCTCAATCTTCCCGACTCTTGCGATCGTCGAGGACCCGAACCCGCCTGCCTACGAGCCCGTTGCCTTGGATGAAAGCGCTACAGACCAAGGACCACGGGCGCCTGTTCCCGGGAAGCCGATCACAACATCACTCCGTGCTACCCGCCGTCTCCTTTCCAGTGTTGGCGGCTGGCGCTCATACTTCCGCGGTATCGCCTGCGCACTTGTCCTAGGGTTTGCCCAAGTTTCCCTCGACGAGGCCTTCACCAAATTCATCCCTCTGCTCCCGATCGGTGCCCTTCTCGCCCAACTTGCCTTGGTCCAGCTCAGTGCTGCTTGGACCCACATTGTCATCTCTGCACCGAGCGACCGCCGATTCTACCGTCGCCTTCCGCCCTTCAAGAAGACGTTCGAGGCCACCTGCTTCCCTATTCTTGCCGTGTGGCTCGCCACCGCAGTTAACATCCTGCTGCCCGCACTCATTGGCAGGGCCCTGGGGCTTACCCGCGATAATAATGATGATTACAAGATGAGCCCTAACGACCTGTGGAAGCCCACCGTGGTTGGCCTGGTTGCTATCGTTATCCAGCTCATCATGGTTGTCCCCGCCAACGTGCTCCTTGTTCGTGTCCAGGCCTCGCTGCTAGGCCCCGATGAGAGCACCATCGTTCCTTTCGACCGCTCCTTCCAGGGCAAGGTCGAGCCCTCCGTTCTTGGTGGCAAGGGTTTCGTTACCATGCGCGACGCTT
>Ga0247770_1001954_pt1 | contig 13616 bp, 13 predicted proteins | sample UWRJL136409B6_FD_179943 | JGI IMG/M metagenome (GOLD analysis project Ga0247770, IMG submission 179943) | Plant litter microbial communities from Arlington Agricultural Research Station in Wisconsin, United States - UWRJ-L136-409B-6 | ecosystem: Environmental > Terrestrial > Plant litter >... | reverse complement strand
CCAGAACAGTGACCCACTCGCTCAGTCTGGCTCAGGCAACTGCTCAGTTCCGAAGAAGGAAAGGGAAATTCGTGGTGTCGATTTTAGGGTGGTGAAATGGCTGTTTCTGTCGGGCCTCGGGAGCCTCCAAATATGCACGGAAACATTGCGTGATTGGCTGTTTTTTTGGTCGAGCTGCAGACGTCTGCATTCTCTGCATTAAATTTCGCCCAGTGAGGCCACCCTCCTTCTCGGTGGCCAAATATTGAATCTGTCGGCCTTCAATTCAGAAAGACATAAGTATCCTGAAATCTCCCTCACCAGGCCCAAATTGCTCTCCGCAGTCTTGAAGCTTTATCTTGGATCGCCCCTCTACTTATTCCATCCCGTGAGGGCCACTACTTTTCCATGGGCGATCACGGCAGCCTTCGGCCGATTAGGCCAGGATGCCCAGCGGATTGGCACCCTCTGTACGACGAGTGTATCAACACTATTGGGTCGAGGATCGAACACTGGAGGATACCATGACGATGGTGAGGGAGAAGTACAACTTTTGCGCAACGTTCGTGTTTAGTACCTGACCCTTCATTCCCAGGCACCCTTCACTGACAAAGAAGCCAGCAAGAAGCAATGGATCACCAGAATGGGGGAGTGGAAACTGAAGAAGAATGTCAGTTCGACGGAGATGGAGAATATCGTCAGGATTCAGGGGAATTGCCAGCAGCAACACGACAAGAACACCCGTTTCGAAGTCCGCGGTCGCAGCGTTGCTCAAGACGACATTGATCGCTATCTCCAAAGACAGTCCCAGCCGAGAGACACGAACCCAGACGCAATGCCAAGTCACAACTCCCTCGGATATCTTCTACGAGACTCCCTCTGATCAGGCATCTACTGCTTCTCGATCCAATCGACCCCACGTGCCTTTGGCGGCCAGACTGGATCGCAACCAAAAGGGAAATCACGAAGTCCTGTTTGGCGTGGGGGCAGAAGCCTATGGAGTTTCTCTACAGACGACGCGATTATCCGCCCGCCACATGATTCAAACGCACCCAGCGACAAGGTTCTAGATGCAATGCAGATCGACGATATCATCGAGAATAATGACGACAGTACTGGAAATCAAACACCCAGGCACGGTTCCCAGAACGGTGACAATACCAGTGATGATCAGGACAATGACCATCTCATGTTTGCGCAGAACGACAGAACCGACGCGACTACTTCAGACTCGTCAAGTGTCATGGAGATTGATCGTGACGAGATGTATTTATTCGACTCGAGTGACTCCTCTTTGGGAATAATCGGGCCCGAGGACTTTGATATGGCCGTCCGAGACTCTCAAAGTGCGACACTTTCGCAGCACATGCATCGTCACGGTCAAGAGGACAAGAACAGGGCACTTCGGGCCGCGGCACGCAGGGGAGACACCGACTTTGTCCGACACTGCATTGAGTCAGGAGCCAATATAGAGAGCCGATCCAAGGCCAGCAGCGTGAATGCACTACACACCGCGGTCTTTTACGGCCATCAGGATGTAGTGTCTTAATTGTTGAAAAGGGGCTCTTTTGTCGAAGCCATGGTGTACGGGTCGGTTGACATGTCTTGCACGGTTGATGACGCCAGAAACGTCTGGACTCTCCGTGGTCCACGCTCAATCCATCTTGCGGCTGCAAGGGGAAACGATGACGTCCTACGCTTGCTCTCGGACCATGGTACGAATTGGGCTATCACAGATATGGAGGGCTACCCGGCGCTAACATGGGCACCAATGTTCAACCGCTATTCTGCGATCACAATTCTCGGGCCTGGACCCAGGATCCCCGTCTTCGAAATGCGAAGAGATTCCTTGGCGCTTGGCGCTATCAGGTCTCACAGAACCCGCTTGGTTGATGACATCTATGGCTTCGACGGATGGCACTGGAACAACATTGAAATTGGTAACCTAATAAATGCGGCGGTTTGGGTAGGGACCGCTTCCCTTGTCGCCCGTCTTCTTGACATGGGAGCAGCAGAGGGTGTCCGCCGCCGGCAGACACTACTGCAACTCGCGGTGAAAAGGGGGCATACGGACGTTGCACGGGTGCTTATCAACAAAGGGGCAGATGTCAATGGTATGTCCAAGTTCGGCTGGTCAGCGCTCATGATTGCTGCAGAAAAGGGTAACAAGCACTTCATTTAGCTGCAGGCAGCGGATATGATAACGTTGCGGAGATGCTCCGGGATCATGAAGTGGCAGCACTTGGACCTTCTGATGTAGATTTACTGTTACTATTACCTTACGCTTCCCCGGCGGTGCAGGACTTGTATTATCCAAGTACCTGGTGACTGGGCTAACATGACACATCAATTTATACCCCGCAGAGTAGGCCTGGCTTAGATTTCTGTTACTTGGACGACTTGCAAACCTAAATAAGGTAGACATGGGTTGAAGGGTTAAAGTTACAACTTGCAAGGGCAAGTTAATCTATAAAACGCATGGGACTGCAAACCATCCACAAAATTCGAGATAGCATTCTTTCTCTTCGTCTAGCAAGTGTTCAACATGCTAGTCAAAGCGGACTTCTCCGCCGATGTGACTGTCAACGCCCACTTGTACTTAACCTGGACCCAGCTACGCGCATAAGTGCAGTAAAAAGACGTGAGCGGGGGCTTCCAAACATCAGGGCTCTTGTCGCTCTTGTTCTGGTTGACGTTGTCCGTGACGGCCCAGAGCTGCGGCGACGAGATGTCGTTGGCGAACTGCTGGCGCTTGGATGTTGTCCATGCACTTGCACCAGACTAGAGGGTGGTTAGCATAACTCAGCAAGAGTGATAAGTGCAGATTCTGGGGTACGTACCACCCAAGCGTTCTTCAGCGGGACCATGTGGTCGATGTCAATATCACTTGCCGCCGTCCACACCCCGCCGTCGTACGGGCTAGCCCATGTGCCCGAGGTGGCCGAGCAAGCCGAGTTGGTCACGACATTCGTGCCATCACGTTTCAAGACGTACTCCCTGGACGACACTTTTAGCACAAATCCGAGACAGATACAAAAGCAAACATACCGGGTGTTGCAAGACCCCTCGATGGTGTTCCACGTCGGGAACAGATCCCTGTCGTAACCGCCAGGGTCGACATAGGCCTTGACGGTCAAGCCGGCCAGCTGCGTCTTCGCGTCGGCGGAAGTCGGGATTCCAGGCTATATACCGCTGTCAGCAAAGCTGCAATGGAAGGTAGCATCGAAACTGCCAATGAGCAACTTACCGGTGTTGGCACGGGCATGGGGATCGCATTGACCGCAGCCGCTGCTAGCAGCGTGGCAACAAGATAGGACTTCATCTTGACGAGATTGCGCTGTTTTCCGAGGCGATTGTGCCGTGAGCTGCGATGTGGAATGGGACCCAAGACACTGGACAGCGGGAGACCTGCTCATATACCCCCAGGATCACAACTTGCACAGCACTACCTGCCAGAGTGCAACTCGAGGACACCTGCAGCCCTCGTACATCGGACCTGGCGTTAGTGGCACTGCTGTTTTGTTCGGGTCGCGGCAGCAAATGACCTCTCTCCGCGGGTAAAGCATCGCCAATTCCCCATCCCTCGGCAAAGATGCCAAGCCCTGTCGTCTGCAGCCAATGCCGACGCGCTGCAACCCTCTTCCAGTCTCACCGGGGCTCGCAACCAGTAGATCAGCGAGATAAGCCCCCGCCAACCCACGCCCAACGAGATGCGCTTCTGACTTGCCAGTGGCCAGCCCCCGGAGCTGCCCTTTTTCCACACGGTGAGCCGCGTACCCCACACCGACCCCTGAATTTGGTCCGCTGCAACGCAACCCTCGCTGGTGATCCAATCGCCAGCTTCCTAATTGAGCACTGCCGTGCGGGAAAATCGGGCGGGAGATCTGCGCGACGTCCAATCACGCCGCCATGCCCGCCAACGTTCGCCGTTTCATGACAGATACAGCGGTAAACGTGGGTGCTGCATGCATCTGTAATCCGCCTAGCCGCAGCTGGAGACGACACCCTCAAAGTATATTTGCGAGCTAGAAAAGCCCTGGTAGCACTGATGGGTGGCATCTGGAGGGACTGGCAGACCGAAGTCCCATTGAGGAAAGAGAAAGGCCGGGGTCGCTATCAACACGTTGCTGGTGTTATCGCTATTGGGAAACCATCGCGAGTGTACTGAGAGTTTGCAGCCCGTAATTTCTGCACGTGCAAAGTATCATGTCCTATTTCTACCACTATGACTGTTATAAAAGTATGAAAATTGTAAGGGAAAAAAGCGGAAAAGAAAAAAAAAACAGCCAGGGGAATACCAATGTTCATGCTCCATGTTCCGTCCAAAAAGAAACCATTACCGACCCGCGACAATGAAAGAAAAGTACATCGTCTTTTATCTCGTGGATACTTCCTCCGCGGCCGCGTCACCGTCGTTGTGTGTCGACGCCCCGTTCGTCTCTTCCGTCTTAGACTCGGGAGGGGCTCCCAAAACCGGGTTGGAAACCGCCTCTGATTCCTTGGAGCTTGCGTCTGACTTCTTGGAAAAGTACCCCATTCCCCTCGGCATCGACACGCTAGGCATGCTGGGCATACTTGGGATGCTCGGCATGCTAGGCATAGTAACACTCGGCATTGACACCTTGGCCATATCCACCGTCGGGAGTTTGGATGGTAGGTTCGACCAGATGCTCGTGCTAGTCTGCTGTGCGATACCGAACAGATGCCGTAGATAGGCTTGCTTCTGCTCGGCGACTTCCGCCTTATCTTTTCCATCAATGTCCATCTCGTCATCCGGCAAGGGTACAAGTGATGCAGCTGCGGCAATGTCGATTGGTGATTCGTCTGGGATCCCATCCTCGGCGGCGGTCTCCGGATCCGTTCCCTTATCTTTGATCTTCTCTTCAGCATCCTCCACCGTGTCTGCATCCTCCACAGCCTTGGCAATTGCCTCGGTCTCAGCAGACTCGGGAGGTGGGGGCTCGGCAAACTTCGGGTCGTCGTAGATGTCGTCCTCGGCGTTGAACCAGTCGACGGCAAGGTGGGCGGCGTCGTTGAGCATGCGCTCGTAGTTGGGGTTCTTCTCCTTCTTGAAGAGATTGATGTGCGCAACAATTTCGTCAGAGGCCTCCTCGAGAACATGGCGTTCGAACAGCTGACTCGCCGGCTGGTCCTTGACAGGCACAGCGCAGAAAGTGCGCTCTGGGACGAAGTACCCCCCACTCCAGTACCCATTCTCTCCCAACGACGCGTAGAAGTCGCGGATACCGACCCCTTTCAGCGCAGCGAGCCTTTCCAAGCGTCGGTTGAGCTCGTTTTGCTTCAGAAGCGCGCCAACGAAGGTGAAATGGGCGGAGAGCCATGCAAAGGATTCACCAACGTTGCCCTTGTTGATGTACGCAAGTCCCTGACCAAGCGCATCAACTGACTGCTGGTACCCCTGAACCACGTCCTCCTTCTTCAGGTTACGCATGCTGCGCACGCCTTCCAAGATCTCCTTGCGGTGCATGTACGCTGCCACACCGCCCGCTGCAATCGCGCCAACCGTTCCCGTGCGCACGGCGATCAGTTGCCATGTTTTCAGTGCTGGACTGGACGTGCGCGAGGCAACTGACCTAGTTGCGGTGCTGGCTACGCGCTTGGTAGCGATCCGTGACAAGGTTGCTGGAGCGGCGGCCGATAGCGCCGTCATGACGTTGAATACATTGCTGACCTTGTGGTAGTTGGAGAATGCGCCATAGACGAACATGGACCGCGCGAGGCCGTTGTAAGGCGTGTCGAAGGCGAGGATCCCCTGAATCAGTGGAAATATTGGCCCGGAGGCATTCTCATCTCGTCGGCGCTCGTCGAGGATCTGGAAGAGGCAGTCACTCGCTACGAAGCCGCTGTCGGATGGCGTCAGCTATCAGCGGATCCAAGGGGATGAAGAGCGTACCTACCCCATCGAGTGGGCAACGAGGATGACGCCGACTGATCTGTCATTCGGTGGCCACGGAGTCTCGAGGTTTTCTTTCCTCAGGTTCATCACTTGTTCTTTCAACCTGTGCGCGCAAGTCAGAACAGCGATCTCCATGACGCGTTGAACTGTGAGTGGGAGACTCACCATCCCAGAAACGCGGCGGTGCTCTGCGCCAGCTCCCCTGTAGTCTCATATTTCGGATAGACAACGGATGTGATCTTGTCATCCGGCAGATTGCTCGTTATCGTGTCCTGCAGATGATTTGGGAACTCGCGGAAAGTGTCATCATCTCCCTGGCAACGGTCAATCGTGGGTGAGATTCACGGCGGACGAGATGACGTACCTTGAACCCATGGATAAAGCAGAGCAGCAAAATTCGCTTCATATTGGATATATCGTGGAAATGAATGTGCCTGTGGAAATGCGGTTGTGTGGTTGAGGACGACGACGATGAGGAGAAACAGAACACAGGCGGCATTCGCGCTGGCGGTGGCCAGAACGCAACTTCTATCCAAAGATCCAGTTTCTGGTGACGGACCGAACGTCATTTTCAACGTCATGCCGGGAACTCTAAAAGTTGGCGCTCGCGCTCGGCCAATCAGCGATGCAGACCATGCACCCTCAAACTTCTTGCCGTATTCGGTCATGGCGATGGCTTCACGTTCCTTCCTGCCATTGGAGGTGCCATTGCGCAAAATTTCCATTTCTTTCGGCGCGCTCGTAGCGCCCCGCAGATTCATCATTGTAGTCACGATCCAATACTTCCGGTTGACCATTCACTCTTTGATGCAGCAAATATGCGACCGCGAGCTGCGGGACTCGGCTTGTCTGTACCACCCATCCCATCCCGGTCGCGAACGTGTCAAGATTATGCAATCGCGGCCAAGGGGAGCGCTTGCAACAAATTGGCCAGTTCAGTGGGAGGCCCGATTGCACATTGAGCCAGTCTGCAGCACCGTGCAGGACCCCGATCCGGCACCTCGGCGGTTGTGCCGACCCCAGAGCTCATCCCGAAACCCCGTTCCGGTAATTGGAATTTGACCTGCACGGCAGAATCAGATGTATCGGGGATCCTCACCGCCTCTTCACCAGCTTCGCGGGTCAGTCTGCAGAATGACGGTCTGCAATTGGTGACTTTGCTGTCGGGTGCGGAGCCTCCAGTCATGCAGCCCTGAGTGGCGGCCATGTAACCGAGCCTGCAACATCCACTTTCATTAAAAATGTCGCGGTGGCAGAGTGGTCTAATGCGATAGACTAGAAATCTATTTCCTTCGGGAGCGTCGGTTCAAATCCGGCCCACGACTAAATATTTCTAATTGAAATTGGTGTTACGAGTGTTTTTTGCTTTGGTCGATTGGTTCTTTTTTGCCCTTGCGCTCAATTTTGGACGTGCCCGTTGCAAGTCCGCCTCAACAGCGTTCGGTCACGACACGTCCAGCCAAGAACATGTTCTGTCTCCCTGTATCTCAAAGGAAGTCAAGATTTCCGCCTCCAGCTCCCAGGCCTCCGTCCACCGGAAAACCGAGACGGAAGCACGGGCACTCAGCTAGATTTTCCATTCAAGTCATTGGGCGCAATCGAGATTCGGAGCGCCTGAGTGGCTCCGCCGATGGGCATCGTGACGATAGCACCACTTCCAAAGGGTTCCAATCATCATTGGCCGACCAACTCGCGTCAAGTGAGACCACTCGAAAACTAGAATTGCAAACCTTGCTAGAGTCGAATGACCGTACGCTCAAGCTCTTAAGAGATATCACTCGCTACCCACGGACTACAGTTTTGCTAACATCCTTGTAGAGAATTTTTTCGATGAAGCACGCGCTATCAAACAGATCGTACTCAGCCGCTAGGACTTAGCGAGGATGAGTACGCTGCTCTCGAGCAGGACCCGCAAAATCTGCCCTTTCTCGACCTGAACGCCTCAGTCCGACTGAACCCAGACAGTCGGCTACTGCCTGGTGGCTTCGACTTCACACATCTCATCACAGTGTCAGGTCAACCACTGGCTTCGTAAAGTTGCTCGGCGTTGATTTACATCCGCGAGACATGGCCACGATTAGGGAGGCCGGAGGTACTTGTACAAGAGTTTCTGCGAAAGCGCGCAACCTTCGAAGAAGAACACGACGGTTCGGAATCAGCTTCGGTGTTGATAGGTACATCAAACCATGCTAATAGGTAACTTTGAGTCCTATTCTGCTGACCTGCTTCCTATTAGACCTTTTGGACATAGCTGATCATTCCCGCAATGCATCTATCTCCTTGTCGATGGGGATATGCTCGTCTGCATTGGGCTCGAGATACAACTCGACCTAATTATTGATTTGGTTCAGATGCTCTGTTGGGTTGGGATTGTGTTCTCAGACACTGAAAATTCGAACTCATTGCGCCTGGCTAGGTCTAAACTCAAATTTGCATACCTCGACGACTGCACATTCGATATGGATTTCATGGTCTACTCGTTTCCCATGGACGAAGCGTTATCCTCAGTCTGCTGGACCTCGCTCCTGCGCGGCTCCCATATTGCACAGAACTTCCCAGTGCTTTCACGACCCCATGGTGCTGTTGGGCTGGAGATATTGATACCGCTGTTGTCGCAGATCTGTGGCGCGGAGCGTGCCACCAGCTTTGAATGAGGCACGGTGATAAAGGGATTTTCCACCATGGTCATTTCTAGCAGCGTTTTAAAGAGTGAGATCCCAGAGGGCGTGTAGGTTGTCCAATGGCATCTAGTGTGCTCAAGCGACCCGTCAACTCGGCTTTCGTATAGCGAAGGGGTTCGCAAATGTGCCAGCCGTCTGATGGACCATAGCCTATCGGCGGAAAATCTTCTGAGCCGTCGGACGGTGGTAGGGTGGTGGGGTGAATCCGAAGTCATATTGAACGGTGCGGCGGACGACGGACCTAGTGTGCGGTACTCAAACACCGAGCCGGCTAAGAAATATGTCAAGGTCTTCGAGGTGTCTCTTGGATTTCAGCAGATACTTGCTGGGGAAGTCAAGATATCACTGGCCGCTCGATACAGCAAGCGCCACTTCCCTCGATCGGGGCCGTATCCCGCTATTCTTCGATGTGCGTCTCGAACACCAGTTTTGCTCTTCGACGAGGAAACCCGAAGGGGCTGGATGCTGCCTGCATCACTGGTACTGCTGTTGACTGCGCACCAGCGGATTGCTGAGGGCCCTTGGCAACAGCCCAGTTGCTCTCAGGGTGAGGTGCCAAGATCGGCGGCGGCAACGCTCACTTTCCTCGAACAGGCAGCGACGACCCAACTTTCGGACGGATATTGCATCCAGGACATGATTCTTGTTATCTGGGCAGGTTTCGAATATTTGTTGGATTTGGGACTATGCCACCAGCAAGAGTCGTCCGGGGAGGTCAGCTTTCGAAACAGAGTGGTTGGCTTTGAGTACCGCGCCATCGTCCAAGAGCGGTCACCGCTTCTCTTGAAACAGATCAAGATCAACAAAACCGGTGGGAGCTGGCCGAGTCTTGTTCAGGATGTCAACGCGCTCGTCCTTGTAGGCAGCGGATTTGGTGAACTTATTCGACCCGTCAACAGAAACAGCCAGTTCATCACCCTAAAATCGACACCGTGAATTTCCCTTTCCTTTTTCGGAACTGAGCGGTTGCCGCCTTGGCCTGAGCCAGACTGAGCCAGACTGAGCGAGGGGCCACAGTTCTGGGCTGCCTCGGCTACAGTTGCCACGGGTCTAAAATGGCGGTGGAGTTACGAGGACCCAGTTTTGGGACCTCTACCACCACCACCTAGCCGCGCTTTCCTTCACTCTAGCTACAGGAGAAGAAAAGAACTGCAATTTTAACACGTCGGTAAATTATGTATATTATATTCGGATTCCAAAGTGTTACTCTCGACCTTTTCCAGTGTCTCTAAACCCGTTGCGCCCAGGTCGAGTTATTCATTTTTCTGAACAACTTAACATTATAGACACTTCTTTCACCAAGCGCAATGATTAGGTTATCTTCCTTCTATCAGAGGGCTAGAATGTCACTAGGCTTCTAATGGGGGGTTTTGGTGGTGAAATTGTCGGATGATGAATTGAAGGAAGCACGGTTCAAAGAACCGCGCGGCGCGGTCCCTTTTTAACGGTAGCACGCGCCAGAGAACGCATCGTTATGTACAAAAACGGCTACAGTAATATTACAGAGCCTAAAAAGAACGACAGGGTCGACCTGAACAGGCGCCCCGAGTCAATATAGCGGGAATCTGCCGAGGCGTGTGAAGAGAATGTACTGAAATTCTATGAAATCATCAGGTGGCACGGCGTGTTGCCCTAACACGTGCTCTGGCACTTGCGGAGAACTCAGGGGCTAATATTAGCTTCTGTTGGATGGAATAATATGGCTGGAGGAACTTGGCATCTTGAGGCTTCAAATCATCAAGATACAGCAAATAACATGGGTGCAAGGGCGGTATATGGATGTGCACTCTGATCGATCTTTCAATCGGGGATGCTTATGAGGACTGCAGTGCGTCACGGTAATTAAACAAGGATAATTATATTCGGATCAATCACCCCAAATCTCAATCTTCTAAACCGCTGTTTGGTGTGGCGGAAATGATACAGCGCAGTGGTCCCGTTCTAGGTCCTGGCCATAATGAGTCGCACCCAGTTTTGGGTATAGATGTGAGGGCAACATCCTCGAGACCCGGATCTTGCCCCTTCCCCAAGTTTTGGTCTCGAAGAGCCGCGAAGTGGTGCCTTGTCGCGGCTGCATTCACTCGGCGGCACGACGCGCCCAAGACGGACTCCTGGAAATCCTTTAACATCACTTCACTAGTCACAGATACGACGCTATGGGACAGAGTGTTATTGGGTTCGTACTTTTCGGGCTGGTCACGGTGATTTGCGGTGCATTATGGGGGGTGTCTAAAGGGCGGACGTTGAAACAATTCGAACGGAAGCAGGCACCCGACGAACTCCGGTATTTCGGTCTTGTCCAATCCGAGCAAGGGATAGGTAACACTCGAACCATCATAGGCATTCAATCCATCACAAGGCTATATCAACGCTAATGATCCACGAGAGACGCCAGCACGCAGTCGGATAATGCAAAAGAGGTCTTGGAGTGCTGCTATTTGTTACTTGCCTGGAGACTCAGGGTCTCTGTCCGCGTATTTTCACAAACTCCCCCGCCAAGACGAACCAGCCAGCCAGCACATCAACCGTCGAACGCCTTTTGCAGCTCGGCAATGTCCAGCTTCTTCATTTGCATCATGGCCAGGTTGGCGCGGCCGGCCTTGGCCTGGTCCGGGTCGCTGAGCATCTTGAGCAGCTGGCGCGGCGTCACCTGCCAGGTGATGCCAAACTTGTCCCCGATCCAGCCGCACTGCTGGCTGGCCTCGTCGCCGCCGTCGCCCAGCTTGGCCCAGTAGTAGTCAATCTCGTCCTGCGTGTCGCTGGTCGCCACCAATTAGCAAGCAGGTCCAGCAGAGCAGCCAAGAGGTCAGGGTAGGCGTGCATACCACATGATCATAAACGACGTGGCGCCCGTGTGCTTGAAGTGATCCCCGCCGTTGAGATTGACGAAGCGGTGACCGTTGAGGTTGTACTCGACGACGAGCACGCTGCCGGGCTCGTGGCCGTGGAATTCCTTGCCCGACTCGGTGTAGCGCTGGATATGGGTGATCTTGGAGTTTCTGAAGATGGAGACGTAGTAGTTGGCTGCTTCCTCGGCCCGGCCGTCGAACCAGAGGCACGTGGTGATTTCGAGGTTGTCGAGCGTCATGGTGGCGGAGAAGCTGCAATGGGTGGGGTGGAACGGAGGGGTCGGGACTGAGGGGTCAGGGTTTGAGCTGGACAGAGGAAGGCGGGACACCGTGCGAATGCTTTGATGTCGATGTAAGGCATTTTCTTTGAAGACTGATGTTCAAAAGAAGGGGATAAAAAGCAGCGAAGCTGCCGTTATTTGTATTTTTTTTTTCTTGACGTTCGTTGTTGGAGATACTCCGCCCTGCCCTCGACCCTCGACCCTCGATCCCCGACGCCTGACAATGTTTGATGCAAGCCACCTCAGGCAGCCACGGCCTAGTCGATGCATCCCCGTCTCGAAATGGAGGTGCGGCCCAATCGCGTCGAACGTCGCGTGCGGGGCGGTGAGGGGGTGGGGGCTTGGAACGCGTCGGCCGCGCGCAGTCACATGCGGGCCAGACAGGCTAGATTTTTTGTTTAATAATCATCCGGGTAAGCGGCACTTTGCCAAGCACCAGCCCACATTTGACGGCCTGAAGCGTGCAGGTGCAGCGTTGCGATGCTGTCATCGCATCCTGAGTCCCGCAGAATCACCGGGCTGAACTCGAGGCTCGTCGGGTTATCGACCCTGCGCTGGATAATGGATAGCGGTCGCACATCCGCCATACCTCTCGTCAATTTAGCCGAACGACCCATGATGGCCACATTGAAGAGGTCATGAAGCTTGGCCTTGTTCTCTTTCTCGGCCGTCGATTCTGGGAGGTACCGACAGACAATATCTCGAGCGCATCCGCGTCTTGTCGATCTTGGGCACCATTGACGATGGGCTTGACCTGAGCGGGCTGATCGCCGTGGACCACGAAATTCTTGACGAGGTTGGCCTTGTAGCCCTTTTCCTGGATGTTTTTTGTCAGTGTGTGTGCAACCATGGTGTCATGACGCCGTCTCCGTCTTCGCAGATCGGCCGACAGATTCACAATCTTGAGGAGACCGCAAGTCATTCAGCACTCACGTCAACCGTCCGGAATGTTCCCTATGGGGGCCTCTCGTTGAGCAAGAGTTGTGAAGACAGATTTCGTTTAAAAAATTTGGCAGCAACTTGAACCCAGAAACCTAAAGAGTAGGTTATCAAACACCACAGACTCGATCGCATCTTCAGTACCGGATCAAGTGTTCAAACCGCCCGCGGCCGTTGTAGCTGGTCGATGCTGACACTGCCTAACTTCCCACAGTCCAAGGACCGCCGTCAACCGATACGGAAGTCTTTAGTGGATGCTGAGGCCACCACGGCTAAGTCAATCGCCTTCTTGGGTGCCTGCCTCTCAGCTTCCCTGTTGTTGTCGGACGTCTTGGGATCGGGGCTTCTGAGGAAGCTGCTACAACAGTTGGCTCATCGTTAGGACGGGCGGTGGGGTATCACCCGCTGACGGACAGCACATACCTCCGCGTCACCTGCGTTTTACATGATTTCTTGCGGCGTTCCGGTCGTCGCCGCACTATCCGTGATCGATGGAGACTTGGAAAAGACTGGGATGCGCCGGTGTCCATTCGGCCGATGCAGGTGCACCACGCCGCGGACGTCGAGAGGCGCCCAGCGCAGGAGGAGAGGGACAGGTCGTGCGCGCCGCACCCGAGGTGGATGACGTTGCTCGCGAGGGGCGCATATACTGTGTTGGAACTGGGGGTGCTGGCGTACCTGGTGCACCTTGTGCGGGTGGGAGATGGTGCGCGTGGGAGGGGCGAGTGGGTATGGTGCCGCGATTGGGGCTCATGCACGTCATCTCGGGGCTTGGCAGCGTTGTTGGGTGCTTTTCTCGTTTGGAACCGCAATCGAGTCTGAGCTGCGACGTCTCCATGGAGGGCCAAGGCTGTACGTTAAGCCGTGGCCTTGAAGATCGGCAGTGTCCTCTTGTTTTGGTGTTGTTGGGGCCCAAACCGAGAAATTCGACCTATCATGACTCACAATCGAGCACGCCAATGCGGCTCCG